>OFGA01001737.1_pt1 | contig 14569 bp, 9 predicted proteins | sample 1521471 | NCBI WGS metagenome assembly OFGA01 (sample SAMEA3504086, study PRJEB24116) | mouse gut metagenome | biome: mouse gut; feature: mouse-associated habitat; material: faeces | place: Denmark | collected 2011
CATATTTCCATTGTTTTATTGCCGCTCCTAACTATATCCCAACCGCACAGGTGGAAAAAATTTACGGTTTCATCACTTTCCTCATTTTCTTCAGCATCTCTCGCTGCAATTTCATAATGATTCTGTCTTCTTTGAATCTCAAAGGTTTTTTCATTGGCTTTAAAACACGGGAATTTATCCGCTTTCTCATCATTGGTCAGAATGTGACAGCAAATCAGGTTATAATCTGCTGTTTTACCACCTTTTGACTGCGGCAATATATGATCTACATTCCATCCATAAGCACTGTTCCTGTCATTGTAAGCAGCCTTTGCAATCTCACGACCTGAAAAATCAATCGCCTTTTGCCGTTTTCCAAACTGCTGGCCCCAAAGTCGGCTGGCCGTTTCTTTGTTTAGTTCCATCTGTTTTTTCATGTGTCATACTTCCCTCTCTTAAATAAATGGCGAAGTATAATTACATTTGACCTCCTTCGAATAAAATTCGGCAAATACTCTGATTGACACATAGGGCAACCTACTGCTGAAACCTCAAAGGGTAATCCTTATAACAGCTTGACTAAGGATTTGCCAATCATCTTTTCACACCTGCGAAAAGAGATAAGATTTGCTTGCCCTTAGTATAACACATGGAAAGATTCGCCGCAATAAATGATAGATATGTATCTTTTCTAAAACCGGAAATTTCAATGCACCTTTTTTGCTATCCTGGTTTTACTTGTGGAGCTGTCGGCAGATGCAACAATTCCACAAACCCTGTTCGCTATTCTAACCGCTGTTCTACTTCCTGGCTTTCCGTCCGGCTATTCTCCAGAGAATCATCTTTTACTGGTACCTGCACTCCATCTGGAGCAAGCGCCTCATACTCCTCCACCGCCGGGTCCACAATCCGAGTCGTCCGCACCCACTCCTTCGTCCCCTCCACCTTCACCGCCGCCTGGGTATGCTTGGCCAGGAACCTGGTCAGTGGGTAAATATCAATCCAAATCTCATTATTCCCCTCTTTCTGCGACTCGTCAAAAATCAGCTGCAGCCCCCAGTGCAGATGCACGATCTTGATATTGTTCACATTCTCCTTGGTACTGTACCCGGTATGGCCCATATAGCCGATCACATCCCCGGCCGTCACCACGCTTCCCTCCTGGAGCCCCTCCGCATAAGGATAATTCTGCCGTAAATGTGCGTAATAATAATACCTCTTCCCATCAAAACTACGGATCCCAATACGCCATCCCCCATACTGATTCCATCCAAGAGCCTCCACCACACCAGACTCTACTGCTATAATCGGAGTACCAACCAACCCCATCATATCATGCCCTAAATGTGGTCTACTGTATCCATAACTTCTGTTTACTCCAAAATCATCATAATGAGTATAGTCAAATCCCCTTGCAAGAGGAAAATATCCCTTTAGTCCATAGCACTCCTCATAACCCTCTCCAGCAGAGTCCCCATTCCCCTCCCTGTACTCTCCTACCAGGCCCCCTATTGCAGCGTCATAAGCCTCCAGATAATACGCATAATACTTTAACCCCTCTGCCAGTTCCTCCATGGTACAATCTCCCGCCGCAAGTTTTTCCGCCGCTTTGTCCATGATCTTCAAGGCATCCTTTCCAAATTCCCCACCTGTCTTTGCCGCCGTATAGGCCAGAAGTTCCACCCAGTGAATCTGGTGCTCCGTGCCATGGGTTTCCACATCCCAGTCATAAGCCTTGCAGAGCGCCTCATAGGACACTGTAAAATCCACCCATTTTATGTAATCATCCTCTATGGAAAGTGTATTTGTGCTGAAGCTTGCCTCAGTCTCCTGCTCGCCATTCTTCCAGATCACCAGCAAAGCAAGCACTGCCACCAGCACACACTCTGCAAATATTCCCCGCTTCAGCCATCCTGTAAATCCCTTTCCCTTCCCTCTCTCCATGTCTGCTCCGAATCCTTCTCACTCCATCACTGGAAATATATGAAGAAAGGCATAAATCCATGCCTGACGCGGCACTGTTCCCTAAAGCTGGTTCACCGGCCCATCACGCCACCCTTCGCCCACAACTCTTCTCTGCCTACTTACCCTCCCCCTCGCCCACAGCTCTTCCCTGCCTACTTACCCTCCCCCTCGCCCACAGCTCTTCCTGCCTACTTACCCCTCCACCCCTCGCCCACAGTTCTTCCCCGCCAACTTACCCCTCCAATCCTCTCCCACAGTTATTCCCTGCCTACTTACCCTCCACCCCTCGCCCACAGCTCTTCCCTGCCAACTTCCCCCCTCCAACCCTCGCCTGCAGTTTTACATCCTTTTCCTTCAAAACACAGAAAAGCTCCAGGATCCTCTCCTGAAGCTTCTCCAAATCTGTTGTTCCAGATACAGCCCACCGGGCACAGAGAGCCGAATACAGCCGCATACCCCATGCCGACCATGCCCGGACTCTTTGCCCATTTCTAAGCTGTCCCCCTGTAAACGGCCCAAACTCTTCCGCTCAGCTCTCGGGCTCAATCAGTCCATATGTATCTCCCTTACGCTTGTACACCACATTCACCTGGTCCGTCTCTGCGTTGATAAATACAAAGAAATCATGTCCCAGCAGTTCCATCTGCACACAGGCATCTTCCGGATACAAGGGCTTGATATCGAACTTTTTCGTCCTGACAATCTTGACATCCTCATCATCCATATAGTCATTTTCTACATACAGCTTACTGAAAGATTCCGCCGCCTGCTGCTTGTCCACAATCTTGTTCTTGTATTTCTTCAACTGCCGCTCAATGATTTCCTCCACCAGGTCAATGGACACATACATATCATTGCTGACCTGCTCAGAACGGATAATATTCCCCTTTACAGGAATGGTCACTTCGATCTTCTGGCGCTCCTTCTCCACGCTCAGAGTCACATGTACTTCCGCATCTGTGTTAAAATACTTTGCCAGCTTGCCAATCTTCTCCTCAACAGCTGACTTTAAGCCGGGCGTCACCTCCAGGTTTCTGCCAACGATAACAAACTTCATACTCATACCTCCTTGCCCGCTCCACCGGGATGCTGCGCCTGAAGCTAAAACGCGCCCTGCATCTCTCCGGCTGATTATTGTATTTACATTATAGCATGTTACCCCACTCCTTTGCAACAATTTCATAAAATATTCAGAATGCATCAAAAAAAGTTTGAAGACAAAATAAGCCGTTTTTCTCCTACTTTTACATGGAAAAAACGGGAAACTGTTCTGTGGATAATGTGGATAAGGTGGATAATTCAGTGCATAAACCATGTTAAGCCACTTTTCTCCCAAAATTCTGTGGATAACTCTGTTCATACCTTTTTCTGGAATAAACGAATTTACGCCTAAATTGACAGTTATATTACGAACTTCTTAATTTACACTATTCTTCCCTGCCACAAAAAAGACCAACCCAACTTGGAAATACAAAAAAGAGTAGGGGAACAGCCTTCTCCACTCTACTCGCTGGACGGCATATTTTACCTGCACAGGCCTGTGTAACAAAAAAGTGCTGCACCCTGCTGGATGCAGCACCAGATATTTTTTAGAATATTCTCCTGATTGCCAGGATCTTCCTGTAGCTTGCGCCGGAAACACAGATTCCCTTGGTGGGGTTGGAGGCATGAACGATCTGTCCATTGCCGATGTACAGTGCCACATGGCCGGAGTAGCAGATCAAGTCACCCGGCTGCGCCTCGTCCAGACTGGCCACAGCAGAACCCTGAGAACGATCCGCCTTGGAGGAATGAGGCAGGCTGACACCGAAGTTCGCATATACACTCATAACGAAGCCGGAACAGTCAGCACCCTTTGTCAGGCTGGTACCGCCATACACATAGGGATTCCCCACAAACTGCAGCGCATACTCCGCCACAGCCACACCCATCTCGCTGCCGCTTCCCACAGAATAGCTGGCACCGCCGCCTGAGGAAGAACCGGAGGAGCTGGAAGAGCTTCCCTTCTGGCCGGAAGACCCTTTTGCCGCCGCCTTAGCCGCTGCAGCCTCCCTGGCTCTCCTGCGCTCTTCTTCTTCCTTGGCAAGACGCCTTGCCTCTTCCTCCTTGGACTCAGCCTGTACGAACTCCGTATGAACCGATACATAGTCAGCGGAAATCCATCCGGTACCTTCCTCCACGTCCACCTTGTACCAGCCCTCAGCCTCGTCCAGAACCAGCAGGTCATCCCCCTCGGGAAGCATGCCCAGAACGGAAGATTCTGTCGTGGGCTCTTTGCGGACAAACAGAGTCTGGGTGGTGACAGTGGCAAACCTGGTTCCCACCTTCTTTGCGATCTCCACCGCATTCTCCCCGGTGACACAGTACTCACCCTTCACATAGCCAGTAACGGTACCGGAAGTAATCTGATACCATCCATTCTCTTCCGATATAAATGTACCCACCGAATTATTGTAAAGCTTTCCAAGCACCTCTCCCTCTTCGCTGGGAAGGCTTCTCACATTCACACATGTATTTACCTGGGCAATCACCAGGTTGCGGAACAGCTCTTCTTCTGTAGGCTTCTCTGCAGATACAGGAGTCAATTCCTCTGACTGTATCCATTCAATAATCGACTCAATGGGCAGCGTGGCAGTTTCTGTCGCGATATCTCCCAAACTGCTCCCCTGACTCAGCAGCAGATCCACTCCGCCGCTGGGCAGTACCGCACCATTACCATTGGCTCCTGCCGTAATGCCGTCCAGACTGTTGCCCTGGCTCAAAAGCAGATCCACCCCTCCCCTGGGTAGCAGTGTACCGCTTGCCTGTACTGAAATCCCCATTCCCGCAAAAGCGATAGAAGCCGCCAGCACACAGGCTGTCATTCTTTTCGCGTTACGAACCATTTTTATCTCCTCTCCTACAGAAGGTATGTATATCAATCTCATCAATCATCAACTAAAATATTTAATATTTATCTGTAATTTGTTACAGATTTGTTACGCCGTTAATAAATATAACACTTTCTCTTAAATTTGTCAACCCCAGGAACGCAAAAGTTTGTAATATCATAACAATTATTCACCGATAAATTCTGTTGGCCGGGCATAAAAAACCAGGTCAATGTCTCACACTGACCTGGAGAAAAAGACAAGCCTGATCCTCAGCCCTGCCCGGAAAGGTTCCTGCAGTAATTCCCTGCCGCCACGGCAGCGTTGGCCCCGTCAGCCACAGCCGTCGCAATCTGGCGGATCGGTTTTTTCCGCACATCCCCCGCCGCAAAAAGTCCCGGAACACTGGTGGCGCAGTCCTCCCCTGCCAGGACATAGCCTCCCTCGTCGCAGATATCCAAATCCCGGACCAGTTCCGTGCTGGGCCTGATTCCCACTGCCACAAACACCCCTGCCACAGAGAGCTGGAAAACCTCATCCGTCTTTTTATTTCTGACCCGGATCTCCTCCACCTGATCTCCGCCCAAAATTTCTTCCACCACATGGCTGTAGAGAATCTCCACATTGGAGAGCCCTTGAAGTTCCTGCTGAAGGATCTGCGCGCCCCTCAGCTCATCCCTTCTGTGAATCAGATACACCTTTTCACAGAGGCGGGAAAGATAGATGGCATCCTCTAAGGCTACGTCGCCGCCGCCCACCACCGCAACCGTCCTGCCGCGGAAGAAAGCCCCGTCACAGGTAGCACAATAAGACACGCCCCTGCCTCCCAGGGCCTCCTCACCGGGCACCTCCAGCCTGGCGTGAACTGCTCCCGCCGCCAGAATCACCGCCTTCGCCTGAAGCTCTTCTCCATCTGTGCGGACAATCTTGCCTTCTTCCCCTGTTTCAATGGACAAAACAGAGGCTTCCCGAAACTCCGCTCCCAGCTTATCCGCATGTTCCCGGAACTTTACCCCCATATCAAAACCATTCATCCCCGGCATGCCCAGGTAGTTGTCCACCTCATAAGTATTCAGCACCTGCCCTCCGCTCATGGGATTCTTTTCCAGCACCACCAGGTCCAGCCCTGCCCGTTTTCCATACACGGCCGCAGAAAGCCCTGCGGGGCCAGAGCCGATAATAATCAAATCATACATAACTTTCCTCCATTCAGATATCTGAAAAGATTCCATTCTTCAAACTGCTGTTAAGTGTAACAGTTTTTACCAAAAAAAGCAAGACGCCGCAGAAAATTCATTCTCCAGACCCACCCTGAAAATTGAGCATAGGAAAAAGGAAGGCCCCATGGTATAATGCATTGAAACCCCTTTAACAGTGAATCCTTTTAATAATGAAACGCGACGTCAACAGACAGGCCCGATGGTGAAAAGGCAGCCGGCTGCACTGCCGGTGCAGAAACCGGACCGGGCAGGCCTGTTCAGACAGGCAGAAAGGCAGGCAGCGGAGATGGAACAAACTGAGAACCAGACAAAATACGCCCTGATAACAGGAGCTTCCAGAGGCATTGGGAGGGCGGCGGCGGAAGCCTTCGCAGAAGAAGGATACCACCTGATACTCACCTGCCGCCGTTCCATACGGGAATTGGAATCCCTGGCAAAGGATCTTCAAAAAGATTACCGCATCTCCTGCCAGGCCCTGGCGGCAGATATGGGCTGCGAAGCGGATGTGGCAGAAGTCTTCTCCCAAATCCACCGCCTTGACGTACTGGTAAACAACGCTGGCTGCGCCCACTTTGGCCTTCTCTCGGACATGACATCCCAGGAATGGCGTCGGGTGATGGCTACAAACCTGGACTCCTGCTTCTACGCCTGCAGGGGAGCCATCCCTCTTATGCTGCAGAGACACAGCGGGAAAATCCTCAATATTTCCTCCGTCTGGGGAGCCCAGGGCGCCTCCATGGAAGTGGCCTACTCCGCCTCCAAAGGTGGAATGAACGCCTTTACAAAAGCTCTGGCAAAAGAGCTGGCCCCCAGCAACATACAGGTCAACGCCATAGCCTGCGGCGTCATTGACACCGCCATGAACAGCCATCTTTCCCCCCAGGACACCGAGGCACTCCGGCAGGAGATCCCCGCCGACCGTTTCGGCACTCCCAAAGAGGTGGCACGTCTGATTCTCCAGACAGCCAAAGCCCCCGCCTACATGACCGGACAGATCATCACCATAGACGGGGGCTGGTATTAAAATACCCAGACCGGGATATACTTTATTGTATCAGCTGATTTTTGTGTCTCCCAGGACTCCCTCCGCGCGCACCTCCTGAATATCCGTATGGGGCACCAGGGAGTCCACAATTTTCTGCATCTCCTCTTTCGTCTTCACGTCCCTGCACCGCATGATCAGTTCTTCCTTCTGAGACTCGGTCAGCCCCGCGTATCCCGCCAGGGCAGGCTCGTTCATTGCCAGGGCCATGCCAAATCCCAGGGGCAGGCCAGTAAAAGGCGTACCGCTGGGAATACCGTTATAGTGGTTTCCACCCAAATCCATCACACACTCTCCTTCCCTGTTTCTTTCCAGGATAGTGTGTGCGGCTTTCCTCTGCATTATCCCTCCCCAAAACCGCCGGCGCTGCCACTTTCTGTCAAAGAACCAAGACACGCCTCTCTGTTGGATTTTCTGGTTCTGTTTTCCGGTTCAGGGCTTCTGCCCCATACACTTTCAGGCCTGTGCCGCCACCTTGGCCTCCGCGTCCTCCACACTGCTATAGCCGTACAGTTTCACGCTGTTTTCCATAATTTCGTAAGCCAGGTTCCGGCCTGTTTTGGCGCGATCCACCACATATCTGCCGTAAAGCTCAAGCATCTTGTCGGAATATGTTCCCAGTTCCCCCCGCAGGTAAGTTTCGTAAGATGTTTCTGAGGGCGTGTCCTGAGAGGTGTGAATGCTCCTGGCATTCTGCGACAGGGCAGGATAATTCCGGGAAAATTCTTCCATCCACCCCACCTGCAGCCCCACAATCTGTTCAATAATATCCTTCTTCTCCTGGGACAGCTCCGGAAAATTCCCTTTGATCTGCTCATATTTCTCCGGCGCAGTGCTCTCCATCATGCGCCCGTATTTTTCCTCGATCAGATTGTGCCCTCTGCGGTACTCCCTGTGAAAATCATACAGATACTGCATGAGCATATCCCTGCCCCAGGTCAGATACTGGCTTTTGCGCATAATGGAAAAAGTGCCCCAGTCATCCTGGCAGCCGGCTCTGCCTCCTTCATTCTTTACCTTGTCAAATGCTTCAAACTCCAGACGGGCAATCTCTTCCGCCAACCCATCAACATCCTTCGCCGCCAGAGAGGCCTTGTACACCAGCTCCTCCGTGTGAGCCTCCAGAAAACTCTCCGTATCGCTGATCAATCCCCTGGCGTACATCTTTCTGGCAAAATACGCCCCCAGCTGGTCAATCTGGCGCACGGCAGCATCTCCCCCGGCCAGGTTCCGCGCCCTTCCCTTCTCCCGGCCGGTTCCCTCCCGGCCATCCAGGGCTTCGCCTGCTGCCTCTTCACCATCCATATCCGCTGTGTCATCCCAGTCTGCAGAAGTTTTTCCTCTCTGATCCACGCCTGAGCAAAGCCAGGACGCATCGGAATCTGTCAGAGTGGTGTTCCTGGCATTCTGGGCCAGACAGCCTGCAATTCCCGCAAGCATCATGGCCACTCCACTGCCCTCCTCCGACTCCTGAAGACTGCGCCAGAGCCACTTGTCATGGGGCGGATATTTCCCTTCAAGATAGTGCTGCAGCTTCATAGCCTCCTTCATTCCGTCCCATGCCATCATATGGGCCGTGAGCCTGTCGCCCCGCTGCAGCATACGGGGATAATTATACTGTGCCGTCTGTGCAAATCTGGCAGCGCTTTCCGCCAGTTTCAGGTATAGCACATTTTCCGGATATCCACGCTTAAGCTTCTCCCGAAAAGCGGTGAATATCCCCTCCTGATCCCGAAACACTTCCCCGTTCACTGCGGCAGCCAGCGCAAAATCGTTTACATTCTGCCAGTCAATCTCTTCGTATACATCCGTGCCCACAACGCTTTTCATGAAATCGGATATCCTGATCACGCCCCGTCTGTTGCGGCCGTTCACATGGGGAGCCCGCCTGCAGCCCTGGAACTCTTCCGGAAGCTGTTCATAGGCCTGCTGCAGCGCTTCTCCGATCTCGCTGTAAGTCTCATCCGTAACCCACATGCAGAAATCCGGTCCCCAGTCATGATCTCTGGAAAAAACATCATCATATCCAAAACAGTCCGACCCCCGTCCGGCAAGTCCCACCGCAATCCTTCCCTCATAGGCAGGGAATTTCTCTCTTATCATCTCTGCCCCGTAGGCTTCATAATATTCTCTTGACAAAACCAGCCCCGGCTTAGCCTGGCAGGATCTGGCAAAACCCCCTCCAGACTGAGGGCCTGTCTCCCTGCCCGCTGACAGCATGGCGTTTTCACAGGCCGAAATGTTCTCCTGGAGCCTGCGGTAGTATTCGTTTCTTCCCAGATACTTCTCCACTGTCTCCAGGGCCAGATGATAATACCGCAGCGCTTCCTCAAAATCTTTCTCATGAAAATAATACGCCCCCATGGTGGCCAGGGCCGCGGCAAAATGGCTGTCCTCTATGCCCTCTCTCTGGAAGGTTTTCATGGACTTGGCGGCGTACTCCCGGGCCTCCTCCCCCTCCCCCAGCTGCATACATGTACCTGCCAGGTTGGCATAAGTCACTCCCAGTTCGTATGCCGCCTCCTTTTTTTCCACAATGGCAAGAGCTTCCAGAAGCCGCTGCTTTGCCCCTGCATAGTCCCCCATCTCCTGGTGCAGCAGGCTCATATTATTTTTCAGCCCTGCTATAAACATATCGTCAGATTCCAGTTTTTCATCATATACTTTCTGAACCTGACAGTAATATTCCATGGATTCCTGCAGCCGGCCACAGGCGCGGCAGGCATTTGCCACGTTCAAAAGGGTTGTGGCATAGGGAATTGTCCCCTCCAATCCCATCCGCCTGGCCTGGGCCACAGCCTGGGCCGCCATCTCCATAGCCGCCTCTTTCTGGCTGGTCTCACGATAGTACCCCAAAAGCTCATTCTGCAGCTGCAGCAAACTCTCGTCATCCTTCTCCTGCTCTGCCTGCTCTATCGAGCGCAGCATCAAAGCTTCCGCTTCCTTTCCCCTGTTCTCCTCAAATAGCGCATCCAATTCCGTCAAAATCTTATGAATTTCCAATGTCCCATCCCATCCCTTTCATCTGCACCGGACCGCCGCAATAACCGTCCCCCACTTTATATAATATTCTATACAATCCGGCGCAAAATGTAAAGACAGCTCCTAAAATGATTCCAGATATTTCTGGAATACCTTTTTCCGAAATTGGTATGTGATGGCTTTTTCCATTCTATTTACTCTGTTCTCAATCGCTCAACAATGCTCTGCTTTTCTAAATTCTTGAAACAGAGAAACGGGATAAGCACCGCAAAAGCCAAGAGGATAGGAGTACAAATCATCAGCGGCATCAGAGTAAAATGGAAAGTGCTGAACTCATTAGCTGTCATGGCACGTACACCGATCCCAACGGCCAGAGTGCTGACAATATAAGAAACCATCAGCGTAATCGCTGCGTAATCCAATCCCTCACAAATGAGCATCTTCCGCAGCTGGCGCTTGGTCATGCCCACGGACTGAATCATGGCAAACTCTTTTTTACGGGAAACAATGGCCGTGACCATAGAATTGATAAAGTTAAGCACACCCACCAGAGCAATGATCACGCTGATGGTATTTCCCATAACTGCCGACGCCCGTGTTTCTGCCTCATACTGCTCCGCCATGGTTTTGCGGGATGTCACAGGCAGACTGGTGTCAATGGTCTTGATATACGCATCGAGCATCTCTTGTGCTGCGGGAATATGCTCATCGTCCACATTGAAGAACAGTCTCCGCAGCGTATTCTCCGGCCACTGCTGCCGGAATACCGAAGTAGGAATAATAAAGCTCATGCAGTGCTGATTCTGCGCACCGCCTTCTTTGGCTCCTTCATCCACAGCTTGCAGCGGATATACAATAGCCATTACCGTATAGGTACGATTTTCAAGGGCAATACTGCTTCCAACGGTAGGAACAGGCAATGCAGCCTTTCCCTCTGGGTCTGTGGAATCTATGGCAGGACCGATAACCAACACATAGTCGCCGCCGGCAAATTTTTCTGCATCATAGCTGCCGGAGAGCAAATACCTCTCCTGCGTAATTGCATCCAGGGGGATACCGTCCATTCCATACAGTACACCGATGGCTTCACGGGTTTCCATGGCGTTTTTTATCTGAGCAGGACCGGCCGGATCGTAAGTTGCCCAATCGTCCAGCATTTCCTGTGTATAGAAGGCGTCGATATTTTGCACGGTCTCATCATCCAGTGTCAGTTCAAATTGATGAGAATATTGATGCCCAATAGCTTCCATACCAGCCACTTCTTCCACGGATGCCACCAGTTCCGCATTCAGGGTGAAACCATGAGGGTCATATCCGCCAATATAGTCTGTACTGCTGCTATCATCCAGCTGGAAGTCACTGATCGTCAGCTCAGACAGGTATTTCTCCATATCAAAAGCAGCATTCTTGGCATAGAAACAGCTGAGCAAAACCAACCCCAGGGTCAGGGAGCAGATGACTGTCACTGTCCTTTTTTTGTTCCGCCCCAGGTTCGCCCAGGCCATACCGGTAATGGAAGCGCCATTCCGGGTTCGTTTGCTTTTCTTCCTGCCTGTGGCGGCGGCATCACTCATCCGCAGAGCTTCGATAGGAGAAACCTTACCAGCCAGCCTTGCCGGACGCAGGCAGGAAATCGTAACCGTCAACCATGCAAAAAGGGCAGATCCAAGGAAGATCACAGGATTGGAGGAAACCACATCATTGCCCTCCAGCCGTCCCATCAGCACAGGAACCAGCACCATGCCCAACAGCCAACCCAAGAGAAGCCCCATCGGGATGCCGATCACGCACAGACGGTTTGCCTGACCATAAATGAGTTTCTTGATCTGCTTTGTGGTAGTTCCCAGTGTTTTCAACTTTCCATAGAACTGGATGTCGGCAGTAACGCTGATCTGAAAGATATTATAAATAATCAGATAGCCGGCAAGGAACACCAGCACCATACCCAAATACATGGGAATGCTTTCCTGCGCTGCGGTAGCATTCATCTCTGGCGAATATGCCAGATTCACGCCAAATTTCAAGTCCGTCAGTCCGGTGTCTGCCAAAATATTCTCCATGGTGGCCTCAATATTGCGGTCACTATGCAGGATCACTTGTGCGGTATGCAGACCTAAAACACTTGTCTTTCCGTCAGCAACATAGTCGCCGATCATCTCATCCGCAAATTCCCTGCTTACCCAAGCCATGCTGGCATAGACAGATTCGTTGCCCTCCCAGAAACCACAGAGGGTAAAGGTGGAGGTGGTCACTTCATCCTCTGCAAGATCCTTGCGCCATTCCAGCGTTACAGTCTCCCCCAGCTGATGGGGAATACCCAGGCGATCAAGGATCAGTGTGTCCAGAGCGATCTCATCCGCTGCCGTTGGCATTGTTCCGGTGGTAGGCATAGCAAAGGAATGCTTGGCATTGATGTCACTGCTCCAACGGATTTCAACCTGTTTGCCACCCAGCTTTCTGTTTTGTGCAAGGCCGAGAACCAGACTTTCTCCGGCTTCTGCAACATCAGGGTGAGCAGCGATCAACGAAAACTGCTCTGCAGTGATGGTCTTAAAGGATGCCTGACCATCATAACCAGTCTGTCGGAATGTCATTTCCACCATGTTTTTGCTCATACTCTGTGCCAGGGTAAAGAGGGTGGTGAACATGATGGCAGTCATTAAGATGGCGATGATCGCCACCAGGTTCCGGCCTTTATTTTTCTTAAAAGTACGCTGATTCAGCGTTTGAATTGGTTTGAATACTGTTTTCATCATGCATCCCTCCCTATTGAGACACGATGCGGCCATCCTCAATTCGGACAATAGGATCCGCCATCTGTGCAATTTCCGGGTTATGGGTAATCATCACGATTGTCTGATTAAATTCTTTGCTGGTCATCTTCAGCAAACCAATCACATCGTCACTGGTTTTTGAGTCCAGATTGCCGGTGGGCAAGATAGAGACCCAGACCAACGCCTTCTTCGACAGCTGTTTCCTGGGCCCGATAAAAACGCTGAAAAACATCGTGATAATGCTCCTTATGGATGCCAATACCAGTATCGGAAATATCAATTCGCGTATAGAATTGCCACGGGCGGACAGCCACAGAAATGCTGCCTCCTTCCGGAGTATATTTTACTCCGTTGTCCAGGATATTGCCCAGGGCCTCCGCTGTCCACTTAGGGTCATGCTGCACAGTAACCGATGGCGCGCAGTCCACCGACAACTGGATATTTTTTTTGTCCGCTTTCGCCCATATGGTACTGATCGCCTGAGCAATGGTCTTATCAAGAGGTGCTTCTTCCATGTGCAGGGCAAAGGTTCCTGTTTCCAGCCGAGACATTTTGATCAGAGACTTCATCAAAAAATCCAGTTTATTGATCTGTGACGCCATGGTTTTCAAAAACTCCGCCCGCTTTTCCTCTGTCAGCTGATGCTGCTGAAGGATGCTGGTAAACATCTGAATATTGGCAATAGGGGTTTTCACTTGATGGGAGATATCGCTGACCAGCTCCTGAATGGTCTGCTTATCCCGCTGGCTCTGCACTTTGCCCTCGTTCATGATGTCATAGTATTGCAGGAGCTTTCCCTGTACCCTGGCTGTCACGCTGTCCTCATAAGGCCGCTCCACCTCCGGCTGCCTCCCGGAGATCAGGGCGTCCAGCGTATCGCATATTTCGTCTGCAAAATGGAAAATCTGTCTCTGCCAAACCCATATCCACAGCCCGGCCAATGCAAAAATGCCCCCTGTCACGGCCAACAGGCTGTAACGGACACCGGAACGGGGTACATATGCCCACAACAGCCGGCACAGCAGGGAAAAAAGCGCCCCTGCCGCCAAAATCATCAGAATTTTCAAAGTTTTCCCGGGCTTCTTCATTGTCTGCCTCCTGTCCAGATATACCCCATCCCCCGGATGGTCTTGATATAGGTATGATCCTCATCCTCAATCTTCGCCCGAAGCCGGTTCATGGTCACGGTAAGCGTGTGGTCGTCAATGAAATTCCCGGCACAATCCCACAGCCGTTCCAGCAGAATCTGTCTGGTAATGATGTTGCCGGCATTCTCTGTCAGCGCTTTCAGCAGCTTATATTCGTTGGGCGTAATCGACAGCTTTTCGCCGCCCCGCACGGCCGTCAGCGCGCCAAAATCAAGCAGAAGAAACCCGTCCGTCCAGCGATCCCCATGAGCCGCAGCAGTTTTACTCCCTCTCCGGATGGCCACCTCTACCCGCCGCAAAAAAATCTGCATATTGAACGGCTTTGTAATATAATCCTCTGCGCCCAAATCGAATCCGTTCAGCACATCCTGCTCTAAATCCTTTGCTGTCAGAAAAATCACGGGCAGTTCCGGTTTGATTGCTTTCAATTCCCGGCAGAGATCAAAGCCGTTGCCGTCCGGCAGATTCACGTCCATGATTGCAAGGTCAAATGGATCCTCCTGCAAAAGCTGTCTGGCTTTCCGGCAGTTATATGCCGCCACCGTCAGATAGCCGTTGCTGTCCAGTTCAAAACATAGTCCGGCACTTA
>OFGA01001739.1_pt1 | contig 14566 bp, 14 predicted proteins | sample 1521471 | NCBI WGS metagenome assembly OFGA01 (sample SAMEA3504086, study PRJEB24116) | mouse gut metagenome | biome: mouse gut; feature: mouse-associated habitat; material: faeces | place: Denmark | collected 2011
CCGCATGAATGAATTGGTCTACCGGAATGTCAAACATGGTAACGAGTTTGACAAAAACTCCAAAACTTGGATACTGCCCTTTATTCTCAATATTCATAATTGTACGGGAATCCCGCCCTACAAGTTCAGCTACATAGCTTTGTGTCCAGCCTCTTTCTTCTCTGGCCTTTTTTATCGCAAGCCCCAAACCATGAAAATCAAACTTTTTCGTTGAATGGTTCATTTTCATATCACCCAATAGTGTTGTACATTTCATGTGAGAATATGAAAATGTAACTATATTTTCTATAAGGTAGTATTTTATTTCATATAAAAATTTTTATCATTCTTCTTTGAAAGCCCTCCGTTCCTTTTTTATTGACATATATAGGCACTTGATATATAATAAAATAAAAAACCGACCAGCGGTTTATTTTTGGAAAGGATAAAAATACAATGAAACAAGAAGAAAAATCCCTACTGTCAAGAAACAAAATACTGGAAGCTTCCGGGGCTCTATTTGCTGAAAAAGGGTTTGACTCTACCACTATGCAAGACATAATGGCAAGAAGCGGCCTTTCAAAAGGTGCTATTTATCATCACTTTAAGTCTAAGGAAGAAATTATGCAGGCATTAGGCGATAAAATGTTTTTTGATAACAATCCCTTTGATGAAATAAGAAAGCGGACAGAATTGAATGGATTGCAAAAAATCCGTGAGTTACTCAAAATAAACCAGTCCGATACGAAACGAAATGATTTTAATATGGCAGCTATCCCTATTTTAAAAGATCCACGGATTTTGGCGACTGCGGTTGAAGCAAATAGGCGTGTTCTGACCCCGCTATGGCTGGAATTGTTGGAGGAAGGCAAAGCGGATGGTTCTATTAAAACAGAATATGCAAAAGAACTGTCTGAACTGCTCCCGCTTATCAACTTTTGGCTTATGCCATCTATATATCCTGCTACCGCTGAGGAAATCCAGCATAAATTCATTTTCATAGTGGAGGTACTCTCTAAGATGGGGCTGCCGCTTATGGAAGAGGATGCCATAAAAGTTATGGCAGAAAAATTTATAAAAGATATTTCTTCAAAATAGAGCAAAGCTATTTATTGTCGCTTCGGGACAAGTTGACCCGAAGCAGTTAAATTCGTACAAGTGAAAACGGAGGGATAAGGAATGGAAGAAAAAAAGTATGGATTTTCATGGATTTATGAAAAAACAAAGGGATGTCGGCCTCAACTGATTTTATACACACTGCTTGTTTTGTTTATGCCAATGATACAATTATCATTTGCCTTTTTTATGAAACTTTTTATTGACATTGCCACCGAGAAAATAAATATGTCTTTATTGCGGGTGGGGCTTTACAGTATTGCCTCTATCATAATTGGCGGCATTGTAATGATGATAAATTCCGTACTTGTTAAATTGATTTACGGAAAAATGGAATGTAGTTTAAGAACAGAATTGATGAATGTTATTTTTTCTCGTCGGCTGATTGATATATCAAAACAGCATACCGGAGAGCTGCTGACAAAACTTACGGCTGATATTCAAGCAATTAGTATGTGTTTTCCAACATTGATTGATAATATTGTAGGAGGCGCCGCTTCTGCCTTATTTGCCACGGCCGCACTGTTTTTTCTAAATTGGAAAATAGCAATCCTTTTACTGATTTTGACACCGCTGATGATGTTCTTAATGGGAGCATTAACTCCTCATATCCAAAATGTGAGTACGGTTGATAAAAGGAATGAGGAAATAAACCGAAGCTACCTACAAGAAAATTTAAGCAGAATCATGCTTATTAAGACTTATACCATGCAGGAAAAAATTCTTGATAAATCCCAAAATATTTACAAGGAAAAGTTAAAAAGCAGTATGGTTTTGGGTATATGGGAAGGGCTGGCATTATTCGCAGGCGCACTTTCCGGAAATATTATGTCTCTGGTCACGCTGGGGCTTGGCGCATATTTTGTATTGAGCGGAGAAACTACCGTAGGCAGCCTGATTATGATTGTCCAACTATTGAATTATATTGTAAATCCGGTTACTAAGTTCCCCGTAGCGATTGCGGGAGTCGGCCAGGCCGTTTCATCCGCTGAACGGATTGGAAAAATATATGAACTTTCTACAGAGAAGAAAAATGATAAAAGCCAATCGGCAAATGTAAATGAGCTTTCTGTTAGAAATTTAAGTTTTTCGTATGATGATGGCAAAGAGGATGGGGAAGTCTGTGATTTGCTTCATAATCTGAATCTGACTTTTTCTAAAGGCGAAGTCACCGGAATCGTAGGTAAAAGTGGAAGCGGAAAAAGCACATTGTTAAAACTGCTGATCGGCCTTTATGAACCGCAAAGCGGAACAATAGAGTTGCATACAGAGCAGGGAACAATAGAGGGCGGGCAAATCATGGAACAGGTTGCCTATGTTCCACCTGACGATTATTTATTTTCTGGAACAATCCTGGAAAATATTATGATGTCGGAAAGCGAGCCTCAGATGGAAAAAATCAATATGGCCGCTTCTGACGCGAATATTCTTGATTATATCAAATCTTTACCGGATGGATTTGATACATTGCTGGGGGAAAGTGGAAATACCTTGTCAAGCGGGCAGGCACAACGAATTGCCATTGCGCGGGCAATCTACAAAAACAGGCCGGTTATTGTTTTTGACGAGCCGACGGCAAACCTTGATGTTGATTCTATTGAAAAATTCCACATGGCGGTTCATAAACTTGCCTTACATAATATTTGTATCGTTGTAACACATGATATATCTACTATATCAGCTTGTGACAAAGTTTATCTGTTGGACAGTGGTAAGGCCGAAGAAAAACTTAATATAGAACAACTGGCGAAAGATATAGGGATAAATCAGTTTGACATAAAACAATAATTGAATAATTAAATCTCCTGTCGTAACAACAAAAGAAAAAAACCGTTGTTGCGGGAGGCTCTCGTGTTGTCTTTTGATAGAGCGGCGGTTTTGGATTTATAAATAAATATCAATGCCGCCGTTTCCTAATTTCAAATCTGGAATACGAAGGATGTATTAAAGTTACCCATTTTTAAGGGCATGGCGATATTCAAGGAGGTATTGCCATGCCTATTTCTATTTTTTATAATCCCCACAAGTTTCATCACTTAAAAAAAGTATAGCTCCCCCACCGGGGAACCATAGCCTTTTATGTGAAATTTATTGTCATATAAAAGAGCACGAACTCCAACTCTCTGGAATTTGATATTTCTCCGCCATTGTTATTCACTTTTTTATTTTCCAGTTAAGCACAATTCTCTCCATTTTAGAAAGTATTGCCGTTTTTACTTTTTTGCTCAAATACGCTTGATTCAACTTTTTCTTTGAATATGACAGATAAGAATCTTCTGTCTGTTCTACCAAAAGTCCTGTAAAAAAACGTTCCCAACTAAACCATTCCTTACTTTCAATATAAGCATATGGTTCATCTAAGATTTGCTCTATTTCATTACTCTCCAAGACCCCCGACAATAATATAAGCCATTCAAAAGACTCCGGCAGATACAAAATCCCCCTTCCAGTCTCCTTCATCAAACGCAGCACCTTGTCAATCTCTGAACCAAAAGCAGCACCATCTGCAATGACAAGCAGATTTTTATTTTGATTCGTCTTTAAACAATGAAATACATTGGATTTCCCGCCAGCCGATCTACATTGAAGCTCATAATCTCTGCATATTGCATTAAAAAAATGAAAACCTGAATTACTGTCTTCTGTAATAATAATATCCGGCTTCACTTCTTTCTTTAATACATTTTCCCCGTAAATCCTGTAAAACTCATGATAACTCTGCTTTAAGGTTCCATATTTTCCAGAAGTCCGAATCCCGTAAATTTCCTCCACACTATAAGGCAATGAAGATAAACCTTCCCTGGATACGATTACATAATAATTATCTGTCAACTGAATCATTTTGGCAAATTCATCTGATTTGACAAACTCATTCCCTTCATCAATAAACACAATGCTGTCTTGAATACCAGATAACTGCTCTTTCCACAGAGAACCTGAAAGAACCTGACACTTCTTATCACAGAACAACTCCACAGGACTTCCTGATGGGTTATTCACATACTCCCGTATCATATCCACAAGCGTTGTTTTTCCGCTTGCACTGTCTCCACGGATAATAGTAATATTCCTTCGTATCTCAAAATCATACCGCAGACGTTTTGTACTGACAATGACCCTGTGTCTCCCCTTCATTCCTCACTACCTCCTACACAAACTCACCGGCAATCAAAACCAGCTCTCTCATGGAATGTACCACCTGATTGGTATTTAATATACGCACGGTAAAAGGCTCTTTGCCAAAATCCATTAAATGCCTTAGATTAATGGTACGGTCTTCTGTATTTGCAATCTTAAGCAGCCATTTGGCACAATTATCCCCACAGGTTGACGCATTGAATACCTTTGAGATATTAAACTTGACAAGAATCAGCGTCTTTACTCCCCCTGATAAACCAAGGGGCGGAATCTTCCCCAAAACAGGACTGTCAATAACACCGCTGTCCAATACGACAGACTTGTCTACATCCAGAATCATATCCTTCACAAAGGGATCTGTAATCCATTCATCCTCATAGTCATATTTAAAATACGACGCTGTGTTGTACACAGCATCCGGCATATCTCCATATAAAATATTCAGCATGAAGCAGATTCCTCCCTTTTCTATGAGCGTTAAACAATATTTACAATACATTATAATAAGCAAATGAGTAAGTGTAAAGACTTATTCTGCCTTTTCAACTATATCCGCAATACGCTCACACGCATGACCGTCGCCGTAAGGATTAGAAGCATGGGCCATTGTGTGGTACACCATTTCATCCTCCAAAAGCTCTGTAAAAGACCGATAAATCATATCTTCATCTGTCCCCACCAGCTTTAATGTACCAGCCTTAATTCCTTCCGGCCTTTCCGTTGTATCCCTCATCACCAATACTGGCTTTCCAAGGCTTGGCGCTTCTTCCTGGATTCCGCCTGAATCGGTAAGAATAAGATAAGACGCTTTTAAAAAATTGTGAAAATCAAGAACATCCAAAGGCTCAATAAGATGAATGCGATTGTCATCGCCAAATATAGATTGCGCCGTTTTGCGGACAAGGGGATTCAAATGAATCGGGTAAATAGCCTTTACATCATCATGCTCATCCAATACACGTTTAATCGCTTTAAACATGTGGCGCATGGGTTCCCCAAGATTTTCACGTCTATGGGCCGTAATCAAAATAAGCCGGCTGCCTTTTGCCCACAAAAGCTCTTTATGGCTATAGTTGTCTCGTACTGTTGTATTTAACGCATCAATCGCTGTATTGCCTGTAACAAAGATTGTGTCAGGCTTCTTCCCTTCACGGATTAGATTGTCTCTGCTGACTGCTGTAGGTGCAAAGTGAAAAGAAGCGATTGCTCCCACAGCTTCTCGATTAAATTCCTCTGGATAAGGGCTATAGATATTGTATGTTCTTAAGCCCGCTTCAACATGACCGACAGGAATTTGAAGATAGAATGCGGCAAGAGCCGTTGCGAATGTAGTCGAAGTATCGCCATGAACAAGCACAATAGACGGATGAACCTCTTTAAGGACAGACTTCATACCATTTAGTACATTGGTTGTAATATCAAACAAAGTCTGCCCGTCTTTCATAATAGAAAGATCATAATCAGGTGTAATATCAAACGCCTTTAATACCTGATCCAACATACTTCTGTGCTGTCCAGTAACAGCAACGAGAGTCTTTATTCCTTCCCGTTTTTTTAGTTCCTTGACTAGCGGGCACATTTTGATTGCTTCGGGTCTTGTGCCAAACACTAAAAGAACAGTTTTATACTTTTTATCTATAGCATTTAATTTATCAGTTTCCACAATGCTCCTCCTCTGTCATAATATTCTTACAATATAAAAAAACCATGAGAAGTCCTTGACTCTCACAGTCCTGTAAAATCACTTTTATTCAATTCAAAAGTATAATCTATTTTTTTGAGCAGGCGAGACTTCCTGATGTAATAACTCCATGGTATATGAAACAGATAACATACCAGATAAGTAATCAGTAATATTCCTATAATAGAAATCAGCATAAGTATTGGACTTAGACTTAAAACAAATTTATATTCGTTCCTAAATACTTTTAGAATAAAAGGATGCAATAAATATACTGTATAACTTGCATCAGATAATTTGTTAATCAGAAAAATGTTTCTAATCTTCAAATTGTGAAATATAATGAATACTCCAATCGCTTCCATAACAATAAAAGGATTACAATATGCCCACTGAACGCCTTCCCTAAAACTAGAATACTCCTTAGCGCAATATAAACCACATATTGTTATCACACCTACATCCAATATAAGAATCAAAAATACTTTCCGCAAATTCATCTGAAAAATTTCTTTTTCATATACTGCAATACATCCACCGATTACATACATAAGGACAAAATTTACAATGGTATATCCATATAAACTTCCCTGCCGCGTAATTGTTGACAAGCCATCCAGATACTCAAAATGGTTCATAAGCACATCTGTTATACTAGGTATCACTGAAAAAACGACAAACAATATCACGGTCATTTCCATAACCTTACTTTTTTTCAACGAATGTACAATAATATTAAGATATGGCGAAATGAAATATAGTGTACAATATAATACAACAAAATAATTACACGGAAGAAATCCTTTTATAAAATCACTGACTGTAATCCCCCCCTAAAAAAATTTCCAACAATCACTAATTCATTCACTACTATCACTTCAAGTATTAACATAACTGGTTTCATACTTTTTCTTTTAAATGTTTTGCCAAGGAAATAACCTGATATAAGCACAAATAAATCAACCGAACATATACTAATCCCTTCTAGAATATACAGTATGATTCCATTAATATTATCATACTTTACTTCAGAAAAGGCACCTCCCGAATTAAAATGCAGCATAATCACAGCCATACTTGCCAATACTCTTAAAAGTTCAATATTACTGTCTCTGGTTATTCCTGCGTTCATCTTAAACACTTCTTTCTAATACAAGTCATAGAAAATATATAAGTATCTATAATAGTTAAAAAATTCCCAATATAAAATGCAGCAATCATAATTACCAAATAAATAAAAAATGGGTTTTTTATAAAATATACCCATTTCTGTACAGAGACTCCTATTCCTTGTGAAAAAACGGCACAATGAATAAACCATATATTTGCAGAATATTCTCCAAATCGTTCCGTAACACCAAATATATATGGATGAACCCTGCAGTTATTAAGATAGTTTCCTATACAAAAAACGATTACCGGTCCATATATAAAGTCCAAAGCTGTTATGCTATACCGAAAAAGTCCGCACAATATACATCCTGTCAACAGAAGTAGTCTGGGATTCATTTCCCCGAAAAACCTATTGATAGAACAAAATATATTGTATCTTTGAACTATATATCCCACCGAAACACAAGGATAATAATGCATCAAATGTGACGATAAATCAAAAAGAATTTTATTTGTTCTTATACTTTTACCTAACATATAAAAAATAAGAATCGGCATTATGATCCCAGATAATATTGCAATAAAAAGACTCCTATCATATAATCTATACATAGCCCATATTATGAATATTGAGATACAATAAAAAGGAACATACCAACAAAAAACCATAATATTTCTCTTCAATGCAAATATCTCAAAAAAAACATCTGAAACGCTGGGTCTATACCCCCCCCCAGAGAAAATAGCAGCAAAGGAATATATACGATTTCATATATTGTTAATAATAATAAAATTTTTTTCAAACAATATTTTCCATCTATTGTCTTTTTTAATGATAATCCCCATCCTGATAAAAATGCAAATACAGGCACGCATATTCTTCCAAAATTGTAAAATAGATGGGCAATATTTTCTGGAATATCAAAAGAACCAATCTTTATTGCATCACTGGAAAAAATCAGATGATGCATCAACATCATCAGAATTGCTATTCCTTTCATAAATTGCGTCTGCCCTTTCGTCATTTGAAACGTCATGCTTTTTCTCTCCAAAAGTATTTAAATATAGTTTTCAGAACAAATTTATCTATTATCTTATCAATAAAAATGCTAAGTATAAAAATAATGAGCACAGATCCTATGCAATATGGAATAAAAGTTTTAGAGAGATAATGCTCACCTGCCTTTATCAAATAATCCCAGATGATTACTCTGCTAAAAAGCGAATCATGAAGTAAATATACTCCAAATATAGAAGCTGACAAATAATTAATCATTTTATGCTTCTTAAGTTTTATATCTATTGTCATATAAACTATAAAAAATACACAGACTGCACTCGAAACCAAAGATATACCTTCAGCAAATTTCCTGACAAAAAATTGATCTCTAATTAATGTATAGTAGTTGCTGAAAGCACATATCGCCCAACTGAACAGAACGATAAGCATCCAACATAATCTCCCCCCCCCCCTGATTTTTAAATCATGTATTTTCCTCAGTAATGCACCTATAAGATAGAAAAAGACTGCTGTTTGATAATTAAAAAGCGCAGATACCGTTCTTCCGAGAACATATTCAAAAAAAAGCGCCATAAATACTACTATAAACATCTTTTTGACAGACAGATGCTCAAGATGACAATTAAGCCATGGCGTCAGCATAATCAAAATTACATACGCTGTAGCAAACCACCATATTCTGGAAGAAAAGGGGACAAAAATCATGCCAATAAAGGATTCTATCAACTCTCCTGTCTGGAATTCTTTAAAAAATTTTCCGTAAGTAATCCAGTTGAATATCAATGCAGCCATTACCGTAAGCCAACCGTAGATATATACCTTAATAACCGTCTTTTTCAGAGAGCGTAGTTCTTTTTGTTTACTTACAAAATATCCTGTAATCGCGAAAAAAATACCAACGCCAACACTTCCTCCAGGAGATAAAAACAGCCCAAATCCTCTATTTAACCCTGATGCCTCTTGGATAACAGAAACCGTTGAAAACCCATGCAGGATTCCGTGTACATAGTAATGATAACTTACAATCATTATGATAGAAACAACTCTTAATAATTCAAATGAAATCATTCGTTTATTTGTTTTTTCCATTGAATCTTCCTTCTTCCAACATAAGACACAGGCAATGGTAAATCGGCAGATGGAGTTCCTGAACCATGTAGGTTTCTTTCTCCGGCGCCTTAATACATACATCCGCAATTTTATCTAATTCACTTTCCCCATCTCCTGTTAATCCTATTACCTTCATACTCTTTGCTTTTGCAACGGCAGCCGCATACAGTATGTTTTTACTGTTTCCAGATGTGGATATTCCAAGAAAGACATCGCCCTTATTTCCAAATCCATTTACTTGCTGAGCAAAACACAGCAATGGCTCAACGTCGTTCATATAAGCACTTGTCAAGGCAAAATGCCCTGTAAGAGCAATTGCCGGCAAAGCTTTCTGAAGCTTCCTTGCAAGAACCTCTCCAACCCCAGGATTCACTGTCATTAATCTATGTGCAAATTCTTCATCAACTGCCCTTGGCGCCCGAAAACCCTTCATCAATTCTCCTACAATATGTTCAGAATCTGCCGCCGATCCACCATTTCCTGCAATCAACAGTTTCCCTCTATGGTCGTAACAATCATCTATGATATAATAAGCGTCTATGATGTCCTGCTTAATTGATTCCAGCCTGGGATATCTTTCCATTAGAAAATATATCTGTTCCTTTTGATTTTTATCTAAAGCTCTCAACTGTTTTCCCCTTCCATAATAAAACCAATAGCCTCTGCAAACGTATTTACTGCTTTGTCTTGTCCATAATCTCCCCTGCCAATAAGTACGGTCCGACATCCGGCTGCCTTGCCGGCGTAAATATCACATTCTCCATCACCCACCATCCATGAAGACGATAAATCTATGTTGAAATCCTTTGCCGCCTTTAAAAGCATTCCTGGCTTGGGCTTACGGCACCCGCAATCTATTTTCAGCTCTGTCACTTCCCCTTCATACCCCCTGTGCGGATGGTGCGGGCAATAATAAATGGCATCTAAAAAAGCCTCCTTCTGACCTAGCAATGTATCCATCTTGTTATGAATCTGTTCTAATTCACCGACTGTTATTTCTCCTCTTGCAATGACAGGCTGGTTTGTCACCACGATTGCCAGATATCCGGAATGATTTATCGCTTTTATCCCCTCCCCAACTCCTGATATGAGTTCAAACTGCTCAATATCTCTTAGAAATCCCACATATTTGTTAATAGTTCCATCGCGGTCAAGAAATATTGCTTTCTGCCTGTTTCGTAGATTTTTCGCACTCACGACTCCCGACTCAAATTCCTTTAAAACCGTCTCATACCGTTCTGGAGTCCCCATATCTTTTACATATTCCGAACTGTCATAACAGTACATTTGTCCCGTTCCCACCAATGGGATTAGAAGCTGTCTGTCTAAATCCACCTTCATATTCTCCGTGTCCTTACCTGGCTTTACGAGCTCAAATATCTTAGGGCTTATGACATGCAGACCTGCATTCACCCGATTCTTAAAATATCCTGAACGGTCTTCTTCTTTTGTCAGCCAACGCTTCACGATTCCATTCTCATCTGCAACAATCAATCCGCTGTCGTATGGATGGCTGTTAGGATGGGTAAAAAGAGTTGCAACAGCCTCCCGTCCCTTATGAAACGACACAAATTTTTGAAAATCTACATCAAATATGGAATCCGCATTTAACAATAAAAAATCATCCTTTAGCTTATCTTTTAACTGAAAAAGGGCCCCTGCATTACCAAGAGGCTTTTCTTCAATAAAATATTCAATTTTTACTCCAAATGGCAGATTTGTAGAAGGGGAAATTTTGCTGCCGTCACCGAAATAGTCTATGATGGCAGACTGCATATATGATACAGTCAGTATAATGTCCGTAAATCCCTGATTCCTCAAACACTCTACCTCATGCTCCAAAACAGGTTTGCCGCATATCTTTATCATAGGTTTCGGAACATCTGAAATCACAGAACTAATCCTTGTTCCCCGTCCCCCTGCCATTATGATTGTTTTCATCAAATCTTTCTCCCTTTGGTGTGTAGATTTCAGGCGCATAGTGAATAACCCTGGTACCGCCCGTTTCAAATTCAAACGGAACATATAATAACTCTTTCAAGGCTTCTCTGACTGCCGGCTGCTTATCCGGCTGAACATAAAAAATGAGGAAGCCACCACCGCCTGCACCAAGCAGTTTTCCTCCTAAAGCTCCCGCCTTCATTCCTTTTGTATAAAATTCATGAATACTTTCTGTACTGACCGCTGAGCTAGTCTGCTGTTTTAACTGCCATTCATCCTCAAGAAGATATCCAAATTCATCAAGATCTCTTGTAGCATCTACCAAAATCTTCTCTGCTTCATTCACAAGAGCATACATCTTCTTAAGCCGTTCTGTCTTCTCTTTTGCTATCAAATGATTCGCCTGCTGTACGGCTGCCGAATAGCGGGTGAAGCCCGTAAAAAACATAAGCAAGTTTTGATTCAGCCGTTGTTTTCGCTCTGGGCTGATGATCAACGGAATAATATCATAGCCCTCCTCATTAAAATTAATTCTGTTCATTCCTCCGAAAGAAGCGGCGATCTGATCCTGCCATCCTCCTGCTTCTTTACATAAAGTTCTCTCCAGATAAATGGCCTCGTCAGCCAGCTTCTTCTTATCTGCATATTTTCCTTTTAATGCATAAAATGCATTCAACATTCCCACGGCAAAGGACGAGCTTGTCCCAAGCCCAGACCTTGCCGGAAGGTCTGCTTCGTATGTAAGGCGAATCTCATGCATATCAAGCATCTTCATGGCATTTCTGACAGCAGGATGTTCAATGGCTCCAATCTCTGTCACTCTTTCAATTTTTGAATACGATAATTCTGTACTGTAATCAAAAAAAGGCGGAAGATGCCTAACCGTTACATAACAGTATTTATTAAATGTTGATGAAATCACCGAGCCTCCATGTTCATGGAAAAAATCTTCTATATCTGTTCCTCCGCCAAAAAAAGACATACGGAACGGAGTTTTTGTTATTATCATTTTACCACCTAATCGAAGCCTTTCCTAACCGAAGATAAATATCTATAGCCTACAAACATACAAACCATACAAATTACTATAATCATCCCCCATCTAATGTGCCATTTATCAGCCAAAACCAAAGCTAAAGCCATCATTATAAGGATTGCAGACGTTTCAATTATTACGGTCCTTCCTGATATAAAAGGCTTCTTATGTATTTTAATTGACAGTAAATAGTGAAACATAAAATAAAGAAAATAGGTTACAAAGGTTGTATAGGATGCAGCCACATATCCTAACCGGTTAATAAAAATCCAGTTCAATAATACATTTATTAATGCCGCGCTGACCGTACACAAAGCGATAAACTTTGTTTTTTCATAATAATATTCTACTGCAATAGGAATCATATGCAAAAATGTAAAAAATCCGCCTGCAACCAAGGGAACCACGCATAAGACGGATTCCCCGTACTCTTTGGGTCCAAGTAATTTTACTATTTCAACCGAGCCTAACATGACGCAGGAGGAAAAAAGCAACATTCCATAGGAATACATTGTTGTGTACCTTTGTATCCCGTTTTCATTGCCTTTATGCATCTCTCTATAAAACCACGGACTCCAGACATGATCAAGAGATGTGGATGTTATATATACAATGGAATATATATTATACGCAAAACTGTAAATTCCTGCCTTCTGCGCATTTACCATTTTTAAAATCATGATTCTGTCAAACTGTGACAGAATCACCTGCCCGATTGTATGGGGCATAACCGGTACGCTATAACTTAACCCCCATTTCCAAAATTCAAGATTGATTTTGGGATTTGCAGTTTTAAATTGCCTTAAAAGGATATATAAAGCAATAATAACTGCCAAAATTGTCGTCCCTAAGACTCTCCCCATATATCTTTTTTCGGGAAATACGTATAAGATCATCACTATAGATAACAAAATATTCCCAATGGAATTACAGAGGGAAATGGCTAAAAAAGTCTTATATCTGTACTCCAGGCTGATATATACATTAAAACATCCAATAATTGCTGTTGAAAAACTATACAATATTAAAGCGCACAGTAATTCCCAGGGAATAGACAATAACTCATCTAATTGATTCCGGAAGAAATAACACAGAAAATTCCAGAAGATCATCGAAAATATAGTCAGAAGCATGGTCGATGACACATAACTGTCAAAAGCATAATATTTATCTGCTCCTTCTTCGACTGTCCCATATTTATAACGCGCATTTTTATAACTTGTCTGAAGTGTAAATCCAATCAATACAAACATTACACTTTCATAAGCAGCAAATGTATTATATATCCCATAGTCTTCTGTACTCAGCAATCTTGAGAATATAGGAACCGTAAAAAAAGCCAGTCCCTTCAGCATATAATTGCATATTGTATATCCAATTCCCGCTTTAATTACTTTACTATTCTTCATTGACAATCATTCTCTTTGCAATCATCTTTTGCCTTCTTCTATAATTCAATGTGTACATTGGAACCAAAAATAAAAACCACATACAGTCAAATCTAGTAAACACACAATGTCATTAACTTAAGAAAAAGAACAATGCCGGATATCATTACACCGCTATATAGGGTAAAGATATTCGGCATTGCTTTGGATATGGAATCCTCATAACTATGTCATTTTACTGTATTTATCACATAGTTCTTCCACGCATCCCCTAATTCCACTATTGTTTAGTAAGCCCTTTTATGCGTGTTTGAATATTTTCCCGCAAGCTGCCCTTTTGTCCGATGGTAATGACGGCCTGGCCTTACGGGAACAAGATTTTTACGGATGTCTTCATAGATCTGCTGGAACAGCCTGTCCTGTTTCTGCCTGTCCGTTTCCAGTAATATATAGATGAGGTCATTTTTCAGTATCCCTATGCTCAATGTCCGGTTGACCATCATTTTATGTTTCCGGTGGCTCTCTTTTTCATCCAGTTCCGCCTCTGCATCTCGGATGATGTCTTCTGCAAGGTTACTGATATAGATTGTACTGTAAATATCCTGTAGCAGCAGGACCGGCTTCGTCCCTGTGAAGTTCTCTATCTGAAGGCGGTCCTTCAGCGTCTCATATGCCGTTTCAATCCCCCATCTCATATGGTAGAGTTCTGCAATCTGTACGCGGTCAAAGATTTCAGAGGGGAGGTTTGTGATCAGTATTTCTTCCCGTCCTTCCGGCAGCGGCACTTTTACCATCCGCAGGGTGATCTCTCCTAGCTCCTCCATGCGCCGGCCGATATCTGTTCCCTTATAATGTCTAACGCGGCTCTTATCCAGATGGATGTTTACCCATTCATCCGGTTCAGACAGAGCGGCCTGCTCTTTTTTATAATCGCTGGATTTCAGACGCACTAGAAACAAGATGCCTTTCTCCATCATCCGGATAAAAGCTGCAGTGGAGGGGTATCCCCTGTCCATGACGACCAGAAACGGCTGGGAACCGCC
>OFGA01001742.1_pt1 | contig 14561 bp, 15 predicted proteins | sample 1521471 | NCBI WGS metagenome assembly OFGA01 (sample SAMEA3504086, study PRJEB24116) | mouse gut metagenome | biome: mouse gut; feature: mouse-associated habitat; material: faeces | place: Denmark | collected 2011
CGAACCCACCCCCTCAGCTTGGGAAGCTGATGTACTACCGATATACTATATCTGCTTACAAAAAGCATTATACCACACAAAAAAAATATTACAACCTTTTTTTTAAAAAAAGTTGCAATATTTTTTCATTGCCCTATTCTGTGCGGATTGTAACACTTGACATCACTGGCTGGGCATCCGCCGGAATCGTGCCGTCCCCATCTGCCGGCTGTGCCGTAGTACAGATCTCGTCCACAATATCCATTCCCTCTGTCACATACCCAAACACTGCATATTGGCCATCTAAAAACGTGCTGTCTTCATGTACAATAAAAAACTGGGAACTTGCGCTATTGTAATCATTGGATCTTGCCATTGAAACGGCGCCCCTTGTATGGGAGAGTGCATTATCGTGGCCGTTTTCAGAAAACTCCCCTTCAATCGTATTCTCGGATCCGCCTGTCCCGTTGCCGTCTGGATCGCCCCCCTGCATCATAAACCCTTCGATAATCCGGTGGAAAGTCAGCCCGTCATAAAAACCGTCCTCTGCCAGCTTTATAAAATTGTCCGTTGTAATGGGCGCTGATTCAGTATCCAGTTCAATGGTAATCGTACCATGATCCTGAATCTTTATATCCGCAAAATATTTCTTTGCACCCTCCGTCCCTTCCTGGATGCCATCCCCAACGTTCTCCGGCTTATCCTTACCACAGCCTGACGCAAATAACGCCCCTGCTGCCACGCATAGGCAAATTACCACTGCCGACAGCCTAGTTACACCTTTTCGCCGCCATCCAGCAGCATGTCCTGTCCTTTTTTTCATAATTGTATTCACCTTTCTTTAAATTTTCTCAAGGAACAGTATAACAGCAAAATCTAAAAAACTCCCGGTTTTCACAAAATTTTCAAATTTTCTTACTTTATGTATATAGACAGGGTATCCACCCATATTTTTTTAATTTTGGGCTTAGGCAATGCAGAGCTACTATATGACATTATATATAGTAACTGTCACTTTTATATACATTATATATTGTAATACATATTACTTTTTAGTGCAGTAATAACAATTTAATAGACTTTACGCTCTAAATGTGATATACTCCTACACAACAGATGGAACGGCTACAAAAGGAGCGTGATTGACATGGAAACAAACCAATTACTACAAGCCTTATCGGATATGATGGATCAGAAATTAGAACCAATTAAATCTGAATTGCAAGTATTAGAAAAAGAACAATCCGAAATGAAATCTGATCTGCAGGCGCTAAAAAAAGAACAATCTGAAATGAAGTCTGATCTGCAGACGTTAAAAATTGAACAATCCGAAATGAAATCTGATCTGCAGATGCTAAAAAAAGAACAATCTGAAATGAAATCTGATCTGCAAACACTAAAAAAAGAACAATCTGAAATGAAATCTGATCTGCAAGCATTAAAAAAGGAACAATCTGAAATGAAGTCTGATCTGCAAAAGCAAATCAAACGTACCGAGCGGACGTTAAGAGCTGAAATTGTGGAAAGTGAAAACCTTATTTTAGATGAAGTTTCACGGGTTCATACTATTTTAAATACACACGCCGAAAACAATAAATTACATAATATAGCATAATTACAACTAAATAACCACATCACAAACCAGAGTGTAAAGCATACTAAATTTTCAATTTGCTTTACACTTTTTGGTTTAGGAGGTTATGCTTTGATCCCGGACAACGACGGCATGAAATACGGCTTCACCAAAATACAAAGCTGTGTAAAATGCCAAATTAGGAGCTTAGGCTGGCAAGCTATTTCATATGCCAGCCGACCATGGACTTATGGCAATATCTGAGTGCAGGGGCCCGCACAAACACCGTGTTTTCACCTTACTTTTCCTCACAGACCTGAAAAATATAAAATTTTAAATAATAACTCTCATCCGCCGCCCACAGAATCGGATGATCCGGCGACTGTGTACGGTATTCCACCTGGCGCAGCCTCTTGTGCACATTTGCCGCCGCCTGCCGGATAGTTTTTGTGAACAGCTCATAGTCCATAAAATGTGAACACGAGCAGGTTGCCAAAAAACCACCCGGCTTTACTAGCCTCATAGCCCGTAAATTAATTTCACGATACCCTTTCACTGCGTTTTTAAGGGCGCTTTTTGACTTAGCAAAAGCCGGAGGATCTAAAACCACAACATCAAATCGCTCCCCCTGCTTTTCCAGTGCAGGCAACAATTCAAATACATCCCTGCACATAAACTGTACCCTGTCCCCTAAGCCGTTTAACCCGGCATTCTCTTCGGCCTGGCGGACTGCAAGCTCCGACGCATCGACGCCAATCACCCGTACAGCCCCTGCAATCCCTGCGTTTAAAGCAAACGAACCCGTATGGGTAAAGCAGTCCAGTACAGATGCGCCTTTGCATAGCTTCTGGATAGCCAGGCGGTTGTATTTCTGATCCAAAAAGAACCCCGTCTTCTGCCCGTCTTTAATATCTACCTTGTATTTTACGCCATTTTCCATAATTTCTACATCAGTGTCAAAAGCGTCTCCCAAAAAGCCCTTCACACGCTCCATGCCTTCGCTTAAACGTACTTTAGCGTCGCTCCGCTCATAAACACCCCTTATACTTATCCCATCTTCTAAAAGTACCTCTTTTATCAATTCAACCAATGTAAGCTTAAGCCGATCGATCCCCAGGGCCAAAGACTGCACCACCAGCACATCGGCAAATTTATCTACCACAAAACCAGGAAGAAAATCTGCTTCACCAAAAATAATCCGGCAGCTTTTCGTATCAACTGTCTTCTTACGGTACTCCCAGGCATCTTTAATACGCGACTTAAGGAACCCACGGCCAATGTGCTGCCCGCTTTGCCTGGTAAGTATACGCACACGGATTTTAGAATTTTGGTTAATAAAGCCTGTCCCCATCGGATAACCGTCGAAATCCTGTACTTCCACCAGATCCCCATTTAAAACCCCGCCCGAAACCGAGGCAATTTCATTGTCAAATATCCACATACCGCCAGATTTTAGGGATCTGCCTTCCCCCTTTTTTAATGTAACAATTGCCATAGCAACCCCTTTCTGTAAACTGAGATTTCCGTCTTGTACCATTTCATCTTATAGGTAACAGCCTTATCTGTCAAACGATTTTCTATATTGAATTTTCAGGGCAACGGGCATATAATGCTGTATGGCGTATAACCGCCATATGATATGAAAGGTGGGGATTCTTTGAAAAAAGCATATGAAATAGATATGTGCAGAGGCCCTTTACTTGGAAAAATTGTGATGTTTTCCATCCCGTTAATGCTGTCCGGCATCCTGCAGCTTTTATTCAATGCCGCAGATACTGTTGTCGTAGGGCGTTTTGCCGGAAGCACTGCACTAGCTGCTGTCGGCGCTACCAGTTCCTTAATTAACCTGTTAATAAACCTCTTTATTGGCTTTTCTATCGGAGCAAACGTGCTGACTGCACGCTTTTATGGAGCAAAAAAATGGCCCGAGGTACAGGAAACAGTACAATCCGCCATTTTAATCAGCATTGCCAGCGGGGGTATTAACACTTTTGGCGCAACCGCAGAGTCCTTTTTTTGTGCCTTGGCATGGTAGCCGCTGTTGGGCTTACACTTGGCATGTGCGCTTACTTTTTGGGCCCGGCGCTTTTATCTATTTACTCCTCTGAACCAGACATGATCCGCTACGGGACGCTGCGGCTGTCCGTCATCTGCACTTGCTATTGCCTGTGTGGAATTATGGATGTCATGGTCGGCATGCTACGGGGCTTAGGATACTCATTTTTGCCTATGGCAGTATCCATCTTCGGAGTTTGCGGGCTTCGTGTTATGTGGATATATACAGTGTTCCGCTGGCATCACAGTTTGCTGTGGCTTTATATTTCCTATCCAGCCACATGGGTAATTACAGGGGGCATACATCTGGTTTGTTATATAATTGTGCGAAAAAAACAACTGCATAAAACAAATTAAAATACAATCAGTTATCCGGCATGTCCCATCCTGCCGCTTCCTTTTCATATTTTTCCGCAGCCTCAAGATAAAACTGTACCTGCCCCTCATGCTCCTGATTTCCCCCGCCTATCCGGCGCGAAAGCGCACGGCAGCACTCCCCCAACTCCAAAAGCGGCAGTATCCCGCCTGCACGCACATCAATCACAGGCTCTGCCTGATAAGCAGCCAGTTCAAACCACTGGACGGCTTCTTCATAATCCTCCTGATCTTTAAAATAGCTGCCCACTTCATAACAAAGCTCCGCACAGATAGCAGACGGCATAAGTTTAAATGCCAGTGAAAAAAAGCGGCCCGTATCCCCTTTTAAACGGTGCAGGCGGCAAAGGGCGCAGATAGCCTCGCGTTTCATATCAAAGGAAGCTTCCGGCATCTTTAATGTGTGCCCCAAAATATCCGCCGCTTCCACAAAGTCTTCTTCTTTCCCGCTGACATACAACTCTTTTACATACATCGAATGCAGTTTAGCGGAAAGGCTGCCTTCGCGTTCAAAAACACGGCCAAACAGCTTAAAATCCCTCTCTGCGTGCAGGCTTCTTGGCAAATGTTTGATTTCAATATCACTGTCATATACAACCGGATCTAAACGGACAGTTTCATGAACAGCATCGATCCAGACAAAGCTGCGCAGGCGCCTGTAGAGCTTCGGCCGGTATTCCTTCTTAAAATTCGCAGTCGTATTGTATTGCGGCGGCGTAATATAATGCATTTGTACAATCTCAATTTCCGGCAGCAATGCCTGCTTTAACTCAGCAAACCGCTTATGATTAAAATAATCTACAACTTCATCCGCATCTGCCGAATAAATATATTCCATTGTGGCTTTAGAAAACGCAAAATTCCTCGCTGCCGCAAAATCCTCCTGCCAAACGTAATCGTAAATCCTGTCCGTAAACTCCGCGGCAATCTCCTTTGTACGGTCTGTGGAGCCCGTGTCTACAATAATAATCTCGTCCATCAAATCCGCAATAGAAGCCAGACATCTACGCAAGATATCCGCTTCATTTTTTACTATCATGCAAAGGCTTATCGTTACCAACCGTGCCAGCCCCTTCCTGTTATTGATTATGCATATTGTAACATACTTTTTGGTGGAACACTAGCTCTGCATAATCATATAGTTGAATTTCAAGAAGCTGCAGCCGTTGAGAAGGGTGCAAAACACATCATCATATGGCGTACTTGTAATTGCGTATTGGGCTAATCAGGGGGGAGACGTTTTTTCCTCAAGTATAACCCGTGAATACAGAGCCAGCCCAAAGCCATTCCCAAAATGTTGGAAATTACGTCGTCTATATCGCACCAGCCGCAATGGAGGATAAATTGTGATATTTCGATCCCGGTACTGATTATAAAACCAAGCAGTATGCATTTAAAAAAATTGCGGAGCGCTGGATAGAGGGAATACAAAAAGATGGGCATTGGGAAGAACAATATGATATTTGTATAAAAAAACCCCCTTTCCCACTCGGATTTATAAAAATTTGCAAGTGGGCGCAAATTGACTTCGGAAATGTACGTGCCTGCCCGGGATAAAATAGTGACTGCAAGCACAGCGTAAACATATATAGCAAAAAAGAATAGGATAGCGGTATTTTTGGCTTTATAAAAAACGCATAGCTTACCTGCTATTAGGTTTAAGCAGCATATGGTTATACTAAATACAAGCGCCCCTTTGTAATACATCATGATGTATTGAATGAGTAAGTTATAAATAAACTGTTCCATAAATTTTCCTGTCCACCATTTTTTCAATTATATATGTGCGGCTGGAGGGATATTCTTTTATTAGATCAAAGGGATGGTAAAAGTCCTTTAATGCTATTTTGTACTTCTCCTTTTTTTCAAAATACGAATCAAATCTAAGGCAAATTCATTCCCCAGTAAAATCAGGATGGCAGCATACAATAGTACGCCCAACCCTATGGTTGCTATTGTCCTAATCCACATGTCCTGCACCCATACCGAACAAACTATGGATACTATTATAATCCCTATCCCGCCGAGTACGGGCGCTAAAAGCATCCCCTTCCCGATGCCAAAATTTATTCTTTTATCTATATTCAAAACTGAAATTATAAAAACCGCAAATTCTGATAAGGCTGTCGTAAATGCCGCGGCGTTCAACCCAAAATGCGGGATCAGTAAATAATTTGCCACTACATTGATGCACGCCCCCATAAAGCACGCTTTTAAAAATTTTTTTTCCTGTCCAGAGGGCAGCAGTACCGCATTCCCAATAAAGCTTGCCAAAAGGGAAAATGCAATTGCAGCCGAAAGGATATGTAGTGAAGCCGTTGCCCCCAGATATTCTTTTCCGGCAGCAATTTCGATAATTTCAGCTGTAATTGTATTAATGCCAACAATACAGGGCAGCCCTAATACAACTATAAAATCCAGCGCATATTTCAATAAATTATTAATCCCAGTATAATCCTTCCTGCTAAAGCAGTACGAAAGCTCCGGCATTACAACCCATATAACGGATATGAGTATCGTTTTTATGATATTGTATATTTTTACGGAGGTGCTATACAGCCCGACTTCATAATCCCCTTTAAACAGCCCGAGCATGGTTATGTCGGAGTTGCAGTAAAGTGTCTGGGACAAAACCGCTGCAAACATCAACAGGATATGCGGGAGGTGCCTTTTCATATCCATATGCAGGGTAAGCGGCACTTTACAATATTTACGCCGGTAAATGATATTTGCTGCCTCTGCCCCGCTGGAGGCCAGCACACAAATAACAGCATATACCAGGTAGTCTTTTGGCCCTTTTACAAACAAAAACATTGCTATGAGCGACAAAGCCTGGAATAGCACAGTCCGGGCTGCAATATATTTAAAATCCCCCATAACTGTATTTAGCCAGTCGGCGCCCAGTGTTGTAAAAATGATGGGCATGCTCTGCACAATAATTAGGGCCCTGTAGCTTTTGAGGGGTTTTGCGCACAGCAATACAGCCATAAGCAATAGATAAGACAATAGGGTTGTAACCAGGTTAATGGAAACAAGCTGGCCCGCTATACGGCTTAGTTCACCTTCCACCTTTTTTGCTTTGGAACCCTCGCGCACAGCATAGGTATAGATCCCCAGGGAGGCTATCAGTGTAAAATAGCTGACAACAGAATTCCCAAAATTTACCTTTCCAACATTTTCTGTTTGCAGCACCCTTGATATATATGGGAAGGTAATAAGGGGGAATATGATTTGCGAACATGATTTTATTACATTGTAAAATGTATTTTTCGTTAACCCTTCACTTTTCATCTGATTATAAATTCCTTATCCAATTTTGCGTCGAGCCTCTTTATGACCTTTGCCGGGCAGCCCGCTGCTACACAGTTTGCCGGGATATCCCCTGTTACGACGGAATTTGCCCCGATAATGCAGTTATCCCCTATGTCCACGCCAGAGAGGATCGTTGTACACCTGCCAATCCAGACATTATCCCCAACCATAACCGGGCCTTTTGAATCCAGCTTCCGCCGGGCAGGCGGGACCCCAATAGCAGACATATCCGTTCTGCCATGTGAATTATCCGAGATATAGACATTTCTTCCAAGCAGGGTGCCATCGCCAATCGTTACATGATCGATGCAGGAAATATGGTCATAATCTGTAAAAACAACATTATCTCCGATATGGATATTAGGATTAAAGTGCCCGCTTTCATATTCATCCCAGGCTTCTAAAATCAAGCCATGCCCTGCCCTAAAATTGTCACCGATTTCAATATATTCCCCGCCGTGGATACTGAAAAAATTACCGACCCGGCTGTTTGCTCCGATACTCTTTAATGTGGATGAATAAGCATTCCACATTAAAAATGTATGTACGGCACGGAAACGTTTGATACACTTTATGTTGTAAACGGGCTTCAGTATAAACGGAAACAGCTGCTTTAGCATCCTTCTTATCATAATTGCTCCTTATTTTCATGCGTATCGGTCCATTCTTTGATCCATTCCAGGTACTTGTAGCCGTTCTGTTCGGTTGGCTCTAAAACCATTCCCTCCGCCCATTCGTTCCAGGCGTTGATAAAGACATATTCATCGTCTTTGATTTGATCCATGTACTCAAAAAATTTTTCCTTTTTCGGGGGAGTGATAATATATCCTCTTAAGGAATGACGAGGGGTATTGTCCCATTCAAAAAAAACGCCGTTGGCGATACCAGGTATATTGGCTTTAAAATCTATCATACAATCATACAACTGATTTCCGTTATAAGGCCGAATGCCCATACGTCCGCCATATTCTGCAACTTTTTTTTGAACTTTTCGTAACATTGTTTCCAACCGATGGCCAGCCTGTAACTGATAAGTATTTAATGCGGCGCTTGGCTCCCTTATATAGATTAGCTCTGTTTGGTCGCATAAGTTTTGCCTGAAGTTTAATATGCTTTTTTCATTGTAGTCTCCGAAATAAGTTTCAATTAAATAGATGCCATCAAAGCCATTTCGTTTACATTGCAGATCGAAAAAGGCTATCATTTCTTTTTTTTCCTTAAAATCGGTTTGAAATAGCATAAAGACGGGTTTGTTGTTTTTCTTTTCATACCGGTCATCTTTAAAAAAAGGCAGCAAATATAAAATATGCTGTTTCCAATCCGTTTTTGTGCCATAAGTTTGTTCCATTAATACTTCTTTTGAATTGTTCCAGGAACGGTACCACGTATGATTTGCCCAGCAGAAAAAGAATGGCTGTCGGATCTCTTTCCAGCGTAAAAGGTTTTCAGCCGGTTTTTCTAAAATTTTTTTTCCGCAAAAATAATAATGATAATATGCAAACCCATTCAATCCATATTTCTGCATTAAGTTTGTCTGCCATTCAACTGTGCTTTTATTTAACAAATTATAATAATTGCCATTTAAGGGCTTTTGGGGTTGGCAGTGTCCGTGGAATAAAGGTTTCGCATTTTTTACATTTGTCCATTCCGTAAAACCTTTTCCCCACCACCTGTTATTTTCTATAATTTCGTGGTATTGAGGTAAAAATAAAGCAAAACGTTTCATTTTATTAACCCTTTCCGGTAGTTTCGTAGATATATAGAAAAAATTAAGGCTTCAATATATTTAATTTTGTTTGAATCCATTTTTTTGTATTACATAAACAAAAATAAATTAAGGGCATGTGTAAAAAAAGATATAACATTACTTTACGTGCCGGTTTGGTGTCTGCACTCCGGATCAATGTCTGTCTCTTTCTGACTTCATTCCGCAGTGAATGGATTTTTTCCGGATTCCGGTTTCTCGAAATCCAGAGCTCGGCAGCGACCCGGCGGCAGGATTCCATATAGCAAAAGCTTGCCCACCAATAAGCACTGCTATCTGGTTCCTGTAAATCAAGTACCTTTTTCCATGTGATTTCCAATGTTTCTATTTTTGCAATATCGAAAGAATGTGTTGCAGAAGCAGAATGCATCCGGTATATGTAAAGAGGCCGTTCATCATAAAAAAGCACGCTGGATTTTTTTACGGCCTCTGCAATAAACAAAGAATCTTCTGAAATAAAAATTTTTGTATTAAAATAAATATTTTCTAAGGTGTTTCTTTTAAATAATTTGCCGCACACATAGCAAAACAATGATGAAAATCGATAATAATTCATGTTTTGATCAAGGAAAACAGATGTGCTTTTTAATTTATTTGCTTCTTGCAGTTTCTTATTTTCATATAAACAGTTAAAATTACATATAGAAATATCCGCGTTCTGTTTCTTTAAATTATAGTACAAAACTTCTAAGTAATTATGTTCCAGATAATCGTCTGCATCTACAAATGTAATATATTCTCCTGTGGAGTTGCAAAGCCCCGCGTTACGCGCTGAGGAAACGCCTTCGTTTGTTTTGGAAATGAGGCAGATCCGATTGTCTTTCTTCTGATAACGCAGGCAGATTTCTTCGCTTTTATCTGTAGAACCATCATTAATTAAGATAAGCTCAAATGTCCTGTAAGTTTGTTTTAGGATGCTGGTTATACAATAATCCAGGTATTTCTCTGCATTGTATACCGGTATAATAATGCTGATCAGATTTTCTTCCATGTTTTATCCCTTATTTAAAGTTTCCAATTAGTTTAAAAATTTATTATTATCAAATAACGGTTTAACCAATACGTCAAATCCTACGCCAAACCAAACAAACTGTGATAAAAATATCAATAAAACTAAAATGATTAATAATACAATGCAAAAATAACATTTTTTTGAAAAACGTCCATTGATACCCATGCAATTAGATACAGCAACGTAATCCAATAAAAAAATATTTCTGTAAATCCGAAAAAAAGTCGGCTCATAATAATACAGTGGGAGCACAATTAAAAAAAACACATTTATTTTTAAAACAAAATCATAGTTAACCAGTAAGCCGTCATGTGGCTGCAGCCTGTATTTTATAATGAGGTATATCAGTATGCAAAAAGAGATATGTAATCCCCACCAGCAAACAGACTGATACAAAGGGATTTTCCAATTGATAAAATAAGCTAACAGTTTATCGTTATTCATAAAAATCCGGGCTAATCTTGGCAAAACAGGAACAATAATGACAGAGCAGCCTAATACGCTTGCTACAAACCATTTTATTTTGTTCCAGGACAATTTATCTAAAAATACGATGGGAAGATATATAATATAAATGGAATGAACAGAAAACGCTAATAAGCAGAAAAACAGGTATAAGAGCTTATTCTTCTTTTCTTGTCTGCGTATTAAAACCATAAAGGCGATATATAAAAACATCATTCCCAAAAGATTTCTCTTTTGGATAATGGAGTCAGCCAAAGGGAATATCGTAAACATACTTAAAACAAAGGCAGGTTTTTCGCTCAATTTCATTATGAAATAGAACAATACAAACAAAATTACAGTAGATACAATAAAGTTCATATCATAAAATTCCATACCTAATTTTAAGCAGAAATTACATATATTAGAGTATCCCCATCCGGGTGAGAGCAGTCCTGTGCCCAATGCCGAATCTTCAAACAGCCAATAATGAACCGACCAGTCCATTCCACCAGAATTAAAAGCCATTAAAATCCATATCCAAAATATCTGCAACGTAGATATAATCTTTGATTTTGAATTCAGAAAGCCACAGATTACAGAAATTGCAGTTATAACGTATGGTATGGAATCATTCATGTTCAAACCTCATTTTTATTTTGTTGATCAAATTATTTGTGCGTATCCTAAAGTAGTGTAAATTAAAATGCTTTGCTTTTTCTCTGTGAAGATTGTCAGAATATATATTCTGTAACCCCAAAGGCTCAAATGCGTTTGGTATGATTTTATACCGATTCAGGTCTGTGTTTACCCTTACTTTCATTTTTCTCCTCATTAGGTGCATATACATAAAATCTTCTTTTACAAGCTTGCCATTTAGGAGGTAATACCTTGACAGAGAACCATTTTCCCAGACAAAAAATGCTCTTTTTCTTTTTTCTACAATATATTTCCTGGAATCAATATCTAATGTAATTAACTTAAAATCAGAAGTTTTCGTATATAAATTAGCAAAAGCATTGAAGTAGCAGAGGTGTCTTTTTTGCTCTTCAAATATAGTATTTATGCTTCTGTTAAATTCTTCATCAAATATATAGCTTTTATTATCTTGATATACGTTTCTGTAATACTGCGTTCCATCTATTTCGCTCATAAACAGACGGTTAATGGTTTCATCATTGCGAAATATTGTAAAATGTCCTAAAACTCCGATTTTATCGTATTTTCTTAATAATTCTTCTGTTATGAAATCGGTTATTTTTCCAAAAATCAAATCAATGTCGCAATATCCCCAAAAATCATAGCCAATTAAATAATCAGAACAGATGTAACCATATGCGCATTTATAATCACATAGTTTGTATGGACGCTCCAGAGAGATTCTAAAATCAAATTTACTTTGAATTTTTTTTCTAAACTCCGAAAAAGTCATATAAATTACCTTCACATTGGAGGGATAATCGTATTTACTTTGATCATCTGTAAAAAACAGCCAGTTGATTTCAGGATTAAATTTACATGAATTCAAAAACAATTGAAAATAGTTATTAAATTTTCCAAAATAAGGAACAATTAAACATATTTTACTTTTCATATTTGTACAAAGCTTTCTTAAAATTTTTAAATCGTAAAAAAAAGATTAAAATGATTCTAGTGGCTTTGATTCCCAATACCTTTCTGATACAATTCACAGCTTTTACTTTGTTTCTTACCCCATAATTTAATAATTCTTCTAACGCCAGTATTTTTTTTATAAGATCAGAGTTGGACAAACTGGAATTGGCGAGGAGCACAGCGTATTCATACGAAAAAAAATTTTTTTTCAGCAACGGCTGCTGCTGTCCGGCCGCAGAACTTATTATGGCGTAGATATCGCATAAATGTTTATCGTTTACAGAGTTGCTAATAGATTCTTTGCGTATTCGGTAAGCATAGACTGGTTTATAATAAACAGTGGCTTTGTCGATGTAATCCAAAAGTAATCCGCAATATTCCATATCCTCTGATAATCTGCCTTCCGGAAAAAGAATACGATGTTCATTCAAAATATCTGCACGGACAATTTTATTCCATGCACAGGCATGGTAAAATCCTGCGGAAATAGCTTCCAGTATGGGGATTTCAACAAATTTATCTTCTGTGGAGCCGAATTTGCTTCGTTTCTCGTAGATGCCATTATATACTTTCTTTGAGTTTAAGATTATTATCTCTGGTTTCTGTTTCCTTAAATGCAGGATGATTTTTTTGAAGTCTTTGGAGTCCATGATAAAATCATCAGAATCCAAAAAGAAGTAATAGGTTCCTTTTGCAATTTTCATTCCTGCATTTCTTGCGTCGGATAGGCCGCCGTTTGATTTATGGATTACTTTTATTCTGGAATCGGCTCTTTGCCACTGATCACAAATGCTTCCGGAACGATCGGTTGATCCGTCATCAATTAAAATGATTTCGATGTCTTTTCCGGGATATTGGATTACGGATTTTACGCACTCCTCTATATAGGCTTCTACATTATAAACCGGAATAATAACACTTATTGTGATCACGCCAGAATCCCCCTTATAAAATGAACCGTTATTTGGATAAAACGAAGTGGTCCGTATTTTTGGTATTGTATTTAAATACATTTCTCAGTACGGTATTTGATGGCACATCTTTTGTTACAACTGTTCCCGCGGCAATCACCGCATAGTCTCCGATTTTGGTTCCCCTTAATATTACTGCATTCGCTCCAATCCAGACATTGTTTCCGATTGTTATTTCTTGTGTCAGGAACTCGTCCATATTGTCTCTATAATTGTGGTCATGATCAAAAAACTGTACATTCTGTCCACATATGATATCATCGCCAAATATAATTTTTTTTCTGCAATTGACAGAACAGTTGTCGTTAAAAAAACAGTTTTTTCCTATAATAATGTTTCCTTTATCGTAAATTCGGAAAGACACATTATTTCTGCTTCTAAAATTTTTCCCTAGAATCAGTTTTGAATTTCTTTTTATTGCAATTTTAAAAGAAGAATTCATTTTAGGAATGCCTGCAATAGAAAGGCGTTTCCAATATAAAAGTTTAAAAATAAAAGCAGTCCCAGGGAAATCCAGAGGACGAGCTTATTCCATATATTTGATTTCATAGTTGCATCATTTCCTTAATTTGTTTATAATGTACAAGTATAATGAAATTAGTATAGCATTATGCATAAGGGAATTCAATTGCTAAATATAAGGAGAACAGGACAGGGTGGAAAAGGTATATCTTGTTATGCCGGCGTATAACGAAGAAGCGAATATAGAACGGGTTGTGGATCAATTGATTGAAAAATATCCGCAGTATGACTATATTATCGTGAACGACGGCTCGACAGATAATACCCGTAAAATTTGCAAAAATAAGCAGTATCACTTTTTGGATTTACCGGTTAATGTGGGATTGTCAGGAGCAATTAAAAGCGGTATGCGGTATGCGAATTTTCATGGATACGATTATGTCCTGCAGCTGGACGGGGATGGGCAGCATGAGCCCGGCTGCATTCAGGACTTGATGGAGGAAATGCAAAGAAGTGGCGCGGATATTGTAATCGGTTCCCGCTTTAAGACCAAAAAAAAGTCGAAATCCATGAGAATGCTGGGAAGCAGATTGATATCCTGGGCGATTTATATTACAACCGGCGGAAAGCGGATTCAGGATGTAACCTCCGGAATGCGGTTATTTAATAAGAAGATGATAAAAAAATTCGGATATAATATTCACTATAGCCCGGAGCCGGATACGCTGGCTTATTTGCTGAATTGCGGAATAAAAATCGAAGAAGTACAGGTGGAAATGTATGAGCGGACAGCGGGGGTCAGCTATTTGAATTTTAAGGGTTCCATCTGGTATATGTTGAAAATGCTGTTTTCCACTGGATGGGTTTAGCTCCTTTGTCAAAGATCAACTGACCATAGGTGTGTGGGTTCATTTCTGGGTCTTCAATTCTATTCCATTGATCTTCCTGCCTGTCTCTGAACCAATACCATTCAGTTTTTATTGATATTCTCTGTAATAC
>OFGA01001748.1_pt1 | contig 14494 bp, 24 predicted proteins | sample 1521471 | NCBI WGS metagenome assembly OFGA01 (sample SAMEA3504086, study PRJEB24116) | mouse gut metagenome | biome: mouse gut; feature: mouse-associated habitat; material: faeces | place: Denmark | collected 2011
GTCCCATTTACAACAATATATGTTGTAAGTATTTTATTAATTTTTGAATGGCGGGATAGCTCAGTTGGCGAGAGCACACGGTTCATACCCGTGGTGTCGCTGGTTCAAATCCAGTTCCCGCTATGTCGGAAAAGTCTGTGTGTGCAGACTTTTTTTCGTATAACAAAACTTTACTCTAAATCAGTTGATATTTGGAGGTCCAAAGGAGCAGAATATTCAATATGGACGAACATAAAAAAGGAGGGAGCGGCTTATGAGAATTGGAATGGGATATGATGTCCACCGACTGGTAGAGGGCAGGGATTTGATACTCGGCGGCGTGAAGATACCGTACGAGAAAGGGCTTCTGGGGCATTCGGATGCGGATGTGCTTCTGCATGCCGTCATGGATGCGCTTCTGGGGGCGGCGGCGCTTGGCGATATCGGCAGGCATTTCCCGGATACAGATCCTAAGTATAAGGGTATTTCCAGTATGAAATTGCTGGAGCATGTGGGGGAGCTGATCGAGAAGGAGCTGTACGTTGTTGGTAATATCGACGCTACGATCATTGCCCAGAGACCGAAGATGGCGCCGCATATAGAGCAGATGCGCGCCAACATAGCGGAGGCGCTGCATCTGGAGGTCAGTCAGGTGAATATCAAGGCTACGACGGAGGAGGGGCTTGGATTTACCGGACGGGGAGAAGGAATCTCCGCCCAGGCGGTCGCAGGTCTTGAGACGATTGAGAATTACAGCTATCCGGTCGGGGCTGAGGAAGGCAGATGCGCAGGATGCGGCGGATGCTCTAAGTAAATATACCAAAGGGGAGGAACTGCGGTCGTGGAGATAAAAAAGCTTGGACAGAAGGAACGTCAGGATACCAGATTCCTGTATGAAGAGATATTCAGCGAGGACAGCGAGTCTTTTACAGATTATTATTATACCGAGAAGACAAGAGACAATCAGATATATGCAATAGAAGAGGACGGCAGGATACGCTCCATGCTCCACCTGAATCCATACAGGCTGTGGGTCAACAAAAGCAGGAAGGATGCGGATTATATCGTTGCCGTTGCAACGCAGAAGGAGTACCGCAGGAAGGGATATATGGCGGCGCTTTTGAAGCGTTCCCTTAAGGATATGTATAAGGACGGCAAGGCGTTTACATTCCTGATGCCGGCGTCTGAGAGCATCTATCAGCCTTTTGATTTCCGAACGGTCTATGAGCAGGAACGGCGGTATTACCGGGAGGAAGATGAGAAGCTTCCCGGGGTCGTTATCACGGATGCGTCCAAGGCAGACTGCCGGGAGCTGGCCGAATTCGCCAACAGGGAGTTAGCTAAGCGTTATCAGGTGTTTGCCGTCAGGGACGAGGCGTATTATCAGAGGTTGATCCGGGAGTTTGAAAGCGACGGAGGAAGGCTTAAGATATACCGAAGAGACGGGGAGATTGCGGACTGCAGGGGTCATTATCCTGAACAGGAGGAAGGGAAGCCTAAGATCATGGTTAGGATCATAGACGTCAGAAGGATGCTGATGTCGCTTTCGCTCCGTTCTCTTGCAGGGCTTTGCTTCTGTGTGACGGATCCTCTGATCGAGGAGAATAACCGCTGTATCGTGATCACTGGGACGGAGTTTTCCGGTGTGATGCTGATGGACGGGAAGGCGGAGAATTCAGAAGGTACGATCAGCGTTGCCGCGCTGGCGAGCCTTGTGTTCGGCGCGAAGACGACGGAGGACGTATGCATGGAAGACGGCGTTGTGATGACGGAACGGCTGAAGTCGGAGCTTAAGAAGGTGATCCCGCTGTCTGGGATATATCTGAACGAGGCAGTATGAGGAAGGATCTCTTAGGAACACTATATTCTGCAATATGGGACGCAGTAGGATTCGGGCTTGCTGCGTCCTAAATTGTTCTTAAACGTATCTTTAGAATATCTTTAGATTTTCATGGCAGCTCTCTTAAGATTTGTTGGGTATGATAGTTACATCAAGAAACAAAGGAGGAGATGCAGTGATGTCAATTCAGGCGCTTACGCAGTATTTTACACAGTATGGAGCCATATTCGTATTTGTGATCGTTCTGCTGGAATATATGAATCTTCCGGGATTCCCGGCGGGGGTGATCATGCCGCTTGCGGGAATATGGTCGGCGAAAGGAGCGATCAGTTTTCCGATGGTCATGCTGATGTCGGTAGCGGCGGGGCTGCTTGGAAGCTGGATCTTATATTTCCTGGGAAGGCTTGGCGGCGATGCTTTTTTCCGTTTTTATGTCAGGAGATTTCCGAAGCAGAAGGGATTGATCGAGAAGAATCTGGAAGCGCTGCGAAGAAGAGGAGCCGTGGGAGTATTCGTGGGGAAGCTGGTGCCGATGATACGGACGCTGATCTCGATCCCGGCGGGAATGATCTCCATGGAGTTTGGCAGATATACGGTAAGCTCTGTCTTAGGGGTACTTGTCTGGAACACGGTATTTATAGGAGCAGGATATGTGATGGGGGATGCGGTATGGAGTATGTTCACAGGATGGGTATAACAGATCATAAGTTTTAGCATGGCATAGAAAGGAATGAGAACGGCAATGGAGACGAGTCAGATCAATCATGTATTAATTGTGGAGGATGACAAAGAGATACGCGAAGGGGTAGAGATCTATCTCAGAAGCCAGGGGTACAAGGTATTCCAGGCGGCGGACGGAGCTGAGGGGCTTGAAGTCATCGAAAAGGAGGAGATCCATCTGGCGATCGTGGATGTGATGATGCCCCGGATGGATGGGATCCAGATGACGATCAAGTTAAGGGAGAAGCACGATTTCCCGGTGATCTTCCTCTCGGCAAAATCAGAAGAAGTGGATAAGATCCTGGGATTGAATATGGGGGCGGATGATTATGTGACGAAGCCGTTTACCCCGATGGAGCTTCTGGCCAGGGTGAATTCCCAGATGAGGAGATACCGCAAGTTCCTGGAGAAATTAGGCGGCAGGGATAAAGGAGCCAACGTTTATACCATAGGCGGTCTGGAGATCAATGAGGACTCTGTTGAGGCTTTTGTTGACGGGGAGCCGGTGAAGCTGACTCCTATAGAGTATAAGATCCTGCTGCTTCTGATGAAGAATCCGGGGAGAGTGTTCTCGGCAGAGGAGATCTACGAGCGGGTGTGGAACGAGCGGGCGGTAAATACGGATACTATCATGGTACATGTGAGAAATATCCGGGAGAAAATAGAGATCAATCCAAAAGATCCAAAATATTTAAAGGTGGTGTGGGGTGTTGGGTACAAAATTGAAAAGCAGCCGTAAACTGACGATCTTAGCGGTGATCATGACGGTCATGATACCGGCAATCTGTGTGGTGAGCCAATATTGGAACTGGTATGTGAATACGGAGGCATCCGTGGAGAGCGAGAATCATTCCATGGTCGTGTCAAGGGAGTTTCTTAAGATATTCCTGGACGCCGGCTACGTTCTCTACAACATGGAGAGCGGAGGAGATTATAATGCGGAAGATATGAGGGAGCTCTTAAACGAGAGCGGCTCGGAGCTGGCGTCTTATGAGCGTATATATCCGTTCCTTGATTACCGTGTCAAGGATGAGAAGGGGAAGGATGTAGCCAAGAGTACCGCCGATTCTGCAAACGGGGTGACAGAGGGCAACCTGTCGTCCTTCGCATTGGGAATCGTGATCACTTATGACAGATACGGGGAACCGGATGTTCAGATTAAGGCGGGAGAATATAAGTCAGAGCAGAGTGTGGCGTTCAGGGAAGTGATCAACGAGTATGATATTACGGAATGTGTAGTGGAGACATATGACGAAGACGAAGAGGTATGGGAGAACGTCAGTCTGGAAAAGCCGAAAAACAGGACATATATCTATGCTATGACGCAGGAAAATCTTGAAAATTACATTGATTCGTATTCCTATACAGGATACGATGTGATAGATTCCATGGTAAATCTTGTGATCATCCTGATCCTGGTTGTAGCCGTCTTATCCTGGCTGCTTCCTCTCCTTCCGTTCTGGAATCTGAGCGGGATGAGGATATTCGAGGCGCCGATGGAGATTGCAGCGGCTGTATTTTTCATCATGACGGGGATACTCGGCGAGAAGATGTGGTGGATCGCAGGGCGTACCGGCAACGGCGGGAGTTTTCTGGATTTCCTGATCTGGACGGCTGTGTTTGCCGTTACATTCTGGGCTGCGGCCTGTTTAAGGCAGATCTATACATTAGGGGTTAGAACCTACATGAAAGAAAAAGTGCTGTGTGTCCGGTACGGAGTATATATCCAGAGGGCGTGGAAGTATGTTGCTTCAAGGCTTAAGAAAGGGGTTGACCGCTGTTATCACTTTATAGATCATATCGATCTGAGTGAGAAGAACAACCGGACGATCTTTAAGATCGTGGCAGTTAATTTTGTGATCCTGGCTTTGATCTGTACGCTGTGGTTCGGAGGTATCCTGTTCATCCTGATCTACTCCGTGGGACTGTTCTTACTGCTTCGAGAGTATTTTAACGATCTGCAGAGGAAATATAGGGTGCTTCTTAAGGCCACCGGAGAGATCGCCAAGGGTAATCTTGATACCCGGATCACAGAGGATCTGGGAATATTCAGCCCGTTCAAGCAGGAGATCCAGAAGATCCAGACCGGGTTTAAGAAGGCTGTGGACGAGGAAGTGAAGAGTCAGCGTATGAAGACGGAGCTTGTCACGAATGTCTCGCATGATCTTAAGACTCCGCTGACGGCGATCATCACGTACGTGAATCTTCTGAAGGATGAGAAGGATCAGGAGAAGCAAAAGGATTATATCGAGGTTCTGGAGAGAAAATCACTGCGGCTTAAGGTCCTGATTGAAGATCTGTTTGAGATCAGCAAGGCGAGCAGCAAGAACGTGACGCTGAACCTTGTGGATGCGGATGTAGTGAATCTGTTTAAGCAGGTGAAGTTAGAGCTTGAAGATAAGATTGCGGGGGCGGATCTGGACTTTAGATGTGTCTACCCTGATGAGAAGGTGTCGGCGTCGCTGGACAGCCAGAAGACCTACCGGGTATTCGAGAATCTGCTCGTCAATATCATCAAATATGCGATGCCGCATACCCGGGTGTATATAGAGATCGCGAAGGAGGACGGCGAGGCCGTCATCAGGATGAAGAATGTGTCGGCGTCAGAGCTTAACTTCAACCCGGATGAGATCACGGAACGGTTCGTGCGCGGGGACGTATCGAGGAATACCGAAGGGTCGGGGCTTGGCCTTGCGATCGCGAAGAGCTTCGTGGAGCTGCAGAAAGGGAAGTTTAAGATCGAGACGGAGGCGGATCTTTTTAAAGTCGAAGTGAGGTTTAGAATGTGAAGAGATCAAGTTTATCTTGCAAAATCTGTGCCTTGATGTATAATTAAGCTTGTAACAGATAATCATATATTGTAACGGGGAGCTTGCAGAAGCGGGCTGAGAGGGGACTGTGACTGTCCCGACCCATGAAACCTGATTTGGATAATGCCAACGTAGGGACATAGGATTCGTAGTGTAAGCGGATATGCCAATATCAGGTGTATCCGCTTTGTTGTATGCGGAATCATGTCGGAAGCTTTCCGGAGAGGGTTCATCAGTAGAAGGAGGAGCCATCATGTTAGGAAACTGTATCAAGAATGTAAGGAAGATTGCACCGCTTGTACATAACATTACGAATTATGTGACGGCGAATGATGTGGCGAATATTCTGCTCGCCTGCGGCGGCAGTCCAATCATGTCGGACGAGCCGGAGGATGTGGAGGAGATCACGTCTGTGTGCGGCGGGCTGCATATCAACATCGGGACATTGAACCGGCGAAGCATCGAGGGGATGTTCCGGGCCGGGAGAAGGCGAATGAGCTTGGCCATGTGCTTCTGTTGGATCCGGTAGGCGCCGGGGCAAGCGCGCTTCGGACAGATACGGCAGTCAGGCTTATGGATGAGCTTAGGTTTGACGTGGTCCGCGGAAATATCTCCGAGATCAAGACGCTGGCGCTTGGCAGCGGGACGACGAAGGGTGTGAACGCAGATGTTGCGGATGCGGTGACAGAGGAGCGCCTTGACGAGGGGGTTGCGTTTGTCAGAGAATTCGCGGAGAAAGCGGGATGTATCGCTGCGGTCACAGGCGCCGTCGATCTGGTAAGCGACGGTACGTCCTGTTATGTGATCCGCAACGGCCGCGCAGAGATGGGCAAGATCACAGGGAGAGGCTGTCAGTTGTCCGGTATGATGACAGCTTTTCTTGCGGCAAACCCTGAGAATAAGCTTGCGGCTGCCGCGGCGGCAGTGTGCGCCATGGGACTTGCGGGAGAGCTTGCATGGATGCGGATGCAGGAGGGAGACGGCAACTGCGCATACAGGAGCCGTATTATTGACGCCGTCTGCAATATGGATGAAGACGCTCTGGAAAGAGGTGCGAATTAAGAAGTACCGGGCAGAGAATGTCCGGTGAAAAGATCAGGACAAAGGAGGATATGGTTACGGCGGCAAAACGGATCAGCGGAAGATATTCCTGTGCGGTGCTGTTAAAAGGAGGGCACAGCCTGAACGACGCTAACGATCTTCTGTGCAGGAACGGCTCGGTCAGGTGGTTTAACGGGAAGAAGATCGACAATCCCAACACCCACGGGACAGGCTGTACGCTTTCCAGCGCGATCGCGTCGAATCTTGCGAAGGGATCCGATCTGGAATGGGCTGTGGAACGCGCGAAGGCATATCTGTCTGGCGCTCTTAGCGCCATGCTGGATCTGGGAAAAGGAAGAGGCCCAATGGACCATGGTTTTGATCTGACAGGGAAATATAAGGCGGATTCATAAGGATTTGGCAGAGAAGGCCGTAAGACGGGGTGTACAGATTGGAGAGAGAACTCTAGCTGTACACCCCTTGCTGACTTCATACATGTTCCATTATATAAGTTTTAAAATTCTGAACCACCGGCGCCTGATATACATTCTTCAGGGTTGCCATATAGAAGATTCTCTCCCAGCCTGGTTCGATGATCTCAATGATTTTGACAGGCATGTAGTCAAGAATTGACATTCGCGGGATCACGGCAATTCCTAATCCTGCGCATACAAGACCGGCAACAGCCTGGTCCTCCTCCAGGGCGTATTCACTCTGAGGCTGTCCGCCGCATTTCTCAAATAAGCCGTCGATCGCGGCTTTTAGGCCGCTTTTGCCGGAAAATGTGATCTGCGGATAGGGCAGGGTCTCATGGAGGTTGATGAATTCCCGGTTCTCTAAGGGATGTCCCTTGGGAACGATCAGAACTAATTCCTGACGTGAGATCGGGGTAAATTCAACGAGGGGTTCGTTTCCTGTCATGGAGCAAAAGGCGATATCATACTGCCTTTCTTTCAAACCTCTGATAATATCCGGTGTCTGGCCGGGGGAGGTATGAAAGTGAAAATGAATGTTCTTATTCGGGTTTGAATCCAGAAAATCTTTCACAAACCTTGGGACGGTGGAGCTTAAAGTGCGAAGCATGCCGATATCGACGTGTCCTGCCCCCATTCCGGTCATCTTAAGCTTATTTACGCTGGAATCCAGCATCTCAAGAGACTGCTCAACGTCTGTCAGGAATGCCTGGCCGCATTTGGTCAGGACCACATTGCGTCCATCCTTCTCGAATAATTTGACTCCCAGTTCTTTTTCAAGAGAGGAGATTGCATGGCTTAAGCTAGGCTGAGTGATGGCCAGAATCTCGGCAGCTTTCGTGTAATGCTCTAAATGCGCCAGTGTCACAAAATACCTGAGATGATAAAGATTCATAGGAGCTCTCCTTTCTTCATTTGTTTGACCATATATTATCATGAACTATGAAGAAAAGCTATTTGATTCTGTCAAATTTTATAATTTGTTTTCATTTTTGCAAAGCAGCGAACCAAGAGCCATACCGGAGCCATACCGGAGCCATATCGGGCCATACCGGGTGTCAGACTCCGTCTCGACTTTCGATAAGATCCGTGTTATAATACACCTAAAGACAAGGAGATGCAGAAAATATGAAGGCGTGGCAACATTTCAAAACGATCAATCATCATAGGAGGCTGGTGAGGGAGGGCTGTTTTCGGGTGGGTCTGTATTGGCAGGGGCTTTGCCATGACCTGTCCAAATATATGCCGTCTGAGTTCCTGGTTGGATGCAGGTATTATCAGGGAACCAGAAGTCCGAATAACGCGGAGCGCGAGAGGAAGGGATATTCGTCTGCGTGGCTGCATCACAAGGGACGGAACAGGCATCATTATGAATACTGGCTTGACTACAGTGTAGATTCCGAGAAGGGGATCATCGGTATGAAGATGCCGGTGAAGTATGTGGTTGAGATGTTTATGGACCGCATTGCCGCATGCAAGACTTATCAGAAGGGCAGCTATAACGATGCCAGTCCTCTTGAATACTATGAGAAGGGTGCGGCGAAGCTTGGCCCTATGGTCCATCCCGAGACGGCAAGGCTTCTGCATCATTTGCTCAGGATGCTTGCCAGCAAGGGGGAGGAGGAGACGTTCTCTTATATCCGCCATAGGATACTGCGAAAATAGCTTATAAAAATTTTTGTAAAAAATATGCAGATTTTTGTTGACAACAGAATGGTTCTGTAGTATTATAATTTTCGGACGGTTGATACGTCACTTGCGGAAGTGTCGGAACTGGCAGACGAGCAAGACTAAGGATCTTGTAGCTTTCGAGCTGTGTGGGTTCAAGTCCCATCTTCCGCATTGGATTAAAATCCCGGAGTCCTTTAGAATAAGGGTTTCCGGGATTTTTTCTATGCCTTAAATTCAAAAATGGGGCAGAAATGGGGCAAGCTATAAAATAGACACTTCTTTTATCTTCTGGTTATCCTTCTCACGCATCTTCTTTGTTACATGGAAATAGATATTCATTGTAACCCGGCTGTCACTGTGACCGAGTCTTCTTGATATGACATCCAGTGGGACTCCCTGTTCTGCCATGAGAGCAACGTGGGTATGCCTCATAAAGTGAGTAGTCACAGTCTTGCCGAATAACTGTCTTGCATTTTCCTGCAGATACTTGTTGTAAGAATAGTAATTCAGGTAATCACCGTTCACATCACACATGAAGAGCTCAGATCGGTGTCCGCAGTAGAATCGTTCCTTGTCCATGTATCGCTTGATCCGTTTGCACAGGGTAAAGAGTTCATCCTGCATATATACATCCCGATTGGAAGTTGCGGTCTTCGGTGTTCCGACAACATGATTTACCGGATCATATGTCTTGCTGACTCGGATGTACCGATTGGTAAAGTCGATATCGGATGTATTGAGCGCGATCGCTTCACCGGCGCGTAGGCCGGAGAGGGCAGAGAACTCTGTTAGCATACACCATTTATCAACTTTCATATTTTTCAGCAATATCTTTAGTTCATCACTTTCAAGATATTTTTCCTCTAGTTTCTGGACCTTCTCATCATCTTTGAATTTCTTGATCTTATCAAGCCAGCGGATGTCGGCAATATAATCGTTCTGGTACCCCCAACGCATCAAAGCTTTCAGACGGGTAATGCGTTCGTTGGTTGTTCCAGGCTTTTCATCCTCTGCTGCAAGCTTCTCACGGACGTATCCGGCCGTGATCTTATCAATCAGGATATCCCGGCCGAGAATCCGCATCAGAGAATCCATGGCAAAATAGTTCCGTTGGTATGTAGATTGAGTGACGGTAGCTTTCTGGTCTGTGCGGTAGAGTTCAACGAGCTCAGACAGCCGTAGATCATCTTTCTTGATCGTAGCCGTGATAGAGGACAGCTTTGCTTCTATCTTGTCATTTAGGTATGCCTGCGCAAGTTTCCGGGTACTTGCAGTGTCCTTGTCCATGGTGATGGATACTTTATGGATCTTTTCTGTCATAGGGTCTTCATAGCGTTCAACGAAGCGGACTTTTCCGTTCGGTAATATTTCGCTCCACATAATCTAATCCTCCTGAAAAAGGGTATAAAAAATAACCCTCGTAAATTGTGGAGGATTATGGTATAATCTACTTGCTGAAGGTAGAGTGTACCGTAATCCTCTGGTTTGCGAGTTACATCTATGTGAAACCGTCTCAGAAATGGGGCGGTTTTATTAGTTACTGTAAATTATATACTTTTTCGCCTAATTCTTGACCGCCTATACCCTGAGTTGCTTTTAAGGTGATAGGCTTTGTTGTGTCGTTAATTTCATATGATATTACAGATTGAACTGTTGCACCCGGTTTTACATCGGTGTATGATACATTATTCATTTCGGTATACTTTTCATCTTGTGGCGCCATGGCAACGTTGAGACTATCAATAGTTGCTTCAGTTTCTTGTGTTGCATCGAAGCACGTGATCCAGGTTGTTCCGGGTTGCATAACATCGTCGCTGTCATTTGTAAATTCGTAAGTTATAATTAGAGTCGATTTTTCTTCACCTAATTCCTGATTCGGTGGAGCTATTTCAAAACCAGTCAGTTTTATTGTGGCCATGTCGATTTTTAAAACATCTTCCTTGAAGTATACGGATTCTTCCGGTTCGTCAGGGACGTCGACAATCTCTTCCTTATTTTCTGGTTCTTGTGTTGGAGAGTCTGTTTCTTCGCTGTTACCTCCACAAGCTGTCGCAGAGACAACAAGCGATAATACCAGAATTAACATTGCAATTTTTCTTTTCATAGTGCTTTTCCTCTCTTTCTTTTGTTCGGCCTTACATTGAGAAATCTATATAAACGCCAGAGCGGTTATGCTTTTTATCAGGCGTACATTAACCGTCCTTTAGGTTCAGGAACTTCAAGCCCTCTTTCAAGAGTGACTTCTATCCATTCTTTTATAATGATTTCAGCATTGGCAATTGCTTCTTCAATAGTTTTGCCATCTGCCATACATCCGGGAAGTTCAGGTACTTCCACGATAAAGGCATTGTCATCATTAGACCAATAAATAATTCGTTCGTATTTGTACATACGGTACCTCCTAAAATCTGATTTGATATTTTTGTAAGAAGTTTCTAACCTGCTTAACTTGGTAAGGTTTCGCCATATTGCCAGAAGGCTGTATATTTATATTCTCACGAAAATTATCGTAAGAATATATGAAGTGATCGCCTCTTATGCGGCAGTCGAATCCCAAGATATCTAATAATTTTTGCAAATTTTTGAATTTTATGTTTTTGTCTTGTAATCCGCTTATGATTGAAAAATATAATTTTTCGGTTGTAGACATCTATATTATACTCCTTTTCTATGGAATAAACGCCGAAGCGGTTATATATCATTTAAGTCTTAATCTTATCAGTTTTTCTGAGTATCCAGTTAGCCTTGATAATTGTTCAGTAGTGGTTTTCCAATTTTCTAAAATAATATCATTTGGAACTAGCAATTCCATTGCGAACTTATCAGCTTCTGTTTCATAAGGCGCAGTCTTCAAATATGTTCTGGTATCCATAAAGACTGTATTTTCTTTACGATGCATGAGCATGTGCCCTAATTCATGTGCACAAACAAATTTTTGTTCGTACTCTGGCAAATGTTCATCTATGTATATAATGTTATTTCTTTGAAAGTATTGATAAAAGCCGCGTACATCAATAAGCGGTGCAAATACCAGAATGGTGTTCATGCCCTGTATGATTTCAAAAGGGTTTCGGCTCTGGTATTTCTTAGCAAGTGAATTTGCTAATTTTCTAATATCATCCATATCATCAATCCTTTTTGTACTTTTTAGGAGTGTACTTCTCTTTATTCTTCTTTTTAGCCATCTCCATCCCGATCTGCATGGCTGAGAGGATGGAATCTATAGCTTCAGGACTGGCAGGCTGACCGTCGAACATAAGCCCGTCTTGCTTAAGGAGTTGTTCTGTACTGGAAAGAATCTCTTTGATGTCTTTTTCGTCTCGGGGTTTTAGCTGGGGTTCTTTTTCAATCCCCTCTTTTCCAGTCATTAAATAATCAATCGAAACGCCAAAATAATCCGCCAATTTTTTCATAGTATCCGATTTGGGAGTAACTTTTCCTAATTTCCAATCACTTAATGTAGATTGAGATACACCTGTTTCCTTGCTAACTTTATAGGGTGTTACTCCGTAAGTGTGTAGTAATTTGCTAAAAATCTCATACATGATTTGTCCACCTTTCACAAATTTAAGACAAATACTAAGAAAAGACGGATTAAGCATTGACTATTCCGTCAAAACGTAGTATAGTATGAGCATACCAAGTAAAAACGTAGTACTTGGAAATGCTACGGAAATATATAATATTTTGTCTGGTAAACGAAGTATATCATATTTCCGTAGTAATTACAATATGTAAGATACGGAAAGGCGGTGTAAAAGTGTACAAAAAATTTGCTGAATTATTGGGTAAAACAAACAAAACAGCATATCAAGTATCAAAAGATACGGGTATTTCTCAATCGGTTTTATCAGATTGGAAAACTGGAAGAAGTAATCCTAAGGTAGATAAGCTCAAAACTCTTGCGGATTACTTCGGTGTATCTATCGAGTATTTTCTTAGTGAAGAGAAGGAAGCTGTTTAGGTAAGCATAACACATTAGGTGTACAGAAATCTGGACACTCAGAAAAGAAATTCATTTATCTGTGGAGAAGGAGGTGGTGTGAGATGTCCATGGAATGGCGCAGATTTGAGTTGCTGACGGAGTCAGAAGAAGAAAGGGAACGTCTGGAAAGGATTCTTGAAGATCATAACCTTTCCAGACAAGATCTGGCGGTTATTTTGTTTGGTCTTCGCGTTCGACCTGAATTCGGGAAAGAACATTTTGGTATTTGACAGAACAGTATCCGAGGAGATCCTTCAGATCCTCTTTGGTATGGATTTCTCTGTAAATACCTATCAATTTACGGTGAGGCGAGATCATCCAAACATAAACAATACAATTCATAGAACTTTTATGTAATCCCGAAACTTCTAGCTCAAAATTATCAAGCTGACGATGGATGACAGGTTCGTTGTCTATAGTTGAAATGTGATAAGGCGAGCCTAAGTATTCGAGTATTCCATTTATCTTAGCCATTTCATTTCTCCTTTCTTTCATACTCAGACATGGCAGTGTCTTGTAAGTACAGTATAGGAGAATTGGAAGAAATTTACAAGCGTAAGAGAAGGAGGTGGTGTGAGGTTTGGAGATTCCGACAGATGCAGAAATCAAGGAAATGATTAAAGAAACAGAAAAGCAATTGGAGCTTCTTAAAGGCTTATTGAAGCTTAACGAAAAAGGCCGGGAAGAGGCGGTGATCTATATATGTGGATTGACGCATTTGAAGAAATACCGGAAAGCGTAAGAAGGAGGAGGTGTGAGATTGTACGATATTCTGAATGCGGCGCAGACTGCCAGGGCGATTGGATGTGGTGAGCAGAGGGTCCGGGAACGCATTAAGCGTGGAATCTGGACTTTTGGTGTTGCAATACCGCCAAAACAATCGGGTAATACCGAGAATTCCTATGAGATTAATAAAGTGGCACTGGCAGAATGGCTTAGGATTTCGGTTGAGGAAGTAGATAGGAGGGTAGCTGGTAAGTGATCATTAGTAAAGAAGGTAAAGTTGTGGCGGAAGGATCTGAGATAGAAGTAATGGCAGATTTAGCCTGTATTATTAGAGGGATCCATGAAGTCAAGGAGGAGAATGGTAATCATCCAATTCTATCGACACTAAGAATTTTGAAATATGTAATTATCGGGCTTACATATAAAGGAGATGAGTAGAATTGGATGCAAGAGAAGAGATCCCGATCACAGAAGAGGTCATGCGTTACGCACGGGAGCATATGGAACGGGACAAGCCGTGGATCCATGGTAAGCCGGTGAAAGCCTATCAGGAGAAGGATGGGCGGATCAGCATTACATACGAGGATTTTTGCTGGTGGTTCTACCGGGATATTGCGGACGGCGTGGTCTGGGAATGAAAAGGAGCGCTTATACAGGACGGCAATCCTTAAGCGCTCACACACAAATATACAATTAAAGTATAGCACATAAGAAAAGAGGATTCAAATGAAAAATAAAGCGATGAACGCCCTGGTAGAGATGGGGATGCCGGCAAATATCAAAGGTTTCCGGTATATTGCGGAGGCTATGGCATTGTTTGAGGCAGACGAGGTATGGGGCACAAAAATGTCGATGTTGTATTACAAGCTGTCCATGATGTACAATACGACACCCAGCGCAGTTGAGCGGTCGATCCGGCACGCGTTTTCCATAGTCTTGAACAAGGGGGATTTAAAAGTAGTAGAAAAATACCTGCCCCTGCAGAGTATGGGGAACGGGAACCTGTTGAATACATTTTTTGTAAGGCTGTCACAAGTTGGGTAGTACCAGCCGTGGAGTGATAAAAGGAATTAGAAGGTCAAAATTTAAGGAGGTATAAAGAAGTATGGATTTACATGTGTGTATTAAGATTGATGATGATGCGATAGATAAGATCGCGAGGGTGGTTACCGAGGCTGTCAAACGGGTAACAGAGATTCAGCAGGCAGGGGCATCACAACAGCCCGGAACATCCCAGAGCCAACCAGAC
>OFGA01001749.1_pt1 | contig 14494 bp, 10 predicted proteins | sample 1521471 | NCBI WGS metagenome assembly OFGA01 (sample SAMEA3504086, study PRJEB24116) | mouse gut metagenome | biome: mouse gut; feature: mouse-associated habitat; material: faeces | place: Denmark | collected 2011
ATCCTAACGGTTATCCAGATTTTAAGACCGCAGGGATGGTAAAACAAGAAGCACACATAGGCCCCTTTGTTGACAGAAATAAAGATTTTGCAAAAGCAAAAGAAATGGGATATGAAAAGAGTGCAGATGGAACATGGCATCATCATGAAAATGGAATAACCTTGCAAGAAGTAGAAACGATATTACATGATAGATTTAGACATAGGGGTGGAATCTCGAATCTAAAAAAGAAATAGGAGTGAATATGTTTAAGCAATTTGGTGGAGAAATTGATGATAGGATAAAAAATATGAAAGCATTATAAATATGAAGCTGCCTAATGATTATAAACAATTTCTTATGAAAACTAATGGGGGATATTTTACTAATGAGCTTCATACTTTTTGGGTAGAGGAGTTAAAACAAGACATAGGTATAGATGTTTTATTTGGTTTTGATAATTTAAGGAGTTTGTGTTTGACTAATTGGTATGAGGAATATATTGAAGAATGGATACATGAAGTAAAAGCGCCGATTACCTCAATGCAGCTTATGATAGAAAACAGGGCTGGAAATAATCCCGTCTTGAAAAAGGGGTTGAACATAGAATTGGGAAAAATTGAAAATGACGTAGAACGTGCGCTATATTATGCTCGTTCAGAACAGGTATATAAAGATTATTTGATTCAGAAGCTGAATTTACACCGTATCTTAGTTAGGGCAATTAACAGAAACCGTACTATAATTATGAATAGCTGTGTCGGAATAGAATTTGAATGTGAGGATGATATTTATATTTATGGGGACGAAAAGTGGCTTATCTTTCTTATAAGCCAGATCCTTTTAAACTCCGTAAAATACCGGCGCAAGGAGGGTGCAAAGATTATCCTGTCATCTGAAAAAAAGAACAAAAAAGTTATACTGAAAATATGGGATAATGGGACAGGGATAAAGGAAGAGGAATTACCGAGGATTTTTGAGAAGGGGTTTACCGGGAGCAATGGAAGGGAAAACGAGCGTTCTACGGGAATAGGCTTATATCTGGTAAAAAAATTATGTCAAAAGCTGGATATGGAAGTATGGGCAGAATCTTTGTTCAAAGAATATACTTCTGTTTATCTATCGCTTCCGGCAAAACAAAACGTCTGATTCTAAAAGGCAAATTCATCACAAATGGATGTGGGGAGTTTGCCTTTTCAAATGGAGAACAGCATATTTCCGGATATATGACAAAATTGTAAGATTCAGGTAATGAAAATCAATAGGTAATCTGTAGGGAGCAGTGTTATACTGACTGCATCAGGAAGAGACATAAAGGAAGGATAAAAATGTTAAGCAAAAATCAGTTGGCCAGGAGAAATGTAAAGACTGCGATTATAAGAGAGCCAGTATATTTTTTTACAATGATATTGATTGCAGCGCTAATGTTTGCGTTTAATTCTCTGTTTTTTTCAGAAGATGTCAGGAGAGCCTGCGAAACGGCATCGGTTCTGGCGGTGTTTTTAGGAATAGCATCTGTACTGATTGTTATGATTACGGCGTGGCTGATCCAATATATGATGCGGCAATCGCTGAAAATCCGCAGCAGGGAATTCGGGCTGTATATGCTGTTTGGCATGAAAGGAACAGAGGTATTTCAGATTTTCCGAAAAGAAACGGTATTTATGGCTGGAATGGCATATATACCTGGAATCCTGGCAGGGGAATTGCTGAAACAGTTTTTGATGGTAATTTTTTTCCATATGTTCCGGACGGAATATGTGCTTAAAATGGATTTTCAGCTTGTAACGGTGTGTTTGACAGCAACTTTATATTTATTTTGTTATTTAGCCGCATTGCTTAAGGTGAGAAAACAATTTTCCAAAATGAATATCCGTCAGTTAAATGAAATGGAGAGGATAAATGAAGCCGATGAAAAAATATCTGGAAAGAAGAAGCAAAGGAAAAGAACTAAAAAATGGCTTTTGAAAGGAAACCGGCTATTTTTATGCAGGGCAATAGAATCTGAACTATATTCTATGCGGAAAATAATCATATTTGTTATGTCCCTTTTAGTTGTTTCTATTTCAGGAAGCACAGTTGCCATGATGTATACCGATTATCAGAACCACCAGATTGATTCGGAATATCCGTTTGATGTCATGATATATCATCAAGCCCCCAAACCTGAATTCCAGCGTGAAAAAGATATATTAGAAAGTGAAACTGGAATACAGGAATCCCATGAATATGTGATATATCAAAATGGCGTCAGTATGATGAATGAATGGCTTTATACACATCTGATGTATTTTGGAGATCGATTTATCAGTGAAGAAGGTGCATTTGATGCAGAAAAGCTGGACGCTGATGAAGAGGGATATGATGTCTACTATGCATATGATACTTATATGAAAGTGAGCGATTATAACATACTTCGGAAAATGCTTGGCCAGAAGCCTGTTGAACTCCGGGCAGATGAGTATATTTTACAGATTAAAAGAAGGTTAGAACCTGAACTTACTAATGAAATCCGAAGCAGGACGCTGCTATGTGATACAAAAGAATTGCACTGCAAAGAAATCAGTACTGTAGATTTTGAACAGAATGGACATAATGGAGCTGACTATGTTTTGGTAATCCCGGATGATGCGGCAAATCATATGACACCATATTACTCTGTATTTGCGGCATCTATAAAGAAACAGGCTGCAGGAACAGTGTTTGATAAATTAGATGATGCGTCCAGTGGAAATGACGGGCTTTATTGGGGCAGTAACCACAGTATTTTATATGTCAGTCCGATTTTGCTGAAAAAGCAGGTGGAAACAGAATTGAAAGCAACGCTTGTGCCATTTATATTTGCGTTTGCCTATGTAAGTATCGTGTTTTTATGCGTGGCAATTTCTTTCCTTGCATCCCATCTGATCAGCACTTCGGAATCAAACAGACGCCGTTACCTGCTTTTAGAAAAACTGGGAATGAATCAAACAAAAATTGATACGGTGATACATGAACAGTTGGCAGTTAATTATCTGATTCCGCTTTGTATGGCGCTTATTCCCGGATGTCTGATTGCGAACCATGCAAGCAAAGGTTTTATTCTGGCTACGGGACTTCGTGCGGTATGGGTAAAATATGTGTTCTTGTCGTTCTTATGGATTTTAATGCTGTACATGATTTACTTTATACTTACAGATATATTTTTTAGGAGAAATATTCATCATCGAAAGGAAGGAAATATATAGGATGGAAACATATATCAAGGTGGAAGATGTTGAGAAATATTATGGGAGTTCAGGAATCATTACAAAAGCGGTAGAAAGAGTCAGCTTTGAAATATCAAAAGGGGAATTTATTGGGATTATGGGGGAATCCGGTTCTGGTAAAACATCTTTGTTGAATGTGCTTGCCACCATTGACACAGCTACGGCAGGACACATATATTTTGAGGGAAAAGATATTACAAAAATGAGCGAGGACGTTAGAAGTGAATTCAGGAAGGAAAATTTAGGTTTCATTTTCCAGAACTTCAATCTTTTAGATACTATGACATTGCAGGAAAATATTTATATGCCGCTGATCCTTAATGAAGAAAAAAGTAACGACATCATAAAACGAACGGAAGAAATCATAAATATATTGGGAATCAAGGAAGTTGGAAACAAATATCCATATCAAGTATCCGGCGGACAGCAGCAGAGATGTGCCTGTGCCAGAGCGCTCGTAAATAATCCTAAATTGATTTTAGCGGATGAACCGACAGGCGCCCTTGATCCACAGAATTCAGAAAATTTAATGGAATTGCTTTTAGAAATCAATAAGAAATTTAAGACAACTATTTTGATGGTTACACATGATTCATTTTCTGCAAGCTATTGTAACCGTATCTTGTTTTTGGAAAATGGGAAAATATCTTATGAGATATATCGGGGAGCAAGGAGCAGGGAAGAATATCTCGGAGCAATTCTGGATGCTCAAAAAGCATAATTTCAAAAAATAATATGAATATATCTGTATCAGATTGAGATAACATTACTTTGATGATATAAATCGGTAATTGAGTGGAAAAGGTGAAAGGAAAGGGATTGTAATGAAGAGAACATCAAAGAGATTATTGGCAGGAATGGCTTTTTATCTGACAATTGTTTTGATATCTGGGTGTACTATAAAAGGCACTGCTAATCAGGCACCAAGGGAGATTTTAGAAGATGATGGGATCATTTCTGAAATGAATGCAGAGATATATAAACAAGAGAAATTACCGTTGGATTATGATGGAGAAGAAGTGAGAGCAGATTTAACCCATGTAGATTTTATCGTTCGTTTATCAGAAGATAATGGTTTTTATCTTGAATACAATATTAGTGGCAAAAACGATGAACCCCCTTTGACAGTCAATATACAGGATGGAGTTCTTATCCTGGAAGAGAAAAATGCTAAGCCGGCAACTTATTATAGCGGAGTATTTGTTGATGGCATTAGCAATAACTTGAAAACGAAAAAAACTGACTACACCAGTGTTGTAACATTATATGTTCCTTCTGATGCGGAAATTAAGTTGATGACAAATATGGGGGAAGGCGATATGGAACTTCATGGAATCAATGTAAAACCAGTAGACATTCACATGGATGAGGGAGATTTAGATCTCTTTGATATGACAATAGAGGGCGGAAATATTATATTAGTTAATGGAGATATTGTGGCAGAGAATGTGAAATTATCTCAAAATATCCAAATGCAAACGGAGAATGGGGATTTTTCTTTGGAACTGAATCCATCATCTCAGGATATGCTTTCAATTTATGCCAATTCAGAGATGGATATAGAAGTGTCCGAGAAACTGGGAGGAAAGTTATCGGAAAATGATGAGAAAGCATATTTTGAGAGAAAGGTAAAAGGCTCAGATGATTGCCTGACGATTGTGTCGAAATGTGGGGATATCATGATAGACTAGAAGCGGACAGCAACAGTTTTGTGAATATATTCTTATCAGATTTAGACGGCATTATTTTGATGAAGTGAAGGAATGTGTTGTGGAAAATATCATTGAACAATATCAAGAACGCATTGAGCATGAGTTTAATGCCTTATGTAAGATCATCATTCGCCATGCGTCAGCAGAAGCTAAGAGCAAAGTTTCTAAAAGATGGAAGCGGGAAATATCTTTTGAGTATTTAGTAGAATCAGGAGTGATACCAGCATATAGTTGTGGGGGATTTGAGAATGGAATAGAAGCCAGACATCCGCTGTCGCTTTGTGGACATACTGTAATTTTAGAAAATGAGCGGCTTTCCAAGGCATTATCTTTGTTGGAAAGGAAGAAACAAGAAATTGTATTCTTATATTTTTTTAAACATTACACTTACCAGGAAATTGCAGGGTATTATGGTCAGGCGCATAGTAGTGTTTGGAGCAGAATGAAGACGGTAATGAAGCAGCTGAAAGGAGAAATGGGGAAACAGGAATGAAGGGAAAGAATCTTATTTCGTATGGAACGATTGTAAAAGCTGCCAATGGTGATCCGGGAGCAATCGAAACAGTATTAGAACATTATGGTGGATATATCCGATATTTTTCAAAAATGGATGGTTATGTGAATACAGATGTAGAAAACCATGTAAGGGAACGATTAATAGACGGTATATTGAAATTCCGTTTTGATAAAGAATAGAGCTAACAATAAAACATTGTTTTGCATAAATGTATGAAAGCAGTAAGTCTACAAGATTCACTGCTTTTTGAATTTTAGATATAAAAACATAGGGTAATGTTTGTGCAACGTCAGGCTTAAAACGGTGAATCCATGTAGGAAAGGGTTCGTCGTTTTTTATTTTTCTGAATCCGGTAGCCTGTGGGGAAAGGAGAAGCATTAGGGCAAGATTCGCCAGAGTAACTCAAAACCCACTTTGTGGTTTTGGGTTACTCTGACAAACTTGATGGGGAATCCGCTCCCCATGCCCTCGGTTCCTGCACATTTTCCAAATATGCAGATTGGCTCCTATTAAAAATAGTCGCAGCGTGATTGCTTTACATCACGGAAGATAAAAAAATTCTAAAAATAATCCAATTTCCTTTCCCACCAGTAGTCCCCAATCGGCTTATATAGTAGGAAGCAAAAAACAGCTTCCCCTGATCAGGCATAATAAAAAAAGTAGGAGGGATTTATGCGATTTACAAGAAGTGAACTGGAAATGATTTACAAGTATGAAGCAACGACAAAAGAGGACACAGTGAAGGCGATGAGGGATGAACAGTCAGTAGCCAGAGACGACCTGACGAGGATCATCATAAGGAATGCTGCAGATAAACTGGAAAAACTTCCAGAACCGGAATGTAGCCGGTTCATAGCGGACAATAAGGCGTATTTCATAGGACAGGGAAGAAGTTCTGTCTTACGGAGACTGAATGAAGCAAAGGAACGGTTAAAACAGCCGGTCTTACAGGGGCATGACCTGTCAGGAAGGGAGCGGTTCCAGCCAGACACAAGACATATGATCGTTCTAGATGTGCTGAATAATGACAGCCCCGTAGGTTTTAAAGGGGAAAGATACCGCTTCTTCCTTTCAGACGGGAGATACCGCAACGCCGTAGAAAGTGAAAAGCGTGGGGAAATCAAAATCCGCAGCCATGCGGCGGTAGTTTCCGGGAAACTGTACCCAGATAAGAAGGCGGAGCATGACAGATAACAGTCCCATGATAAAAATAGGAACTGCACAAAAGATGAAAGGAAACATAACAGGGGAGTGGAGAAAACTGAAAAAATATTGAACGAAGGGAGGGAATCTATGCAGAGAAAGAAAAGGGGGAGAAAGAATACGCCGATGAGCCTGTGGTGTATGAACTTGAGGTATATGAACTTGATTTAAATTCGTCTGGGTCATTGACCCATTCGGTTTCCCTTCTGGTTTCATAGGTCTCCTCCGTCCCTGACCCGCAGCATTTTAGGCACCTGACCATCCCTGACCCGCCGCAGCTCGGGCATTGTTGGTCGCTGCCGTAAATGGGTACATATACCATGCCTCTCCCGCCGCAGCGATTGCAGACCTCACTGCCGGCTCCACGGCAGAAAGGACATGGTTTTGTTACTCTGTATGTCACATCTTTTTCTGCTAACCGCATAATAAAATGCTCTCCTCTCCGCAAAAATATCGTTTCCCCGAACTGACGCCGGAACGCTGCCCGGATGTTATTCCAAGTCCTCTGCTTCCAAAATGTCAAGAATCTGCGGCTGGGTCAACTGGGTCTTATCAATGGCCTTCAGAGCCAGCCTGTGAACCAACTCGCGGTTTTTCTCCACAATTTGAAGGGTCTGATCCCATTCCACTTTTAAGAGAAGGTTCAGCTCTTCAAGCAGCTCCCGGTTCATCTCCGCAGTCCGCTGGCTTTCAGGAATTCTCGCCAGGCTGTCGCTGGTCCTGCCCAGCCCCGACACGATCTGCCTGGCATACCAGGTCGCGTGTTCCAGATCGCTGCCCGCCCCGGTATTGACTGCGTTCTTCATCAGCTCTGCATCGCCGGCATTCTCCGCGTAATATTTATAAAATATCATCTCTCCGGCCCGGCCTGCCAATGAAATTTTGATCTGGCTGCGAAGGCTCTCTTCCGTATGGACGCTTCGGTCAGATTCTTTCTTCTGTACATAGCCCCCGAAGTCGCCCCTGGAAACGATCGTCAGGAACGCGGGCGTCGCCCCCATCTTCCAGGCCATGAATGCGTGAGCCGCCTCGTGATAAGCTGTGGCGGTCTCCGGCGCGGCGGACCGCTCCCCAAACCGCATCTCCTGGACGGCCTCCAGCAGCATTGCCTCTGTGAACTTCTCTTTTTTCGTTAAGACGTCCTGCTTCATCACAAACTGCCGCCACGCGTATTCCAGCATGTTCTCCACAATCGCGAGGCTCTGCCCCACGGTCTGGTCCGCCAGGCTCTCCGCCATGCCGGCAATCTGCTCCGCCTCTATCAAATCTGTTTTTTCCGCCCTCTTTTCCAGGTGCATCCTGATATACGCAGCCCTCTCGTCCCGGCTGGGCAGATCCACATAGATCTGCGTCGGAAAGCGCCGCACCAACGCCGGATCAATTCGCACCTGTTTGCCGGACTTGGAGCCGTCTATGTCAAAATTGGTAGCCGCCATCACAAAGACCTGTTTTCTCCTGAGGCTGGCAAAACCATCCATCTCCGTCAAAAGGACATTCAGCAATTTCTCTGCGTGACTGGCGGACTCGCTTCCCGTGCGCTCTTTGCCAATGGTATCAATTTCATCAATGAATATAATGGCGGGGCTGTTCCGTTTTGCCGCAGCGAACAGATCCCGTATTTTCTGCTCACCATCCCCCATGTATTTCTGCGCGAAATCAGACGCGCTGACAGCAATAAAGGACACGCCGCTCTCTCCCGCGGCGGCTTTGGCCAGTTTGGTCTTGCCGGTGCCGGGAGGTCCGTAGAGCAGGACTCCTCTCGGCATATCAACCCCCATCATCTCGTAATACTCAGGCTTGTTGATATACTGAATAAACTGCCGAAGCTCACGAACCGCGCTTTCGGCGCCGATCACATCGGAAAAGCGATCCCTGGGGCACTCCCAGTCCGACACCAGCAGGTCCTGATCTTTTTTCCTGGTGGCGGCATCCTCCACGATGGCCTTGCGCAGGGAGAAATTTGTAAACTCAATCAATCCCTTTCTGACCTTTGTCTGATAATCCAGCACCTTCCCTTCGTGGCTGAGCTGGTCAAGGCTCCGCAGCACGTAGTAACTGGACGCCAGTTCGATCCACCCGTTGTCCGGATGGCGGGGAAGGATGCCCTCCACCCCCTGCCGGAACAGCCCCCTGGCCAACTGTTCATCCAGCTTCCCGTCATAAGCCACATAAATATGGTTCCTGCCCGGGTTTTGAAGGATTGCCTGCAAAAATTCATTCCACTGAGGGTCCTTCTCGGGAAGGCCGGGACTTTTCTCGCTTGAATGGCCCAGATCTACAACCGTGATGTCATAATGGTCACGCTCATGCAGATCCATGAACTCCTTTTCCTCCATCTCTTCTATGTCATCGTCATAGAAGCCGGAGCAGGCCAGCTTGAGCCAGGGATATTCGGTTCGGAATTCCTGATAATACTCCCAGAGTTTGCCGGTCCCGTCGTAATAGTCCGCCAACTCCTCCTCGGATAAGAAGTACCAATCATGCGGCGCATCGAAATCATCCAAAAGCCAGTCCAGTTCACTGTAACTGCTTTGCTCTGAAATGTATCGGATATAAATCGGATTGTCCGCGCAGGGGAAGAGATACCGTCCCGCCTCGCTGCCTGCGTCCTCTTCGGCAACGTACAGATCAATGGAATCGCACCTCGGTATCTGCTGCGCCGATTCAAAATCCATGTACTCCACCAGAGCCTGGGAAATCATATCCTCCGCCTTGGACTTTGTCATCCGGGCATCCAGCTTTGCCCCTTCATGAAGCAGCAAAAGCAGATCCAGCCGGCTACAAAGCCAGGCGCTCCTGTCAAGGCCCTCCAACGTGCGTTTCATGGCGCTGAGGGCAATTTTCGACAAAAACATCCTGCTGACATGGTTGAACATGATGATCGTATTGGAGGCAAAACGGGAAACCAGCTCCTGGGGAAAACTTTTGTCCCTCCGCAGGGCGGCCGCCACCGTATCTCCGGACAGGACGGAAAGATTCTCGTCATAGTTGTCTTGATACAGCTCCCGCCCCGCGTTTGTGGTGAAAATCAAAATGGTCTTCTCAAAGGAAACCGTTCTCTTCGTATATTTGTCCGTCAGCCTGGCGCCCTCCAGAATTTGCAGGAAAATTTTCAGCACTGTCTCCGAGGCCTTTTCAATCTCGTCAAACAGAAGGAGCGCGTCAGGGTGGCTATCCACAAAACCTGTCAGAAGCCCTGGCTCGGAGTTTCCCCAGGTCCTTTCAAAACCAACCAGCCCCTGGACTGTATCTTTGGAGCCGCCTCCATACTCGCTCATGTCAATCCGTTTGTAGGGCATGCCCAGCGCCCTGGCCGCCGTCTCCGCCATCAGGGTTTTGCCGGTGCCGGGAGGCCCTGCCAGCAGATAGACTGCCAGCGGCTTTCCCTCCCGGTTTTTGAAGTAGCACGCCTTTTTATACGCGTCCAGAAACGCTTTGACCGCGTAGTCTTGTCCGAACACGGTGCTTTCCAGCGCGTCCTTCAGCTTTCCCGCACGTTCCGCCACTTTCTCTCCGGAATCCTTTCGCAGATCCGCGGAGACAACCTGAGCGCCCTTATTTGTCGAAATGCTTCCGAAAGCTTCCCTATGGAACAGAACGCTGGAGGCAAGCTGATTCTGTTCCTCCAAAGAGACCGGTTGGCCGGAGCCTTCCCGTTTCTTAATATAGTCCTCTATGCCATAACCCCAAAACAATATCTGCGGGACCCAGGCAAATGTGAGAACATCCGCCATTTCCTCACCGTACAAGTTCTTTTTTTTCAGGTACTCTTTCTGAATTGCCTCCATGAACGGCCTGCCGGAGCTGTCCATTCCCTGCCGCTCGACTTCAGGGAGATACGCCCGGAGCAGTTCGTTCAAAGCCTGGACATTGACTTGCTTGTCACTGCCCGGCTTCTCTTTCAGGTTTTCCTCCGCGACTGTCAAAGAGCCCAACACCCTTGAGTTTCTCTCCCGGCCGCCGCCCACTTCCGCCAGCAGTTCCGACCTTGGCATCAGCAAGATCTGCGTGCAGGCATACAACAAATGCGTCGCTGAGACTCTCTCTGGGCCTGAAGCCGAGTTCTGCGCAATCTCAAACAGGAGATCCAATAAACGATTGGCTTTATATCTCTTTTCCCACATTCTCTCCATCCTCCATTCACTCACTGTCCCGATAAAGCCCCTCAAACTCTGCGCCGGTCAGCTCTTCTCTCTCAAAGACGTGCCGGGCCAGCTTCAGCAGAGTATCCCGATGGGCACGCAGCATCTCCACGGCGGCAGAATACCGCTCCTTCAGAAGCCTGCGCACCTCATCCTCCGCCATGGTCATGGTGGCCTGCGTTGTGAGCGTTACGGTCTCTCCGCCGAGGTAACCTCCCATACCGGCCTCCAGAGACACCGGCCCTACCTTATCGCTCATACCCAGCTGCAGAATCATAAACCGGGCGAGACGGCTGGCCTGCTGGATGTCCTGCTGCGCACCGCCGGAGATTTGGTCCGCCCCATAGATAAGCTCCTCCGCGGCACGTCCGCCAAAGCAGATATCCAGCTGCTCCAGGTAATCCTGCTTCGTAAACATCTTCTGCTCCGAATTGGATTCCACATAGCCCAGAAATCCGCCGCGGGTCAGGACGGTGATTTTCTCAAACGGCTTCCCATAAAGGACGGAAACCAGGGCATGGCCCACCTCGTGGACAGCCGTGGAGGACAGGCTGCCATCGTTTCTCCCTGAGGAGAAATCCCCGGAAAGTTCTCCCGGCTTTCTGCGTTCCCCGACGCTCCGCTTAGCGAGTATCTCTTTGAAATCCAGCAGGAACAGCGTTTTACAGCCGCTGGCCTTTTTGTCCGCATCCTTGCTGTCATCCAGGACCATAACGTTTAAATTCTCCTTCAGCTGAACGATCTGAACGCCCTCGGGAATGGAATCGCCTCTGAACTCCCGTTGGGCAAACCATGGCTTCCACTCCGCTTCCTGCTTCTTTGAGAGCTTCCGCTGGCAGTCGTGATAGAGGATGGCGGTCTCGTTCAGGATCGTCTGAATCTCTGCCGGGGAACAGCCCCGAAGCTGCCCGGACAATTCCCCCACCAGTTCCTTAAACAGCTTATCAAACCCGGACATATTGGGCAGATGGAGATACAGGTTCCTGCGCACCATCTCCCGGCGGCTGTCATCTCCCGGATTCTCAATCTCGATTTCCATATCGAAGCGGCCCGCTCTCCGCAGAGCTGCGTCCAGGGTTTCAGGCGCGTTCGTGGCGGCCAGTACAAATACATTGCGTCTCTTCTCAAAGCCGTCCATCTCATTCAGCAGCTGAATCAACGCGCCGTCATTGGAAAGCCTTTCCCGGCGTTTCCCGATGGCATCGATCTCGTCAATAAAGATGATCACCTGATCGTATTCCTCGGCTGCGGAGAACAGTGCCTTGACCAGTTCCGCCGAATTCAGATCGGTCCCCGCCACTTTAATAAAGGCAACGTCTTTCCGATTTCCCTGGGTTTCTTTGATGGCCTTCATAACCGAACCGGCCATACACCTGGCGAGGAAGCTCTTGCCGGTGCCGGGGGAACCCTTCATCAGCGCGCCCTTGGGAATGGAGCAGCCGGAATACGCCTTCGGATCGCAGATCATCTCCATCACCTGCTTCAGCTTCTCCGTGGCGCCTTCCGCTCCGATGTAGTCCTTGTCGATAGTTTCACTGACATCGGTGTACACCATGAAGGGGAGGCGTCCAAAATTCTCTTCCACCACCTGCTTGTACTGTGCGCGGATTTCCTTTTTCTGCTGCTCAATGAGAACGGTCAGCTCGCCTGCTGTCAGCGGCCGGCGATTCAGTAAGGAACTCTTTTCCATTTCCTGTGCCAGCTTGATGGCGCCGGCATAATTGGCGAAGAACTCCGTGTAGGTTTTGGACCTGCCCCAGTGGAAATACTCGTTGATCATGCCTTCGCATTCCTCGCACAGCTTCCGGTTTCCCTCCTGGATCGCCTCATCCGAAAGGCCTGATTTCAGAGTCTGCAGGAAGGTATTCCACAGACTGCTTTGCGCAGGTGTGGGGAGGGTAATGGACTCTACCCGTCGGTACATGCCGCTGTTGGACGACAGGGCCTTTCGCATGTCCTTTTCATAACCGGCCATCCAGACCGCGGCGTTCTCGTTCAGGGTGACCGACACAAGGCCTGAGCTGTTTCCGGCAACAGTCGTAGCCGACAAAGTGCGCTTTCCCGGCTCCATGGCTGTCAGCAGCATCGTGATGATTTCCCCATTGAAGTCGGCGCTGTCCGTCCGATTGTTAAAGAGATCATATGCCTCGTCAATAAACAAAACAACAGGGACATTCTCGCTCCCGGCTTCCTTTTGCAGGGTGTAAAATCTCTTGATGATTTCACCGCTGGTCTGTCCCTCGTAAGGCGCCTTCAATGCCCCGCCTGTGACTTTTGAAAACTTTGCTTTCAAGATCTTTTTCGCAATGCGCTTCGCCAGTTCGCTTTTCCCTGTGCCTGGCTCTCCGAAGAATACAAGATTCGGCAGGTTGGCTTTGTTTGCGGCCGCCCCTTCCTGCTTTTCCGCCTGCTCCCTCCCGTGGAGCCAGGGCGCCAATTCCCGCATGATCTGAAACAGGACGTCGCGTTCAATTGTGAAATGTTCGTCATTGATTGCCTCGGCATATTCCCACAGGTCTCCATAAATCTCGTGGGAATTCCGTCCCTCCCTGTGCTCCGTTTTTTCATAGGAGAGGCGCTGCTGTTCCTCCAGCCTGTCCCGCAGTTCGCTGACCAATTCCCGCTTGGGAACTCTCACCTGCACGAATACTTCTTTTGTTTTTCCCGACTCCATTGTCTCTTGCCATAACTGCGGCTCGATTTTCGCGTATTTATCCAGAATCGTCAGAGAGTTGCTGTTTGGAATCTGCAGGGTCTCAATCAGGCTGTCGGAACTGAATTCCTCCGGTGTCCAGCGGAACAGCGTTCTTTTTCCCTCTCTTACGGTCACATAATCCGGCTGGTCCGCCAGGCGTAGATGCAGACACTTGTCATAATCGACGTCGCAATATGCGTTCTCTTCTTCTTCGTAGATCAGCTTTGTTCCCATGGAGAGATCGCAGTTCCGATCCTCTCCATAAAAGGTAAAGCGAATCAGATCGTCTACTTTTTTTGACGGAAGATACACAAGGGAAACCGCGCCGCCTGCCTCTTCCGCATCCGAAGGGGCTATCTCAAAATCATAACGCTCACCGACTTCGAGCTTCTCGCAGTAAATCTTTTTGACAAACATTTCCAGCCTGTCCGGAGTTACGCAATAGCCATAAATGGTCCTGATAGGGGTGGCGTCCCCCCACTCCCATGTTGCCGTAATCAACTTGTTTTTGATGACTCTGATTTTCTTGGGAAGCTCTTTATTAGCAATTTCCGTTCTGGTCATTTTCGTATTCTCCTCTCATCGTATCGATCATACCTGCGGTCAGACATTTTGTCACGAATGCAGCAACCATAGTGGGAATAATCTTCCTCTTCATTCTATCACAGTCCTGCTACTGTGTCCATTCCTTTTCCAACCCGGCAATCCCGGCGGCAAATGCCTCCCGCACATTTCCGGCCCCGGAAACCATCGCCCTACCCTAAGTTCGACATTACAGCTGAAAAGTATTTTAGCTAAATATATTCAGGCCATTACACCAATAGGGATTTCCGGGGATCGCATGAAACATGGAAAGACGTATAAATGCTATGTTTTTCCGAAAATGTCATGGTTGCTGATTTAAGAAAATTTGAAAAATTTAAGTTATCTATAAAATTCCCAACAACAACACAAAATCAGCTGCCGCACCAGAAATCAAATCCCTTCTGGTGCGGCAG
>OFGA01001750.1_pt1 | contig 14488 bp, 17 predicted proteins | sample 1521471 | NCBI WGS metagenome assembly OFGA01 (sample SAMEA3504086, study PRJEB24116) | mouse gut metagenome | biome: mouse gut; feature: mouse-associated habitat; material: faeces | place: Denmark | collected 2011
TAGAGCAATTTCTTTTTACCAAAGGCATGGCTTTCATTTGACAGGTCAGAAAAAGCTTGAAGAAGATACCACCGAATATCTTGTTAAGTTAGAAAGATAAATTCCAGGTTATCGGCCTTTATCAGCACGAAAGAGAAATTGAATAAGTATACACCCCCAATTTTGGAAACAAGCGTTATAAGCACAAATGGAAATTGGGAGTGCTTTTATCGGAAGCTCGTATGAGCCATTTCGCCAAGGAGGTATGCCCATGTCTGTTCGGGAACCCGCCGTCCGTCTGGAGCACGACGCGCTGGGGACCGTGGAGGTCCCCGCCCAGCACTGCTGGGGCGCCCAGACACAGCGGAGCCTGCAAAACTTTGCCATCGGCATCGAGCGGATGCCGGAGGAGATCGTCCGTGCCTTCGCCCTGCTGAAAAAGGCGGCCGCCCTGGCCAACCGGGAGCTGGGCCGTCTGGACGAGGACCGGTGCCGCCGGATCGCCGCCGCCTGCGACGAGATACTGGACCACCAATGGGACGGGGAGTTCCCCCTGAAGGTCTGGCAGACCGGCAGCGGCACCCAGTCCAACATGAACGTCAACGAGGTGGTAGCCCACCTCTGCGCCCGGATGGCCCCCCAGGGACCGGAGGTCCATCCCAACGACCACGTGAACATGTCCCAGAGCTCCAACGACACCTTCCCCACCGCCCTGCACATCGCTGCCGCCCTGGCGCTGGAGGAGTCCCTCTTTCCCGCGCTGGACGGGATCGCTACAACCCTCCGGCGGCTGGAGGCGGAGAATAACGACGTCATCAAGATCGGGCGTACCCACCTCCAGGACGCGGTGCCCCTGCGGTTCTCCCAGGAGATCTCCGGCTGGCGCGTCTCTCTGGAGCGGGACCGGGAGATGCTGGAGCTGTCCCTGAACGGCCTGCACGCTCTGGCATTGGGGGGCACCGCCGTAGGTACCGGGCTCAACGCCCCCGCCGGATTTGACGCAGAAGTGGCCGGGCAGATACGGCTGCTGACCGGCAGGGAGTTTACCTCCGAGCCCAACAAGTTCCACGCCCTCACCAGCAAGGGGGAGCTGGTCTTCGCCCACGGGGCGCTGAAGGCCCTGGCGGCGGACCTGATGAAGATCGCCAACGACGTGCGCTGGCTGGCCAGCGGGCCCCGGTGCGGGCTGGGGGAGATCTCCATCCCGGAGAACGAGCCGGGCAGCTCCATCATGCCGGGGAAGGTGAACCCCACACAGTGCGAGGCGGTGACCATGATCGCCGTCCAGGTGATGGGCAACGACGCCGCCGTGGGCATCGCCGCCAGTCAGGGCAACTTCGAGCTGAACGTGTTCATGCCCGTGCTGGCCTACAACTTCCTCCAATCCGTCCGGCTGCTGGCCGATGGGATGGAGTCCTTCCGGAAGAACTGCCTGGAGGGCCTGCGGGCTGACCGGGAGCGGATGAAGGAGCTGCTGGACCGCTCCCTCATGCTGGTCACCTGCCTGACCCCCAGGATCGGCTACGAGAAGGCCGCCCAGGCCGCCCTGCTGGCCCACCGGGAGGGACTCTCCCTGCGGGAGGCGGTACTGCGCGGCCAGCTTTTGACGGAGGCGGAGTACGACGCTCTGGTGGACCCGGAGAAGATGGTATAGCCGGAGTGCCTGCGGCATAGAAAGAGAGCATAGCTATGGTTAAAATTCTGATCGTAGAGGACGAAAAGCCCATCGCGGACCTGCTGGACATGAGCCTCACTGCGGCGGGCTACTCCTGCGACTGCCTGGACAACGGCACCGACGCCGCCGACGCGGTGGAGGCCAAGCGGTACGACCTGATCCTCCTGGACGTGATGCTCCCGGGGGTGGACGGCTTCGAGCTGATGGAGTACCTGGCCCCCCTGGAGATCCCCGTCATCTTCATCACCGCCCGCAGCGCGGTGAAGGACCGGATCAAGGGCCTGCGCCTGGGGGCCGACGACTACATCGTCAAGCCCTTTGAGATCGCGGAGCTCCTGGCCCGGGTGGAGACCGTTCTGCGCCGCTACCACAAGACGGAGAACCGCATCGCGGTGGACGACGTGGTGGTGGACACCCAGTCCCGGCTGGTGACCAGGGGCGGCAAGATCGTGCCCCTCACCGCCAAGGAGTACAATCTGCTGGTCCTCTTCCTGCAAAATAAGAATATCGCCCTTTTTCGTGAGACAATTTACGAGCGGGTGTGGGAAAATGAGTACATGGGCGACAGCCGCACCGTGGACCTCCACGTCCAGCGCCTGCGGAAAAAGCTGGGCTGGCAGGAGCGGATCGCCGCCGTCTACAAAGTGGGCTACCGGCTGGAGGTCCCGGAATGAGGTTCGCCTGGAAGGTCACCCTGGCGGCGCTGTGCATCCTGCTGCTCTGCACCGGGGTCGGCAGCTATCTGCTCATCTCCCTCTCCTTCCAATCCGCCCTGGAGCGGGAGATCGACATGGCCCAGGAGGAGATGCAGATGCTTCGCATCTCCTTCGAGGCCGTCTGCGACGCCAGGGGCGTCACCCTGGAGAACGCGCCGGAGCGGAGAAGGAGCCTGGAGCGCACCCTGGCGGAGGCCTCCTACTTTGCGGACCGCAGCTTCCGGGTCACCACCCCCTCGGGGAGCCACATCTATTCCACCCTGGACTCCTCCAGCGATCAGGAGCTGCTCTCCCAGATCGGGCCCCGCTCCTCCGGGTACGTCCTGCGCCGGGAGGATGCCTCCGGGCGGTACCTGCTCCACTGCGCGGGGCCCGTGGCCCTGCCGGACGGCAGCCTCTATATGGAGACCGTCCGGGACATCAGCCGCCTGTTCAACGACCGGGAGATCCACTATCAGGTCTACCGGTGGATCGTCCTGCTGGTGATGGGGGCCGGCAGTCTGGTGATGTTCGCCCTCTCCTACTGGCTGACCACGCCCATCCGCTCCCTGGGGCGGGTTGCCACCCAGCTGGCCCAGGGGGACTACTCCCCCCGGGCCAAGGTCCTGGGCGGCGACGAGATCGGCGAGCTGGCGGAGAGCTTCAACCACATGGCGGACGCCGTGGAGAAGAACGTCCAGGAGCTGGAGGACGCGGCCCGGCGGCAGGAGCACTTCACCGGCAGCTTCGTCCACGAGCTGAAAACGCCCCTCACCTCCATCATCGGCTACGCCGACATGCTCCGCAGCGGGAACCTGCCGGAGGACATGCGCTTCAAGGCCGCCAGCTATATCTTCTCCGAGGGCAAGCGGCTGGAGAACCTGTCCCTGGCCCTCATGAGCCTGCTGGTGGTGGGCCACAGCGCGGCGGACGCCCGCCCGGTGAACATGCGCCGCCTGTGCCAGGAGGCGGCGCGCATCTGCCAGCCCGCCATGCGCGCCAAGGGGCTGACCCTGTCCGTGCGGGCGGAGGAGGGCTTCCTCCGGGGGGACGCGGCCCTGCTGCAGACCCTGCTGCAAAACCTGCTGGACAACGCCCGGAAGGCCGCGGACAGCGGCCAGGTGGTCCTGTCGGGCAAAAGCACGGAGGGCGGCTACCGGGTCACGGTGGCGGACCAGGGCCGGGGCATCCCCGAGGGGGAGTTGAACAAGATCACCGAGCCCTTCTACATGGTGGACAAGTCCCGCTCCCGGGCCGAGGGCGGCGCGGGCCTGGGGCTGGCGCTGTGCAAGCAGATCGCCGCGCTCCACGGCGGGGAGCTCCGCTTCGAGAGCCGGGAGGGCAGGGGGACCACCGTTACCGTTGAGCTGGGAGGTGTGGCCGATGCGCAGTAAGGGGACCGCGGCCGTTGCCGCGTGCATGGCGGCGGTACTGCTGGCGCTGGCCTTCATCCTGCCCGAGTGGCTGTCCGCCGTCCACGACCGGCAGCTGCTGGACAGCCCGTCCATCCAGCTCCAGGATGAGGAGCAGGAGGGCTTCGCCGAGAGCATCCAGCTGACGGTGGCGGAAAAGGTGATGCTGCTGCGCAGCGGGGAAGTGAACGTGATGCAGCTGGGCCAGGAGGAGGTGGAGGGCGTGTACGCCTCCGTCCTCTCCGACGGCTGGGAGTTTACTCTGAACGTATCCGTTGATAAGCCCGTTCTTCCGGAGATGAAAGCAGCCACGGACGAGGAGATCACCTCATACCTTGCGGAGCTGAACCAGACGTGGGAAGAGCGGCTGGAAGCGGTGCAGACGGAGATCCGCAGCCTGCAGGCCGTAGGCGGCCTTCCGGACCTGTGGGACGAGGAGGATGAGCCTCTGGACTGCACCGGCTACGGCGAGCTGCTGTATATCGACCCGGATACCCGGATGAGCTTCCAGGTGTACCACCTGACCCTCTCCCGGAACACGATGTCGATGCGCCTGATGGTGGACATCCAGTCCGGACGGATATTGTCCTTCACCCTCCAGTGGGGCCGGGAGGACATCCCCTCCTGGGGGCTGCGGGGCGCGGCCAATTTCGGCGGCGTCTGGCGCAACTACTGGGGAATGGATTCGGTGAGCAGCGGCTGGTACGATGACTACACCCGCAACATTCTGGAGCGCGCCGAGGAGCTCTACCGGAGCAACGGAGACTACACCTCCCATGGACAGATCTCCTTCACCTACGACGGCCAGTCCCTGTCCATCCCCCTGGAGTGCGAGGGCCGCCGGGGCCGCAGCTTTATCATCCGGTGGAATGTCTGACGCTCCTCCGGGACGGCGGGGCAGAGAAATATTTACAGAAAAGATACAGAACGGATGCTTGCGGGAAGCACGGGGTGGGTAGGATAGCGTTGTTATCTTACAAAGGAGACTCTGCCGCATATGAAACGCTCTGGACGCCGCAGGCGCGGCGTATTCGTTCCACCCATCCTTCTGCTGGCGCTGGCCGCCGCCGTTCTGACCGCCGGATATTTTGTGTTCCGTGACGGCGGGGGCGGACGGTCCGGGCGCCTCTCCTCCATCCCCGCCCAGGGCGGGGACCGGCCGGGAGCGCACGCCGTCACCGCCTCCGGCATCCCCTGCACCCTGACCCAGCTGGAGGAAGGGGCGGTCTATACCGGGGACCTGCTCCTGGTGAACAACCAGGTGCTGTACCGCTTCCCCGAGGAGCAGCCCCTGACCTCCATCTACGAGGGAAAGACCGGCAGCTACTACGTCCGGGACAAGGAGGTCTACCTCGCCCCCACAGCGCTGGAGGCGCTGAACCGGATGCTGGACGCCTTCCGGGACCAGGGGGGCAGCAAGACCGTCAACGTGGTGGCGGGCTACCGCACGGAGGCCTTCCAGCAGCACCTTTTCGATCAGAGCGTGGAGCGCAACGGGCGCGAGCACGCGGAGGAATTTGTGGCCCAGCCGGGAGGCAGCGAGCACCACACGGGGCTGGTGGTGGACTTCTCCATCTTCTACGAGGACGGCACCAGCGCCGAGTACCGGGGCACCGGGGAGTACGCCTGGATCAACGGCAACTGTCAGGACTACGGCTGGGTGGTCCGCTACGCGAAGGAGAAGGAGCCCCTCACGGGCATCGGGGACGAGCCGTGGCACTTCCGCTACGTGGGCGTGCCCCACGCCACAGTGATGGCGGAGGAGGGGCTGTGTCTGGAGGAGTACACGGACTACCTCAAGGGGTTTCCCTTTGACGGGCGGCATCTGGCGGTGGACTGCGGCGGGGAGCGGTATGAGATATGGTACTGCGCCGGGACCGCCGCCTATCTGCCGGACAGCGGGGAGTACACCGTCTCTGGGAACAACGTGGACGGCGTCGTGGTGACGTGCAAGGTCGGATAAAACGCGGGAGGCCCCGGTGGGGACCTCCCGTTTGCCTATTCGTAGGCGTCCAGGATCTCTTTCAGCAGGGTCAGCGCGCCGCCGCCGGATTTCCCCTCGTCAACGCTGATCCGTACACTGAAGGATGCCTGGTGGAGGACAAACTGCGCTGTATACTCCATGCGTACAAAATCCTCCCGGAAAACTACCCGGCTGGTGGTAATCACCGCCTCCACGCCGCTGGGCGTCACATATGCTTCCGTGCTGTGTAGCTCTGCCATGGGATTGGCGAAATTGTAGGCTCTGTTCGCGTCAAAGCCTGGGTCTTCTACCATCAGTACCGCTTCCTCCTTCACGGAATAATCCCCCTCGACGTAACTGGCGGTCAGCGTGATGGTGTCCGGCAGGCCATTGCTGTAGCGCAAATCCGTGATACAGGGCGCCACGACCGGTCCCTGGCCCTCATCCAGGTCTATACCCCACAGGCCCTTTTCCATCTGCTCCAATCTGGCGTTGTCCGCAATTTCCAGCCCCAGGTACGCCTCCGCATCATCCCAGGACTGGAAGGGCAGAGCGTCCGCACGGCTGTCCGCGTTCGCGGCGCGCTGCAATACAACCTCCGACAGGCTTGCCAAAGGAACATTCCCAGCCTCCGCGTGAACACTGTAGCCGTCTCCGTAAGGAGCTACTGTCACCCGGCTCAAATAGGCCACCGCCGTCCCCGCCAGGGCGAGGACCAGCGCCGCTGCGATCAGCGCGGCCCTGGGGATCCTGCGGACACGCTTGGTCTCTTCGCGTTTCATATTCATTACCTCCATTCTCAGCCTGCCGGAGGCGCGGACCCCGTCAAACAGCTCCCGATATTCTTTCTCCATGGTTCATTCCTCCGTCAGTATGGTTTTCAGCTTCTCCCTGCCCCGGGCCAGACGGGTCTGGACGGTGGAGGGCTTCAGGCCCAGCAGCTCCCCTACCTCGTTCACGGCGTAGCCCTCGTAGTAGTAGAGGTACAGCGGCACCCGGTACTTCCCCGGCAGGTCCATGACCGCCTGGTACAGCTCCCGGCGCTCCCGGTCCTCGAAGACCGGTTCCGGGCACTCATCCAGGCTGGCCCTCCGGCTCCGCCAAGGGTGCATGGCGATGCGCTTGCACTCGTTGACCGTCACCTTCACCAGCCAGCGGCGCAGGTGCTCCCCGCTCTGGAAGGCCGTATCCGTCCGCCACAGCCGCAGCATCGCGTTCTGGGCCGCGTCCTCCGCGTCGGCGGGAGAGCGCAGCCAGTTGAGAGCGACACGGTAGACCATGTCCAGGTGCCGCTCCGCCGCCGCCGTGTAGTCCTGTTCCGTCAGCATAAGGCAGTTATCTCCTTGAAACATGTTTCACTTGTAATACCCGGCGGGCGGGGGAAATATCCCATGGAAACGAAAATTATTTCAGGACCTGCAAGGAAAGACCTCCCCCGTTCACCAACGGGGGAGGTCTTTCCGGCGCGGCTTAGCGGCGCTCGCGCTTTCTGGCCAGGGCGATGACGGCCAGCACCAGGTTTTCCACCGCCAGTCCGGCGGTGACGGTGATGGACGCGGCCAGAACGATCATGGATACGATGCGCGCTTTTCTCAGCATGGGGGATACCTCCTTCTGACTGATTGGTTGACTATACTGATCTCCGATCAAAAACATACCGGCGTCACCGGGCGAAGATATGAGAACAGCAGAGACCGCAGGCTCGAACTGAAAGCTCTTTTTGATACTTTTTCTCTCGGGAAAAAGTATCAAAGGTCGTCTTCGCTGTCGTCGAAGTCCTCGGCGGACACGTCCACGGCCCGGCCCGCCGCCTTGGCGGCTACCTGGGACTGGCTGCTCATGAGCTTGAAGAAGTCCCGGCGGATGGCGGCCTCCAGGTCGTCGGCGACCTCCGGGTTGTCCTTGAGGTACTGCTTGGCGGCGTCCCGGCCCTGTCCCAGGCGGGTCTCCCCCATGGAGAACCAGGAGCCGGACTTCTGGACCAGCTCCAGCTTCACCGCCAGGTCCAGCAGCTCGCCCAGGCGGCTGATGCCTTCGCCGTACATGATGTCGAACTCCGCCTCCCGGAACGGGGGGGCCATCTTGTTCTTCACGATCTTTGCCTTGGTGCGGTTGCCGATGAGCTCACCCCCGGACTTCAGGGTCTCCACGCGGCGCACGTCGATGCGCACGGAGGCGTAGAATTTCAGGGCCCGGCCGCCGGTGGTGACCTCCGGGTTGCCGTACATGACGCCCACCTTTTCGCGCAGCTGGTTGATGAAGACCACCACGCAGTTGGTCTTGTTGATGGCGCCGGCCAGCTTGCGCAGGGCCTGGCTCATGAGGCGGGCGTGGAGGCCCACGTAGCTGTCGCCCATCTCGCCCTCGATCTCCGCGCGGGGCACCAGAGCGGCCACCGAGTCCACTACCACCACGTCCAGCGCGCCGGAGCGCACCAGGGCCTCGGTGATCTCCAGGGCCTGCTCGCCGGTGTCCGGCTGGGAGATCAGCATCTCGTCAATGTTCACCCCCAGGGCCCGGGCGTAGGTGGGGTCCAGGGCGTGCTCCGCGTCCACGAAGGCCACCTCGCCGCCGGCCTTCTGGGCCTGGGCCACGATGTGGAGGGCCAGGGTGGTCTTGCCGGAGGACTCGGGGCCGTAGATCTCGATGATCCGCCCCCGGGGCACGCCGCCGATGCCCAGGGCCAGATCCAGGGCCAGGGACCCGGTGGGGATGACCTCCACGTTCAGGTTGGTCTGGTCCCCCAGGCGCATGATGGAGCCCTTGCCATATATCTTCTCGATATTCTTCATGGCAGTCTGGATGGCCTCCTTCTTGTCGTTGGCCACTGAGGCGGTTTTGGTCAGTTTCTTATCTTTTTCAGCCATGGCGTTCTCCTTATGTTCAATTTATTTTCGTTCAGAATTCTATATCGTACCGCGTGCCGTTGGAAAACAGCGTGCCGCTCTCCAGCCGGATGCACAGGAGGACGGTGTTTTCGTCCTCAAAATCTACATGCCCGCTGCCGAGCCACGACGCGAAGGCTTCCTTCAGCTTGTCCGCAATCCGGCGGTTTTCCTCCCTCCCGATGTACCCCAGGCTGACGCCTGTGCCCCGGGCGGTGAACCACTCGCCGGCGATGGCGGCGGCGGGGTTCCGCGCCAGCTGCCGCATTTTGTTGGAGAGGGCGTGGGTGATGACGTAGAACGCGCCGTCCTCATAGCAGGCGTTGACGGCTCGGACACAGGGGAGGCCGTCGTCCACCGTCGCCAGCGCGATCATGGAGTCCTTCCCGAACCGCTCGGCCATCATCCTTTCCGTTTCATGATTCAGCTTCATAATAAAATGCACGTCCTTTTCCAGCGTTGCGCGCCCATCGCCCTGACGGCTCTGTAAATGGGCAGTTCTATCGTCTGCGAAACAGGTTAGGGCTTGTTTGATAAATGGCGGAATGCCCAACAGCGAGAGATTTTTTCGCTGGGCAAGGCAAAAATTCGCAGGAATCCTGACGGATTTCAAGAATTTTTAACGCCGCACAGTGGAAAAAGATCCGCTGCTTGGGCGTTTTGACATTTTTCAAACACGCCCTAATCCAGCGAATAAAGAAATACTTCATACGTTCCAATAAAGTCATTGCATTCGGCGGCTAACGTATAGGTATCCGAACGTTCCAGCGTGAAAAAAGTCTCCAGCTCGTCTGCCCGATCCAGCACATACACTTCATTTCCCGCCGAATCATACAAGACCATATCCAAGTCCCCGCTTACCATATCAGACTTAAATGAAAACTTTATTCTGCCGCCCGCTTCCCCCGAAAACGAAATGTCGGAAGCCTCGGTTGTCCGTTCGGAGCAGCTGCCGCTCATATTGCCCAGCGCCTTGGGCCTGGTCAGCAGATAAACGCTTATTATGCCAACCGCCGCAATCACAGCGATGGCGGCGAGCGCCTTTCTTTTCATTTTACCGCTCCCTTCTGCAGATAAAACCGGTAGATGCACTTATGCGTCTCCCCATCCTCCGCGCGCATATCATTGTCCTCCGGCAGCTCCGCGACCTCCAGCAGCTCCCCGCCCAGCCATTCGCAGGTCCTCCGGGAGGGCCAGTTGTCCGGGCTGCAGGTAATGATAACATACTCCATCCCGTGCCGTCTCGCCAATTCAAACAACAGCAAACACGCCTTTCCGGCGTAGTGATGCCCCCGGTGAGGCTCCTCCACCCGATAGCCGATGCTGCCGCCGTAGTATACGCGCGCGTTATGCCCGATCCGCAGGTCGCAGGCCCCCATTTTCGTCCCCGCTAAATCGCAGATATCGAAGTGGTAGGCGGGCAGCCAGTCCTTTGCCGGGTCCGCCTCCGCGGTCTTTTCCAAAACCAGCCGAATCTCCTCATTTTCCAGAAACGCGGTATCGAGAAACGTCATCGCCGGCCCCTCCCGAACTTATCCAGCAGCAATACCGCCGCCGTCAGCAGGATGATCGCCAGGTCCGGAACGCGCACGCCGCCGGACAGCGCGAGCATAACGGCGATCTGCGCCGCCACCACGCCCAGGCTCAGCAGCCACGCCCGCCTGGTCCGCCCCTTGGCGTACCACAGCAGATAGCCCGGAACCGCCGACACCGCCGCCGCGATGCCCCAGCCAATCGCATAGCTCCTGGACCATACGCCCTTCATAACCAGGGCCGTCACATAGTAGGCGGCCACCATCCCGCCCAGCAGCAGGACCACCCGGAGGGCCGCCCGCCGGGGCGTCCGGCTGTACAGCGCCAGGACGCAGCCCAGGAAGATCCACAGCTGCACCCCGCTGGTCAGGTCCGACAGCAGCGGGCTGTGGAAGTCCGCCCACTTGCCCAGGACGCCCAGGGCCAGCCCCAGCAGCAGGACCAGAAGGGAGTTCCGCACGCCGCCGCTCCGTTGTCCTCGATAAGAAGTGTATTTCATACGACCGCCTCTTTTTCATGATTCCGCGTCCCGTACACCACCCGGCCGATCCCCTGGGTGTCGGGAAGGATGTTGATATCCGCAAAGCCCTCCCCGGCCATCAGGCGCCGGACCTGGTCCGCCTGGCCTGCGCCAACCTCGAAATACAGACGCCCCTTTTCCGTCAGGGCGTTTTTCCAGTTTTTCACAGCGGCCCGGTAGAAGTCCAGCCCGTCCTCCCCGCCGCAGAGGGCCAGATGGGGCTCGAAGTCCTTCACAGACCGATCCAGCGCTTCCATTTCCCCCCGGGTAATGTAGGGCGGGTTGCAGGTGATGCAGTCAAACAGACCGATGGCCTCCGGCGGCGGGGCCAGGAGATCCAGGACCTCCGCCTTCACCCGGTCCGCCAGGCCGCACCGCCGGACGTTCCGCCGGCAGACCCCCAGGGCCTCCTCGGAAATATCCCCCAGCAGAGCGCGGCAGTCCGGCGCGTTTGCCGCCACCGCCAGCCCGATACAGCCGCTGCCGGTACACAGGTCCAGCAGCCGGCACTTCCCCAGGGACCTGGCGAACCCGACAGCCGCCTCCGCCAGCGTCTCCGTGTCCACGCGTGGGATCAGCACCGCCGGCGTGACCTCCAGAGTCAGGCCGTAAAACTCCCACTCCCCGATCAAATACGCCACCGGCTCGCCGTCCAGATGCCGCCGGGCCAGGGCCCGGACCGCCTCCTCGATCTCCGGCGAGGTATACAGGCCGCCGTCCCGGTAGAATTCCTCCCGGCTCTTCCCGCTGCCGGCGCAGACCAGCTCCCGGGCCTCCAGCCCCGCGCCGGGGAACCCCGCCGCCAGCAGCTGCCGCCGGACGTCCAGGTATAAATTCTGGTAGGTAATCATCCCCCGCCGTCACCACCGATCCTTGCCCTCTTCGGCGGGGATCACTCGTTTGAGGGCCTCAATCGCCACCTCCATCATGGAGTCGTCCGGCTCGAAGGTGGTAAAGTTCTGCATCCAGAGGCCGGGCTTCGCCAGGAAATTGGTCACCGGGTTGTCGTGGCCCCCCACGTAGCGGTTGAACTCATAGGTGATGCCCACCACCAGGGGCAGCAGGAGCAGCTGCACCAGCATCCGCAGGAAGACGTTGTCCACCGGGAACAGGGCGAAGATGGCGGTATTGATGAGGATCGCCACGATAATAACGATGAGCAGGAAGCTGGTGCCGCACCGGGGGTGGTGCTTGGACTGCATCCGCACGTTGTCCACCGTCAGCTCCAGGCCCTTCTCATAGCAGAAGATGGTCTTATGCTCCGCGCCGTGGTAGGAGAAGGTCCGCCGGATGTCCTTCATCCGGGAGACGGCGATCATATAGGTCATAAAGATAGCGATGCGCAGCGCCGCGTCCACCAGGTTCCGGACCAGCACGCTGTCCGTGACCTTCTCCACGAAGCTGGCCAAAAACGTGGGCAGCAGCATAAACAGCCCAATGGAGAAGCACACCGCCAGCGCCACGGAGAAGCCGATCACCGCCTTCTCCATTTTTTCGTTGCCCAGCTTTTTGTCCAGCCACTGCTCAAATTTGGAGGGTTCCTCCACCCCCGCCTCCTCGGGGAAGTAGTCGGCGGAGAACATGAGGGCTTTTACGCCCTTGACCATGCTGTCCAGGAAGGTGACGCTGCCCCGGATCAGGGGCAGACCCAGGATAGGGTACTTATCCTTGATAAGCTTTAATTCTTCTTCCTTGATGACAAGGCCCTCCGGGCCGCGGACTACGATACATTGTTTTTCCGGGCCGCGCATGAGGATGCCCTCGATGAGGGCTTGGCCTCCGATGGTCGTTTTGAATTGTTTTTCTGACATAGGGTTCCTTTCTTTTCGCCCTTCGGGCGAGAGGGTGGTTATTTCTTTTCGTTGCCCCGGGGGCCCCGCGCCCCCGGACCCTGCGGGTACTTTTTGTGTGAACAAAAAGTACCCAAAAAGTCACTTAAACCTACGGTTTAAGAATCCCTTTCTCGGGGCCGCCCTTTGGGCGTCCACCTCGGCGGGGGAATAAAGGGCTATGCGGCGGGATTTTAGGGAAGCGAAGCCTCCGAATTACCAGACCTTCTTCTGCCGCTCTGGTACTTGTAGAACTCCGCCTGCCGGCCTTTCAAAGGGGTACTGCGGTGCAAGGGGCACGCGGTCTAACGGTACATTCTTCTGATATGCACCCTCACCGCCAGACTTTCGTGCCGAGTGCCGCGAGGCAACCAGCACCTCCGATAGAAATGTGCGCAGAAGTAAGCACCGGCATCGGCCCAGAGCGCGGACGATAGACCACAAATCCAAAGGTCGTAGCGTAACAAAATACCCCCGTAATGAAGGAGGATTCTTAAGGAACGTAGTTCCTTAAGCGCTCTTTTGGTACTTTTCCCGCGCGGGAAAAGTACACCCCCGTCCCCCCGCAGGGGGACCAAACCAGCCCCGCCAGGGGCACAGAAAGGAGAAACCAGTTTTGCTTAAACCTAACCAGTTTGCATAGCGCGGCTATTGCAAATCAATGAATTGAATAGAGGTAATAGCCGCCGTATCGGAAAGAAAAACAGGAGATACGATGCGCTATTCAACAGAAAAAGAATGCAGAGTGGTCCATAAATGCGGGCACTGCGGTAAAAAAATGACCTTTATTTCCACCCGGCGCTTCCGGGTGAACGCAAACAAGAACAAGCTGGATGTCTGGCTGATCTATCAGTGCAAAAAGTGTAAGCACACGCTGAATATACCGATCTATGAGCGGGTCTCACCGCAGAAAATACCAAAAGAGCTGTACGAGGGCTTCCTCGCCAACGATGAGGAGCTTGCCCTGCGGTATGCCGCAGACCCCGCGCTGTTCAAAAGCAAAAATTTTGTCCTGGACAAATGAAAAAATCTCTTGACCTTGACGCCGCGTCATGGTCTATCCTTGATTTCAGGAGGTGAAAGGATGTATACCGTAAAGGAACTGGCCCGGCTCACGGGGCTGACGCCCCGGACCCTGCGCTACTATGACGCCATCGGTCTGCTCTGCCCCCGGAGGGGCAGGGAGAACGACTACCGCCTCTATGGGGACGGGGAAGTGGACCGGCTCCAGCATATACTCCTCTACCGGGACATGGGTCTGCCGCTGGAGGAGATCAGGAGCCTGCTGGACGCGCCGGGATTTGACCGGGAGGCCGCCTTGCGGGAACATTTACAGCGCCTCCGGGAACGGCGGCGGGAGGTGGACGCGCTGATCCGCACCGTTCAGATTACATTGAACGATTTAGAAGGAGGAACGACTATGATGGACGAAAAGAAATTCGAGGGCATGAAGCGGCAGATCATTGCGGAAAACGAGGCCGCTTATGGGAAAGAGCTTCGGGAGAAGTACGGAGACGAGGCCGTGGAGGAGTATACGGCCCGGCTGAGCGGCATGTCCCGGCAGGAGTGGGAACAGACCCAGGCCGATGAGGAGAGGTACAAGTCCGCCCTCCGGCGGGCGGTCCAGGCGGGAGATCCCGCCGGGGAGGAGGCCCGGGAGGCCGTGCGGCTCCATGCCGCGTGGCTGGCCCGCTACTGGCCCGCAGGGGCGGTGACGGCGCAGGCCCACGTGGGCATGGCGGAGATGTACGTCCAGGACGAGCGCTTCACGGACTACTATGAGGCGGTGGCCCCCGGCGCCGCCGGATTCCTGGCGGAGGCGGTACGGGCGTACTATAAGGCGTAAGGGCCGGACCGTTCCTGCAATGGCAAAGAAACGCCCTCTCTCTTCCCGGAAGGGGAGGGAGGGGGCGTTCCTTTATTGCGTAACGACCGGGGGGATATCCAGGAAGGGGACTTTTTGACGTATGGCGTATTCCAGAGTGTGGCGGGGGCCG
>OFGA01001751.1_pt1 | contig 14485 bp, 15 predicted proteins | sample 1521471 | NCBI WGS metagenome assembly OFGA01 (sample SAMEA3504086, study PRJEB24116) | mouse gut metagenome | biome: mouse gut; feature: mouse-associated habitat; material: faeces | place: Denmark | collected 2011
AAAATTATTGTAAAAGAAAGTAGACAAGAGATACAAAATCTAGTAATATTATATAAGAGAAAAATATTGAGTGATTGTTTAACATTTCATCCGTCTCCTGCAGTACACCAGCAGGAAAACCGGGATTAAGGACGCGTGATACAGAAAATGGCAGCTGTCCGGTACATAGAAATGTTATACAAGAGAAAAAATTATTGGTAGGTGAAAAAAGTGGACATAGCAACATTATTAGGCTTGATAATTGGTGTAGCCATGATGGTATTTGGTATCTCATTCGAAACAGCCACCATGAGCTTCAATTTCGGGGTCATTGGAGATTCCTTCATTGACGTTCCTTCAGTCATTATTACAATCGGTGGTTCCCTTTGCGGTGTACTGGCATGTAACAAAATTTCAGACACAGTCAATTCCTTCAAAGCATTTTCCCTGACGTTGAAAAATCCAGCGGCGGATGCAGCAGAGGCTATCCGCAATATTATTAACTTGTCGAACATTGCCAGAAAGGAAGGCCTGCTGGCACTGGAAGAAGCGGCAAACGGCATTGAGGACGAATTTTTGAAAAAGGGCATTATGCTTGTCGTCGACGGTACAGACCCGGAGCTGGTACGCGGAATTCTGGAAACGGACTTATCCTGTATCGAAACCAGGCATAAAACCGTTATCAGCTTTTATGAGAAGTGGGGTGCGTTAGGTCCTGCATGGGGCATGATTGGTACGCTGATTGGTCTTGTTAAGATGTTGAAGAACTTGACGGATTCTTCCACCATCGGGCCGAACATGGCGGTTGCCCTGTTAACGACGCTGTATGGTTCCATTATTGCGAACTGGCTCTGTGATCCGACAGCATCCAAGCTGAAAGTAAACAATGACCTTGAAATGATGGTAAAGGAAATTACAGTCGAAGGGCTGCTTTCGATTCAGGCAGGCGAGAACCCGCGTGTTATTGAAGAAAAGCTGAAATCCTTCTTAGCTCCGGCTGTCCGTGAAGGATTAAGCGGCGGCCCAGGCGGCGGAGGTGAATAATTATGGCCAGGAAGAAACAGGAAGAAGCGCCGAAGGGCGCGCCGGGGTGGATGGCCACGTTTAGTGACCTGATGAACCTTCTGTTATGTTTTTTCGTGCTTTTGTTTTCGATGTCATCGGTGGATGAAGCGAAGTTCGAAGCACTTGTAGCCTCTCTCCAGAGCCAGTACAGTATTTTAAAGGGCGGCGGTGCTTCCGTAGGTGAAGGCAAGATGGTGTCTGCCGGGATTAATTCGATGCAGAAATACGACGTATACTTTAATCCAAAGGCGACTTCCAGCGGAGACGGAAAATCGGATGCAGAGGAAGACAATATTTTAAAGACCATGGCAGATAACGACGGCCAGAACTCCAACCCGGAAATGGGCATTGATGTGAAAGAAGGGCAGGAGGACGGCCTGGAAGCAGAAAGAGACCAGGGCGAAAATTTTGTGGCAGGCACGGATGATAATGAGATTACGCAGCAGAAAGCGAAGGATGTTATGGAAGAAGCCCAGCTTCAGGAATCCGAGCAGATGGCAGACCGGGCGGAACGCCTGCTTGCAAAATACGGCATTCAGGATAAGGTCATGGTGGATTTTAACGGGCAGTATGTGTCCATGACGTTAAACGGTGCCATGCTGTTTGAGACCGGTTCTGCGGAACTGACACAGGAAGCCGTGCTGCTTGTCAATAAAATCGGAAAGGTACTGCAAAGATATAACAATCATACAATAGAAATCGAAGGGCATACGGACAATGTGCCGGTACACAATGCCCGGTTTGCGGATAATAATGTATTGTCCATGTACCGTGCATTATCGGTGGCAGACCATCTGCGGGCAGAGACCAGCCTGGATCCGGCCAGCATCAAGTCGTCCGGGCGGGGCGATTATATCCCGGTAGCTGACAATGGCACGCCGGAAGGGCGCGCGCAGAACCGCAGGGTTGAAATTAAAATATTTAATTCATATAATTCGGATAATAAAAAATAAAGGATGGGTGGGACAGATGAAAAAGAATTTAATGACTGTACTGATTATGGCACTTGTATTTGTAAATGTAGTGCTTTCCGCAGTCATCATGATTACACTGGTGCCGGCTGCGAAGAAAACAAATGAGCTCGTTGCAACCGTGTGCAGTGCAGTGGAGCTGGAATTAAAAAGCGGCAAGACTTATAATGTCAGCACAATTCCAATCGAGCAGACCGAGCTTGTGAACCTGACCGGGGAAGATCCAATGACTTTTACGCTCCGGGACGGCGATGACGGCAAGTCACATTATGTGGTGGCTACCGTATCGGTAACGCTGAATAAAGAAGACAGCGATTACGCAGAAAAGCAGCCGTTAATTGCCGACAGGGTTGACCTGTTAAAAGAAATTGTTTCCAATACATTCCTGCGCTACTCACTGTCAGATATTAAATCTGACGCCGGACAGAAGGAAATCCGTGATGAGATGTTAGGACAGATGCAGGAACTGTTTGATTCTGAGTTTATGGTTGCTGTGAATTTATCAGCCGTGAATTACCAGTAAATCATGTGTGATAAACAAAATCAGCTATTGTTAGAAAAACAAATGACGGGTGGTGAGATTCATGGCTGATGTTCTGTCTCAAAGCGAGATAGATAATCTGCTGAAGGCCTTAAGCAGCGGCGAGGTTGACGTAGATGAAATGAAAGACGTAGAAGAAAAGCCGGTCAAAAATTATGATTTCGCAAGGCCTTCTAAATTTTCCAAGGAACATCTCAGGACGCTGGAAATTATTTTTGAACATTACGGCAGGCTGCTTTCTACGAATCTTCCGGTATATCTGAGAAAAAATATACAGGTGGAAGTGGTCAATTCCGAAGCGGTTACCTATTCGGAGTTTGCGAACTCGCTCTCAAATCCAATGCTGTTAGGCGTGATTAACTTTGCACCGTTAAAGGGCAATATCCTTCTGGAAATGGCGACCAATATCGGCTATGCCATGGTAGACAGGATGCTCGGGGGCATGGGAGAGCCTTTGGCAAAGACAAGGGAGTTTTCAGAAATCGAGCTGCTGATTATTGAGCGGCTGCTGACCGTATGTGTCAACCTGTTAAGGGAGCCGTGGAAAAATGTCGTGCAGCTGAATCCGCGCCTGGAGCGGATAGAGACGAATTCGCAGTTTGCGCAGATTATTTCGCCAAGTGAAATGATTGCGATTATTACGATTAATATCAAAATCGGTGATGTAGAGGGCCTTATGAATGTATGCCTTCCTTATATTACACTGGATGTTGTCATGGATAAGCTGAATACAAAGTTCTGGTATTCCAGCCAGCAGGAAAAAGAAGAAATTTCTTACAGCAATATGGTGGAAAGCCTGCTGGAAAAAGCGCCGATACCTGTCAAGGCTGTATTGGGCCACAGTGCATTCTCTATCAGTGATTTTGCAAGGATTCAGCCTGGTGATATTATCCGGCTGGACACAAAGGTGGAAGATGAACTGGAGATTTATGTCGGGAGCATTAAAAAGTTCACAGCCCTGCCCGGGGTATCGGGTGATGATTATGCAGTCAGGATAACATCAATTATTAGAGAGGAATAGGGAATATTATGGATGGAGTATTGTCACAGGAAGAAATAACAGCCCTTCTTCAAAATGGCGCGGATTCGTCAGGCGGCGCTTCCGCAGCTTCGTCGGGTGCCTCCTCGGATGAGGTGACTGCTGACGAGCGCGACACCATTGGGGAAATTGCCAATATCAGCATGGGCACGGCGGCAACAACGCTGTTTTCACTGGTCAACCATAAGGTAGATATTTCAACCCCGGTTGTAGCTATGGCTACCTGGGATGATATTGTAAGCCAGTATGAGCGTCCGTGCGTGTTTATCCGGATTGCATATACAGTCGGGCTGGACGGCAGCAATCTTCTGGTATTAAAAGAACAGGACGTAAAAGTCATTACGGACCTGATGATGGGCGGAGATGGAACGAATATCGATGTGGAGCTGGGCGAGATGCATTTAAGTGCCATCAGCGAGGCAATGAACCAGATGATGGGTTCTGCTGCAACATCACTTTCTTCGATGCTGGATAAAACGATTGATATCAGCCCGCCGGAAGCGAATCTGATTGATATGACAGACAGCCTGGATGAACGGGAAATAGACGAGTTCTTAACCGGGAATTTTGTCCGTATTTCTTTTAAAATGGAAATCGGGGATTTGGTAGACAGTACGATTATGCAGCTGTACCCGATTTCTTTTGCAAAAGAGATGTGCGAGAGCATTACGAAAAATATGACAAAAGACATGCAGGAGACTCCTGCACCGGCCGCACAGCCTGCAGCAGCACCGGCACCGGCACCGCAGCCTGCACCGGCCGCACAGCCTGCAATGCAGCAGCCGATGATGGGGCAGCCAATGATGGGGCAGATGGGACAGCCGATGATGATGCAGCAGCCGATGATGGGACAGCCAGTCAATGTGCAGCAGGCGCAGTTCCAGAGCTTTTCGGGCGATTTCAATCCGGCGATTTTCCAGAAAGAAAATATCGACCTTATTATGGATGTGCCGTTAGAGGTTACGGTAGAGCTGGGACGCACGACAAAGTCCATTCAGGAAATTCTGGATTTTGCACCGGGAACCATTATTGAACTGGATAAGATTGCAGGCGAACCAATCGATGTGCTGGTCAATGGCAAGTATGTCGCTAAAGGGGAAGTTGTTGTAATTGAAGAAAGTTTTGGTGTAAGAATTACAGAAATTATAAAGTAATTGCTAACATTTATTGTTTTATGTTATAATAGATTAGAATGTCATGCAAGAGACAAAACAATCATATTAGAAAATAAGGGAGAACGTGTATTATGGCAAAGAAAGTATTAATTTGTGATGACGCAGCATTTATGAGAATGATGATTAAGGACATCTTATCAAAGAATGGCTACGAAATTGCCGGAGAAGCTGAAAACGGCCTCAAGGCAGTGGAAAAATTTAACGAGACAAAGCCAGACCTCGTGCTGATGGATATTACAATGCCTGAAATGGATGGCATTCAGGCGCTGAAAGCAATCAAGGAAGCTGACCCGGGTGCATGTGTCATCATGTGTTCTGCTATGGGACAGCAGGCGATGGTTATTGAGGCAATCCAGTCCGGTGCGAAAGACTTTATCGTAAAACCATTCCAGGCGGAACGCGTGCTGGAAGCTGTGAAAAAAGTAGTTGGTTAAGCTTATGCTGTCAGTTCCGGCATCTGCCTGGCTGAACAGTATCGGGCAGCTTATCAGCGTCCTGATACTGTTTGTCATTGTGATGCTTCTTGCCTTGCTGACAACCCGCTGGATAGCGAGATATCAGCAGGGGCAGATGCATAACCAGAACTTAAAGATAATTGAGACGCTGAAAATATCAGCGAACAGCTACATACAGATAATAGAAGCAGGAGATGTATACCTTGTCATTGCAGTCAGCAGGGATCATGTGGATAAACTGGCCGAGTTTACAAAAGACCAGCTGCACATTGATGCTGCCAACACGGCAGGGCAGAGGATAGACATGGGTGAGAGTTTCCATGACATTCTTGAAAAAGTCAGACATCATCTTCCAAAAAAGTAAGGCAGACTGTAAGAATGAAAAGAATGAGTACAGGAAAGAAAATATATTGCATGGCGTCATTTATGCTTGCCATAATGGCGCTGGCTGTTTGTCTGGTGGCTGGCACCGGGCAGCGTACCTATGCGGCATCCAGGGATAATATCGGTAATTTTGATTCAGCAGCAGGCGGGGAGGAACCGTCTGCAGATTATAATGACGGATTGTGGATAAGCTGGCCGAATGAGGAAGGCGGGATATCGGCTCCGATACGGATGCTGATTGTGCTGACAGTTCTTTCTCTGGCACCATCGATTATGATAATGCTGACCTCTTTTACCCGCATTATTGTCGTGCTTCATTTTGTCAGGACTGCGCTTGGCACGCAGTCATCGCCGCCGAATCAGGTTATGATTGGCCTGGCGCTTTTTCTGACGGCGTTTATTATGACGCCGACCTTTACAAGAGTGAATGAAGAAGCCATCCGTCCGCTGGATAAGGGCGAAATCACGTTTGAAACAGCGCTGGAACGGGCAGAAGTGCCGTTCCGTGAGTTTATGTACTCGCAGACACAGCAAAAGGATGTCAATATGTTCTGTGAAATTGCGGATGTTACTTATGAAACCATGGATGATATTCCGTTTACCGTGCTTGTGCCGAGTTATATTATCAGCGAGCTGCGGTCAGCATTTATTATCGGATTTATTATTTATATTCCATTTATTGTCATTGATATGGTTGTGTCATCTGTGCTGATGTCGATGGGCATGATGATGCTGCCGCCGACTACGATATCAATGCCATTTAAAATTCTGCTGTTTGTGCTGGCAGACGGCTGGAATCTTGTAATTCGGGAGCTGGTCAGGACATTTCTCTGACAGCTTCAGACTGGATATTAGGGAGGTTTGCTTATGATAACAGATGGCCAGGTTATGGACATTTCCAGGGAAGCAGTCTATACAATTATTTTGACGTCAGCGCCGCTTCTGCTTACATCGCTGATTGTGGGCCTGATTATCAGTATTTTTCAGACGGTCACATCCATACAGGAGCAGACACTGACGTTTGTACCGAAGATTCTGGCTGTTTTTGCGGTCATGCTGCTGACCGGTGCATGGATGTTAAACAATATGTCGACATTTATGGTACAGCTCTGGTCGGATTTCAGCCTGTATGTGTGATTTGGGATAGGAAAGTATCATGGTCAGTGCAACGTTTTCGTTACAGACATTTGAATATTTTCTTTTGATACTGGCACGGATTTCTGCATGTATTTTCGCGGCGCCTTTTTTTGGCATGCGGGGAGTTCCATCCAGGACAAAAATAGGAATGGCAGGCTGTATTGCGATTATGCTGACAGGCGTTTTGCCGGAGCAGAACCTTGCTTACACAGGTATAATGGAATATGGGGTTATTGTGGTCAGGGAAGGAATTACAGGATTGCTGATTGGTTATTCAGCCAGTATCTGTAATTCTATTGTTTTGTTCGCGGGTACGCTTATTGACATGCAGATTGGGCTTTCCATGGCACAGGAATTTAATCCGATGACCCAGATGACAGAGAGCATTACCGGCAGCATGTACAATTACATGACGATGTTGGTTCTGCTGGCTACGAATATGTACCATTATGTGATACGCGCAGTATGTGATTCTTACCAGCTGCTGCCCATAAACCAGCAGGTGTTTCAGTGGGAGTATCTGCTGGAAGGGATTACAAGTTATATGTCTGCCCTGATAATGCTGGGTTTCCGCATTACGCTGCCTGTATTTGCATGCAGCATGGTTGTCAACTGCGTGCTCGGAATTATGGCAAAGGTATCGCCGCAGATGAATATGTTTGCGGTCGGCATACAGATGAAGGTTCTGGTCGGGCTTGTGATTATATATCTGGCCATGTCACTGATTTCAGGCGTTGCGGGCAGTGTCTCGCAGGAAATGAAGCGCCTTGTAGTATATATGATAAAAGGGATGTATGCAAGTGATTAAGGAACAGGTGCAGGTGCAGGAAAAACTTTGGCAGGAGGAAGCATATCATTTCGTGCTTGACCTGCAGTGGTTTGCCAAAGACGGGGAAGGCGGGGAAAAAACCGAGGAGCCTACCGCAAAAAAGCTGTCAGATGCCAGAAACGACGGCAAGGTGGCCAAGAGCCGGGAACTGGACAATGCAGTGGGGCTGCTGATTTTATTTGTGCTGCTCCAGATTACGATGTCTTTTCTCGGAGACAGCATGATTGGGCTGTTTGATAATTTTTATGGCCGGATTCCTGAATTTTTTGAAGAAAACAAAAGCGGCCTGACCGGACGGGCCAGTGCACAGCTGACCCAGCGTGCCATGATGGAGCTGTTAAAAATGGTAGCCCCGTTTTTCGGGGTTGGTTTTCTGGCCATGGTTACCATAAATGTCCTGCAGGTAAAATGGAAGGTTACAGCCAAGCCGCTCAAGCCGGATTTTAAGAAGTTTAATCCAATGAATGGCATCAAACGGATGTTTTCGAAAGAATCCTTAATCGAGCTGGTGAAATCAATCGCGAAAATCCTGCTGATTTCGTGGGTTGCCTGGTCTTCCATCCAGGAAAATTCAAGAAACCTGCTGCTGTTATATAATATGTCCCTGATGCAGGCAATTATTTTAGTTGGTTCGGTTGTTATTAATACGGGCCTGAAAATTTCTGTGGCTTATTTTGTCATAGCAATTCTGGATTTTATTTATCAGAAATGGAAATATAAAGATGATTTGAAAATGACCAAGCAGGAGGTCAAGGACGAGTATAAAAATACCGAAGGTGACCCGCAGATTAAGGGCAAGCAGCGCGCGCGCATGAGGGAAGCATCCCAAAGGCGCATGATGCAGGATGTGCCGCAGGCGGACGTCGTGATTACAAACCCGACACACTATGCCGTTGCACTTAAATATGACGCGGAAAAAGCGGAAGCACCGCTTGTGCTTGCAAAGGGAACGGATTACCTGGCTCTCCAGATTAAGGAAAAAGCAAAGGAAGCTGGCGTGGAGATTGTAGAGAACAAGCCGTTAGCCCGGATGCTTTATGCAAATGTGGAAATCGGGGAGGAAATTCCGCCGGAGCTGTACCAGACCGTGGCGGAGATTTTAGCAGCGGTATACCGCATGAAAAACAGGCTGTAGCGGGCCTTGAAAAACGAAAGAACAGGTCCGGGCCGCTGATATGGTTTAACATGAATGCAGAATAAAACAGCGGCGTTATCAGATGATTTAAGAAACAGATACGAAAAAATACCAGATATAAAACGAAAACAAAACGATTATGAATGAATATTATATGCAGTTCCTATCCGCAAAACAGGAACCAGGCATTATGAGGGCTGCATTCATGCGGAAAATATACGGAAAAGAAAGGTGGGATTGACAGGTATGAAGAAAGCAGATGTAGGCGTTGCTCTTTATCTATTAGCAGCGGTTGTGTTTTTTATTGTACCAATCCCGAATCAGTTACTTGACGTTATGCTGGCGCTGAATATTTCCATTGCGCTGGTAGTGCTGTTTAACTGTCTGTTTGTGCAGGAAGTCCTGGATATGTCTTTTTTCCCGACCCTGCTCTTATTTACAACGATTTTCAGGATTGCACTGAACGTGTCTTCGACCAGGCTGATTCTGACAACGGGAGACCCTGGCAATGTCGTTGCGACATTCGGCGCTTTCGTCGGCGGCAATGATATTATTGTCGGGGCCATTATCTTTATTGTTCTGGTTATTATCCAGTTTGTTGTCATTAATAAAGGTTCGGAACGTGTGTCCGAAGTAACGGCGCGTTTTACGCTGGACGCAATGCCGGGCAAGCAGATGGCGATTGATGCGGACCTGAATACAGGCGCTATTGATGACCGCGAGGCCAGGGTGCGCCGTGAAAAAATCCAGGCGGAGTCTGCATTTTTCGGCTCCATGGATGGTGCTACGAAGTATGTCAAGGGAGATGCCGGGGCCGGGCTTTTAATTACCGGAATCAACCTGGTAGGCGGAACGGTCATGGGCATGACAAGGGAAGGGCTTGAAGCCGTAGAAGCTTTGCAGAAATACGGCATCCTGACCATCGGTGACGGCCTGGCATCCCAGATGCCTTCGTTAATGATATCGCTTGCAACGGGTATTCTCGTTACCAAGGCTTCCAAGGAGGCTGACTTCAGCGACGTGCTTGTTTCCCAGCTGTTTGGCATTCCGAAGGTGCTTTACCTGGTCGGGCTGACACTGGCTTTCCTCGGCATTACGACGCCTTTGAATGCCGGGCTGTTTATCGCGTTCGGCCTTGTTTATGTCATTACCGGGCGGGCAATCGATCGCAGCATGACGGTAGAAGCGATTGAAGAAGAAACGACCCAGGCGGAAGAAGAAGCAGAAGAAATCCGAAAGCCCGAGAATGTTGTCTCCCTGCTGCAGGTAGACCCGATAGAGCTGGAATTTGGCTACGGCATTATTCCGTTAGCGGATGTCAACCAGGGCGGCGACCTTTTGGACCGCGTGGTCATGATTCGAAGGCAGATTGCGCTGGAGCTTGGAACGGTCGTTCCGATTATCCGCCTGCGCGACAATATCCAGCTGAACCCGAACCAGTATATTATTAAGATAAAAGGAATCCAGATTACCGAGGGCGAGATTTTATTTGACCATTATATGGCCATGAACCCGGGCTATGTGGAAGAAGAAATTACCGGTATTCCGACCTTTGAGCCGTCGTTCCACCTGCCGGCTATCTGGATTACGGAGAGCCAGAGGGAGCGGGCGGAAAGCCTTGGCTATACCGTTGTCGACCCGCCTTCGATTATTGCAACGCACCTGACAGAGGTTATCCGCAGCCATATTGCAGAACTGCTTACAAGGCAGGATGTACAGAACCTGATTGAAAATGTGAAGGAAAACAATCCGGTTCTTGTGGATGAGCTTGTACCGAAGCTGCTTGGCATCGGTGAAATACAAAAGGTACTCCAGAATCTTCTGGCAGAAGGCATTTCTATCCGTGACCTTCTGACTATTTTTGAAACGCTTGCAGACCATGCGGCGACATCCAGGGACACGGATGTCCTGACGGAGTATACAAGGCAGGCATTAAAAAGAGCTATTTCCAACCGTTATTTTATGCCGAACGAGGCGACCAGTGTCGTTACGCTGGACCCAAATATTGAACAGGAGATTATGTCATCTGTAAAACAGACGGAACAGGGCGCATACCTGACAATCGACCCGGAGCGGACGAAGCTTATTATGGCTTCGGTAGAGACAGAAATCGCCAAGCTGGAAAATCTGGGAAAGAATCCGATTATTGTTACATCGCCGATTGTGCGCATGTATTTTAAGAAGATGACCGAAGAATATTTTAAAGACCTTATCGTAGTGTCTTATAACGAAATTGATTCCAATGTAGAATTACAGTCAGTAGGGATGGTGACAGCATAAATGACAATAAATAAGTTCCAGGGAAAGACCGAGAGTGAAGCGATAGAGAAAGCAAAAAAAGAGATGGGGCCGGACGTCGTTATTATGAGTGTAAAGACGGTAAAACCGAAAGGAATGTTCCGTGCCTTTAAGGGAATTGCATATGAAGTAACAGCAGCACTTGAAGAAAATGAGCTGGACAAAATGAGCACGCAGGCCATTGCGGAAGCCAGGGAAAGCCAGGCACAGCTGCAGGCGCAGAAACCGGAAAGCATTAATCTGGCGGCAGATGAAAAAATCCAGATTCCGGCCGTGGCTGCTCCTGCCCCGGCACCTGCTGCCCCGCCGGAGCGCCTTGGCGAGACAGCGGAAATGGTTTTAAAGCAGCTGCAGAAGCATACCGCAGCCGAGCCGCAGGAAACAGCCGTGCAGGCGGTTCCGTCAAGCGCGATAGAAGAACGCTTAGACAGCCTGCAGAGTCTTTTGGAAGACCGTATTTCTGCTGAAAAGAAAAATCAGGAGGACGGCCTTGGAACGAAAGAGGAACGGGCACAGGAGGGCTTTTCTTTTGTGAAAATGCTTTACCAGACACTGCTTGACAACGAAGTGCATGAAAAATATGCCAATCAGATTTTAGACGAGCTGGAAAAAATATCCAGCAAGGGCAATAACATCGACTATATTTTATCCCATATATACCAGAAGCTTGTGCTGAAATTCGGCCAGCCAAAGCCGATTGAATTTCAAAAGTCCGGCCGTCCGAAGGCTGCGTTTTTTATCGGCCCGACCGGCGTCGGCAAAACAACGACGATTGCAAAAATTGCATCGCGCTATAAAGTGGACGAGGGTAAGAAGGTGGCTTTCCTTACCGCAGACACGTACCGCATTGCAGCTACGGAACAGCTGCGGACGTATGCGAATATACTGGATATGCCGCTGACCATTGTTTATTCCCCCGAGGAAGTCCAGGATGCAGTAAAAAACCTGTCCGAATATGACCTGATACTTGTGGACACGGCTGGTTTTTCACATAAAAATGCTGCGCAGTGTGAAGATGTCCGGAAGCTGGTAGGTGCGCTTTCTGCTGATTACAAGCCGGAAGTATACCTTGTGTTAAGCGCGACTACAAAGTACCGTGACTTGCAGGATATGTGTAATATATATCAGTCATTTGCCAATTACAAGCTGATTTTTACCAAACTGGACGAGACCTCATGCTACGGAAACCTGTTGAATATCCACCTTTACTCTGGTGCAGACCTGTCTTATGTCACATACGGGCAGAATGTTCCGGATGATATCGAGGTATTTGACACACAAAAGATTGTGAAGAAATTACTTGGAGGAGATTAAGTATGGACCAGGCAGAACAACTGAGAAACGTGGTAAAATCAAAACAGGCCCGTTCTGTATCCAAAGCAAGGGTTATCACAATAACGAGCGGCAAGGGCGGGGTCGGAAAATCAAACATTGCAGTAAACCTGGCTGTCCAGCTGCGCAGGATAGGAAAGAGAGTTATTATTTTTGATGCAGATATGGGGCTTGCAAATGTAGAGGTTATGTTTGGCGCAATACCGAAATATAATCTGAGTGATTTGATATACCATGGCAAGAAACTGGAAGAAATCATTACCGAGGGTCCAATGGAAATCGGATTTATTTCCGGCGGGAACGGCATTACCGGATTGAATAACCTGACAAAAAACCAGCTTTCGCGTCTGGTGAACCATTTAAACGAGCTGGATGAGCTGACGGACTTTATCCTGATTGACACAGGCGCGGGCATTGCCAATAATGTCATGGAATTTGTGTCAGCAAGCCCGGAAGTGCTCCTTGTCCTGACGCCGGAGCCGAGCTCTTTGACAGATTCCTACTCCCTGATTAAGGCGCTTTATGGCAATCCGGGTTTTGTCAGGCACAGCACGAATATTGAGGTCGTGGTTAACCGTACCGTATCGCCGGAGGACGGGCAGATTGTGTACGACAAGCTGAGTTCTGTCATATCCAAGTTCCTGCAGGGGGAAGTGCATTTTTACGGCACGATTCCGCAGGACATTATGCTGGAAAAATCCGTGCGTGCACAGAGAATCGTTTCAATGAGCGTGCCGAATGCAAAATCGTCGAGGGCGTTTGAGCGGCTGGCACAGAGCCTGATAGAAGGCGAGCCAAATATTGAGCCGGAACGCCAGGGCATCCGGGAGCTGTTTTTCGGGTTTTTCAAATAGACGGGCTCTGGCCGGGGAGGGCTATGATTTCTGAAATTATAAAACCGGGCATGGAAGCGGAAATACGGCTGGAACAGGGCTCCGGGCACATTTACAAAAGCCGGGTTACGGATATATTTGAAAATGATGAGCTGGAGCTTGCCATGCCGCAGGAGAATGGAAAAGTAATCATGCTTCCCATAGGCGTGCGGCATGAGCTTGTGTTTTATGCAAAAGGCTGCGCCTATCAGGGAACCGGCATTATCAGCGAGCGGTATAAGGCGAACAACCAGTATATGCTGCGCGCGGGCTTAAAGAGCAGCTTGCACAGAATACACCGCCAGGAATACTGCCGCATGTCGTGTGCTGTCCGCATGAAATATTATAAAATTTCCATGGAGCAGGCTGTGGAAACTGCACCCTGCGAATACGGGACGCTTTTAGGCATGGCTTCCCAGTCCTGCAGGGAGGGCGTTTTTACCGAGATAAACGGGGCCGGGGCCGGCTTTTGGACAAAGGAGCATATCCCGCAGGATTCATACGCCCTGGTGCAGTTTCAGCTTCCGGAAACGGGCGGCTTTTTGGACTGCCTGTTTCCGGTGCATATTGTATCGTCTTCTTCTGCAGAAGGCGGCACGCGTTTTGAAAACAGGGCAGAATTTATAATCAGGGACCAGAATGTGCGGGAAGGAATTATCCGCTATATTTTTGATGAAGGACGTAAAAATAGAAATAGAGAAAGAAGTGCTGATGAATTATGAAAAAAAATATTTTAGTAGTAGATGACTCTGCACTCATGAGAAGGGCTATCTGTGATATAATCAATACAAGTAATGAGTACGAAGCAAAGGACACATGCAGGGATGGCCTGGAAGCATATGAGAAGATAAAGAACAGCCGTTACGATGCTGTGCTTTTGGACATTAACATGCCACGGATGAATGGTCTTGAGCTTCTGCAGAAATTGCAAAAAGAGAATATTCGTGCTACGGTAATCGTTGTCAGTTCCCTGACAAAGGAAGATGCTAAAATCACGATACAGGCCATGGAATATGGCGCGATTGATTTTATGACGAAGCCGGAAAACATCATTGAGGCCAAGGGGATGAAATTCCGTGCTGATCTGACGGCTATTCTGGATTATTATGCCAACCTGTTACTCGCTATTGACTTCGACAGTTTTTCACCGCTTGGCGGTCAGCGGTTTTACGACCGCGCACAGAGTATAGTGCAGCAACAGCAGTCGAGCGGAGAAATCGGATGGCGCACGTTCGAGGACAACAAGAACCGCGCCGCTGTGCTGAACTCCTAC
>OFGA01001752.1_pt1 | contig 14467 bp, 12 predicted proteins | sample 1521471 | NCBI WGS metagenome assembly OFGA01 (sample SAMEA3504086, study PRJEB24116) | mouse gut metagenome | biome: mouse gut; feature: mouse-associated habitat; material: faeces | place: Denmark | collected 2011
CCGAGTGGTGGAAGCAGCTCTACGGCGAGAGCGAGGGCAAGGAGAACAAGGGCCTGTTCCCCGCCAGCGTGGAATTTACCGCCGACCTGCACTCCATGGGCCAGTATATCCAGCAGGGGGAGCGCATCATGATGGAGACCGTCATCCGCTTCGGCAAGAGCAAGCATCAGCTGTGCGTCCCCAAGGACGAGGCCGACGGCGACGGGCTCAACTTCCTGGCCGGGAAGGACATGGACTTCATCGCCACCCAGGCCATGGACGGCACCCTGCTGGCCCACGTGGAGGGCGGCGTGCCCAACCTGATCCTTCAGGCCGGCGAGATCAACGCCTATACCTGCGGCGAGCTGATCTACTTCTTCGAGTACGCCTGCGGCCTGTCCGGCTATCTGCTGGGGGTCAACCCCTTCGACCAGCCCGGCGTGGAGGCCTACAAGAAGAACATGTTCGCCCTGCTGAACAAGCCTGGCTACGAGGACAAGGGCGCCGAGCTGCGTGCAAAGCTGGGACGGTAACCCGCTGACTGCTTATGCATAGAACAAGAGTCTGGAGGCAAGATGCTTCCAGGCTCTTTCTTATCCCTTTTATGAAGTCTTTGGTGGAGGGAGGTTCGGCGATACGGTTTTCTGAAAATGTTTCACGTGAAACATTCGTTCTTCTAAGAAAAGAACATCCCGAACAGCGGCGACAGGGGGATCATGAACAGGGAGAAGGTCATGGAGGACACGCTGACCAGCGTTGCCCGCTGGGCGGAGGGAAAACGGTCGTTGAGCCGCTTGTCGCTGACCAGCTGGAGGGCATCATCCAGCAGTCCCGCCGCCAGCCCGGAGGCTATCAGCACCGGCAGGAACGTCCCCCGGGCGAAGAAGGCGCACACCGCTACCCCCGCCCCGGTGAGCAGGGCCGCCCGTCCGTAGGCCAGCCGGTCCAGCCGCACCGCCAGCAGTCCCGCCAGACCGCCTCCCAGCCCCAGCACGAACAGGGCCGGACCCAGCAGCGCGGGCACCGTCACCGCCGCCTCCACCCGCTGCTGGAGGAAGAACCGGGTCAAGGTCGCGCAGGCTCCCGCCAGGGCGTTGACCAGCATGATGCACACCGCTGTACGGTCGGTCCGCAGGAGCGTCCACGCCCCCCGGACCGTCTCCGCAAGGGCGGCGGACAGGGAACGGCGGACGGGCTCCTTCCGGCCAGGGCACTCCGGTTCCTTCAGGCACAGCACCGCCCCCAGGCCCAGCAGGGCGATGCCTGCGTCCAGCAGATACGCCGCCCGCCAGCCCAGCAGGACCGTGGCGCCCGCCAGCAGCATGGCCCCGCTGCTGCTGAACCGGTAGACCCCGTTTTGCAGGGAGGAAAATTTCAAATAGGCCTCCTCCCGTCCGGCTTCCAGCATGGACTCATAGGTGATGGCCTCACGGGTGCCGGATTCGAGATTATAGGCCATGGCCAGGACCGCCAGGGAGAGGTATACTCCCCACGGGCTCTCCCCGGCGATCATCAGCAGGGCGGAGAGGAAGAACATCCCCTGGCTGGCCGCCAGGGTCCGCCTGCGGCCCAGCACGTCCGCCAGCAGTCCCGAGGGCAGCTCACAGCACAGGCTCACCACATGGAAGAGGCCTTCCGCCAGGCCGATCTCCACCAGGGACCATCCCCGGGCGGCCAGCAGCAGCACCCAGATGCTTCCCGCTGGCTGGAATCCTACCGCCCATTCCAGGGCCAGCAGCGCCCGCTTCTGCCGGGGGAGAGATAAATGTTTTTGACTTTTAGGCATAAAAATAGCGCCATCCTTTCTTTTTTACAGTAAGAAAAGGACCGCGCGGCCAGTTTCAGTTTGGCTTCCCGTCATCTGAAAAAGGGCGCACGGATCCCGCGGATGGCTTTCTCACAGCCGAGAAAATGCAGAACCAGACCATTCTGTGCCCACCGCATCCTTTGCGCCCTCCCTTCATAAGATGGGAACAGTATAGCACCGCCGCAAAATCCTGTCAAGGGGGTTGCCTTGGCGGGGAATATGTGGTATGATCTGCATAGAAATATTTTCAATGAGGTGATGGATATGGTGGGCGCGGTTTCCGGTATGAACGCTTACTACAATGTATATGGCGCGTATGGCCCTCATTCCGCCGCGCAGGCCCGGGGCGCGCAGGACACGGAGGGCGCGAAGCAGGCACAGGGGACTCCTGCCCTCTGGGCCGCGCGGCGCTCCGCTTCTCCTGAGACGCCGGTACAGCCGGTGGCTCCCGTTCGGGCGGCAGACGGTGAGGAGAGCCAGCCCGTGCGTCTGGGCCCCACCCTCCGGGAGGGGGCGGACCCGGCGGAGATGGCGGTGCGGATGCGGATCACTCCCTACAAGGAGAACGCTCCGGAAGAGGTCCAGCAGAAGAGCCAGGATGGGAACGATTTGAAGGTGGGCGCGGAGGGCGCTCAGGCCGCTGTGGAGGAAGGCAAGTGCCAGACCTGCGAGGAGCGGAAGTATCAGGACGAGTCCGATGATATGGGCGTATCCTTCCAGACCGCGACGAATATTGCGCCGGAACAGGTGGCGTCCGCTGTGCGGGGGCATGAGAATGAGCATGTGGTCCGGGAGCAGGCCAAGGCCCAGCGGGAGGACCGGCGGGTGGTCAGCCAGTCGGTGACCCTGCACTCGGATATTTGTCCGGAATGCGGAAAGGTGTATATTTCCGGCGGCACGACCCGGACCGTTACTGCGGCGGAGAAGGAGCCTCAGCCCGATCCCGCCCAGGAGGCGGAACAGCAGGCCGTGCAGAAGGGCTTCTCGGTGTTCGGCTGAGAGCTGCGGAGCGGCATCAAAAATAAAGCGGGAGAATGCACAGCAAGGGGGAGTTTCGGTTGGTGAAACTCCCCCTTTAATTGCTATTTGACAGGATCATCTCATCAGATGCAGAACCCGTTTTTCTGTGCAGTGTCTATCCAGACATAGACGCGTTCCTCCGTCTGATCGGAGATCACCCCGCCGTTTGCAAGCGCTGTCGCCTTTGAGGCGGCATTGTCCGCGTGGATCGTAACGAGCGCGCGGTCTATCCCAAGGCGGCAGGCTTCCTCAAGCAAAAGCCCAAGGAGCTTCTTTCCGTATCCTTTCCTGCGGTACGCGGGGGCTATTCCATACCCTATATTTCCACCGGCTTCACGAAGCGCATCTGTGAGGAAATGCCGTATCGCCCCAAATCCGGCCGGTCTCCCGTCTACATAAAGCCAATATGTAGTAGACGGTACCTTCCAACCGTCCACAAGACCCGTCTGCTGGGATTCCGCATATTTCTTCTGCAACCAGTCTTTGTATTCCGCAAAGGACAATCCATTGGCGTTGTTCACTAACCCGTTTTCTTCTTTGGGAATTTCCTGCAGCATGGTATATACGTCCATTCCGTCATCTGCGGATAGCTTTTTTAACTCTATCATGCTCGACGAGCTCCTTTACTGTCTCGATTTGTTCTATCAGTGTGGCTTGAGTTTATCACAAACGCGAGCAGCTGTCAACCGTATTGGAAAGCGCCGGACAGCAGGCGATACCGGCGGGGGATGGCGAGGGGATTTTTTGCCCAATGAGGCTCTAAAGCTCTTCCTCTCTCCGCTTTTTGCGGGAGCAGAGCCAGTACCCGCCGATGAAGAATACGCTGACCAGTACCTGAATCACGATGGAGGCCCAGAACCAGGGGGAGGCGGGCTCGGTGATGTTCATGCCCATGATGGGGAAGGTGACGAGGGAGAGGGCCATTCCCAGGAGGCTCCCGGCCAGATACCTGGGGTAGCTGATCCCCGTGGCTCCCATATAGAGGCTCAGGATGTCGCTGGGGAGGATGTTGATGGCCCGGGTGATGAAGGACAGGGGCAGCTCCCGGCCTGTGCGCATCCGGCGAAGGGCCGCCGCCTTGGGGTACTTCTCCAGGATGCCGTCCGCAGCGTCTTTTCCCAGCTTCCGGCCCAGCCAGTAGGGCAGGGAGACCATCACCGCCGCCCCCAGCACGTTCACGGCGATGGCCGCCGGAAGGGGAAACAGGATGCCGCTGGCCGCGAAGAGGATACCGCTGAAAATGAAGACGCTGAGGCTCTTCAGCGCGAACAGGAACAGCATGAACAGGACGGCCGGCAGGGGATTCCGGGGGGAGTAATGGAGTACACCGTCCACGGAAAACCGGTCCCGGTTCACAAGGCAGACCGTCAGGATCACCAGCCAGACGCACAGCAGGATGATCTTATACGCCCGGGAGTGCAGGATGTTACCGCCGCTCTGTTTTGCCATAGATTCCTCCTTTGCGGGGGCGGACCGGATGGCCCGCCCCCGCAGCCGCCGTTGAAATATGTATGACCTATTCCGCCGCTTTCCTGTCCGCCCGGCTGGAGGCCCAAAGGCGGTCCGCCTCCGGCTTCCAGCACTGGGCGTAGGAGACGCATTTGTCGCACAGGTGGTCTACGGTCTCGGGAGACTGCAGGTCTGTGGAATGGGCCCCGGTGTCGTGGACCATCTTCCGCAGAAGCTCCGGGTTCTCCAGCATGGGGCAGGGGAGGAGGTGGTTGCCGTTGAAGGGCTGTCCGTCATGGTAGGCCATGAAGATCGGGGAGCGCAGGCAGTCCAGCAGGGACGTCTCCCGGATGTTGCAGTTGGAATAGTGGATGAACACGCAGGGGTCCACGTCGCCGTTGGCGTTGATGTGGAGATACCGCCGCCCGCCGGCGATGCAGCCGCCCACGTACTCGCCGTCATTCTGGAAGTCCATGGCGAAGATGGGCTTGGCGGCGCGGATCTCCCGGACGCGGCGGTACATGGCCTCCCGCTGCCGGGGGCTGGGCAGGAGGGCGGGGACCGCGTCGTTGCCTACGGGCATGTAGTGGAAGTACCAGATGAATTTGGCGCCCCACTCCACCAGCTTGTCCATAAACTCGTCCGAGCTGATGGAATCCAGATTCTGGCTGGTGTAGCAGGCGGAAATGCCGAAGGGCAGCTTTTTCTCCCGGAGGATGGCCATGGCCCGCAGTACCTTCTCATAGACGCCCTCCCCGCGGCGGCCGTCGGTGGCCTCCTGGAAGCCCTCCAGACTGATGGCGGGGATAAAGTTCTTTACACGAAGCATATCGTCCGCAAAGGCCTCGTCAATAAGGGTGGCGTTGGTAAAGGTGAGGAACTGGCAGTCCGAATGTTTCTCGCACAGGGCGATCAGGTCCTTTTTGCGGACCAGTGGCTCGCCGCCGGTGTAAATGTACATGTAGACACCCAGGGCCTTGCCCTGCCGGATGATGGAGTCGATCTCGTCGAAGGTCAGGTTCAGCTTGTTGCCGTACTCCGCCGCCCAGCAGCCGGTGCAATGGAGGTTGCACGCGCTGGTGGGGTCCAGAAGGATGGCCCAGGGGATGTTGCAGTTGTACTCCGCCCGGAATTTCTCCTGGATGGGCCAGCCGATGATGTTGGCGTTGAGGAAAAAGTTCTGGAAGGTGGCTTTCAGCACGTCGTTGTCCACGTCCCGGAAGATGTTCATGATGAGCCGGTACATGTTGTTGGAGGGGTCATTGATGACCGCGCGGAAGGCGTCCCGCTGGGGCTCGAAGCTGTCCGGCCCGGTGCCCGCCAGCTTGTCCACCCACTCCATCAGCTTGGGCAGATTCTTCTCGGGGTCCTTCTCGATGTAGTGAAAGGCGGTTTTCAGTCCAAGGGTGCCGAGTGTTTTGGATATCATGGCGCTTCTCCTTTTCTATCTATAGTTGGATTCTCTCTGCCGTAGGACGGTCCCGCAGAGGCTTGTTTTGATGGACCTACTATAATGCCCCGGACGGCGTTTCTCAATAGACAGAATGCCTCGCGTGATGAAAATTTCAACACGCGAGGCATTCTGTCTAAGGATATTCTATTTTTTCGGTGTTTCAAGGTAAGGGCGTGTGCCCGAAACTCGTATCACGCGCACTGCTGGATGAGATCAAGATACATCTGACCGTCAAAAACAACCTTGTTATTGGGACGGACGCTGCCGTCCTCCAGCAGATAGCCGTCCGACCAGGACAACTCGGTTAGCGGCGCCTGGTCCAAAAAATCGAGTACCGCCTCCTGGGACGGCGGGGCTCCGCTTCCACTGAAAAGCTCTCCCGCTTTTGCCTCCATGTCCTCCGGCAGCAACGTCCGGCCCCGGGCCGCCCAGTACAGATTATGCTCGTTGGGCGTCCGGCGATAGGTAAAGGAGGTCCCGTCCGGCAGCTTAACATTCATCACGCCCTCCTGAAACGGGCCGGTGCTGACCACCTCGCCGTCCTGGAACCCATAGACCGGCGGACGCTCCTGACTGCCCTCGCCGTAGAAACGGGTCAGCTCCTTCAGGACGGCACTCATATCCGTGCCCTCCTGAAACTCCAGGGACACCTTGCTCAGGCCTGGCTGGTTGTCCAGTCCCTCGCCGAGATACTGCACAAACAGAAATTCCGCTGTGGCTGTGCCCCCCAGACAGGTCACATCCCCGGCGCGAAGCCCCCAGAGACACAAACCCTCCCTCTCCTGTGCAAGGCCCTGCCACTGGATATGATCCTCAGTCAGCTCCAAGCGTGCAATGACTTCCTCCATGGAGGCGTTCCAGGGTACGCCGGGAAACTCCAGTAACGCGGGGGTTTCAGGAGACAGCCCCCGGGAGCCGCAAGCCGTCAGAAGAAGCACAAGGCACGCCGCGAGAAGACATCCGCACCGAGGCGTTCGCTTCATAGGTTGGTCCCTCCTTTACTTTACAGGCCGAAAAATCAGTGCGGGAAAATATCATGAGCCTCTGTCAGCGGCAATCCAGCCTCCAAAAGGAATGCTTTCCCAATCCACATTAATTTCACTTCCAACATTGCTTTTACTTAAGCTAATTGCATTATATACTATCTGCCCATAAATTGCAAGTAAAAATTTAAAAATTTGTTCAATTAGCATAAAATTAGACGGTGCCCACAAGCTTCGCCGCCTCAATGAACGCCCGGAACAAGGGATGGGCGCGGTTGGGCCTGCTCTTCAGCTCCGGGTGGAACTGGACGCCCACGAACCAGGGATGATCCGCAAGCTCCACGGCCTCCACCAGCCGCCCGTCGGGAGAGAGGCCGGAGAGGATCAGCCCCGCCTCCGTCAGCCGCTCCCGGTAGTCATTGCTGAACTCGTACCGGTGGCGGTGGCGCTCATCGATGTCTTCCCGGCCGTAGGCCGCCCGGGCGCGGCTGTTTGCCGTCAGACGGCAGGGATAACTCCCCAGGCGCATGGTGCCGCCCTTCTCCGTCACGTTCACCTGATCGGGCATCAGGCCGATGACCGGGTGGGGGGTATGGGGGTCCAGCTCGCTGGAGTGGGCCCCCGGGAGGCCGGCGGCGTGGCGGGCGAACTCCACCACCGCCATCTGCATCCCCAGGCAGATGCCAAGGAAGGGCACGCCGTTCTCCCGGGCGTACCGGATGGCGGCGATCTTGCCCTCCACCCCACGGCTGCCGAAGCCGCCGGGGACCAGCACGCCCTGGCAGTCCGACAGGAGCCGGGCGGCGTTTTCGTCCGTCACCGTCTCGCTGTCGATCCAGCGGACGTCCACCTTTACGCCGTTTTCGATGCCGGCGTGGGTCAGGGCTTCCGCTACGGAGAGGTAGGCGTCGTGGAGGGCCACGTACTTGCCCACCAGGGCGATAGACACCCTCCCGGCGGGGTGCTTGGCCCGGTGGACCATAGCGGTCCACTCGGCGAGGTCCGGCGCATGGCAGGCCAGCCCCAGGCGGCGGACCACCACGTCCGCCAGGCCCTCCCGCTCCAGCATCAGGGGCACCTCGTAGAGGAGCTCCGCCGTCAGGTTGGGGATGGCGTTCTCCACGGGGATATTGCAGAAGAGGGAAATTTTCTCCAGGATATCACGGGGCACAGGGCGGTCGCACCGGCACAGGATCACGTCCGGCTGGATGCCCAGGCTCAGAAGCTCCTTGACGGAGTGCTGGGTGGGCTTGCTCTTCAGCTCCCCGGTGCCGGGGATGGAGACGATGAGGGAGACGTGGATAAACAGCACGTTCTGCCGCCCCCGCTCCGCCGCCACCTGGCGGATGGACTCCAGGAAGGGCTGGGACTCGATGTCCCCCACGGTGCCGCCGATCTCCACGATGGCTACGTCGGTATCCGGAGTATCCAGCTGGTAGACGCGGCGCTTGATCTCGCCGGTGACGTGGGGGATGATCTGGACCGTGCCCCCCAGGTAGTCCCCCCGGCGCTCCCGGTCGAGCACGTCCCAGTAGACCTTGCCGGAGGATACGGAGGAGTTCACGTCCAGGTCCTCATCGATGAACCGCTCGTAGTGGCCCAGGTCCAGGTCCGTCTCCGCGCCGTCGCCGGTGACGAAGACCTCCCCGTGCTGGTAGGGGTTCATGGTGCCGGGGTCCACGTTGAGATAGGGGTCCAGCTTCTGGACCTTCACCCGCAGGCCCCGTTGCTTCAGCAGGCGGCCCAGTGAGGCGGCGGCGATGCCCTTGCCCAGGCCCGACACCACGCCGCCGGTGACGAAAATATACTTGACGGACATTGAGATCCCTCCATTCGCTCCGCGGTATGCCGCGGAGAAAAAATATAAAAACATATGATAGACCCTGAAGGGCGGAAAGTCAAGGACGTTTTAGTGCCCGGCAGGGAAATCAATTTTGCGTCTGTAGGGCGCGCCGGGGTCGTCGCGCCCTACAAATGCGGCATTATTTTCTCAAAATTGATTGCCCTGCGGTCCGGGGCCTGTTTGTGGGACCTGAGGAAAAATTTTCGTCCGCTTGTTACAAAATTGTAAATCTTTTTTGCCCGGAATGTGGTACACTGGATAATGTGATAATATGCAGATGCTTCCCCAGCATTTTGGGAGCGGGAGAATCCGCCCGCCTGGGGAAGAAGGAGGTTGCCATGAGCGGGAAACGGGTCGCCCAGGGAGAGCTGGCGCAGACCAGAAAGAAGGGCTCCGGGGCGGTTTGGATCGCACTGGGGCTTACCGCCGCCCTGCTGCTGGGCGGCATGGCGGCAGTGTGCTTTTACGCCGCCGGTTACGACAAGGTCTTCCCCGGCGTCACTTTGGGGGACAGGAGCCTCTCGGGGCTCACCCAGGATGAGCTGCGCCAGACGCTGACGGCGGACGCTCTCCTCTCCGGCGAGGTGGTCATCACCGCCGACGGCGAGGAGCTGGGGCGGCGTACCCAGAAGGAGCTGGGAGCGTACATCAAAGAGGATTCCCTCGCCGGCACGGCCTGGAGCGTGGGCCGGGAGGAGGGCGGCATGGGCTGGGTGAAGAACGGCTGGACCATGCTGACGGGCCTCCTGGGGGGACGCACGTCCGCAGACCTGGTGGTCTACTATAACGACGGCACCCTCCGGCAGACGGCGGAGGAAATGGCGGCGCTGTTCGACCAGGAGCAGATCGACGGCAGCTACGAGCTGACCGAGGACGGCATCTACGCCGTCAAGCCCGCCGACGGCCGCACCCTGGACCAGCCGGCGCTGATCCGTGCCATCACGGACCTGGACGGCGGCGCGGGAACGGCGGACGCCCCTTTTGAGAGCGTCCCCGGCAGGGATCTGGACCTGGAGGCCATCGCCCTGGAGCTGAACGCGGAGCCCAGCCCCGCGCGGTACGACATCCCCACCGGGAAGGTGGTGGACGGCCAGATCGGCGTGAGCCTGGACCCCCAGGCGGCCCGGTTCGCCCTGGACGCGGCGGCCCCCGGGGAGCGCATCCGCCTGCCGGCGGACGTTACCTATCCCTCCATGACCGCCCAGGAGCTGGAGGCGGTGCTGTTCCGGGACGTGCTGGGGTCCACCTCGACCCACGTGGGCGGCACCAGCATCCGCCGGGGCAACGTGAAGCTGGCGGGGGAGGCCTGCAACGGGGTGGTTCTCAACGACGGGGACATATTCGACTATAACGCGGTGGTGGGCAAGCGGACCACCGACCGGGGCTTCGGCGCCGCGCCGGCCTACGTCAACGGCGAGACCGTGGACACCATCGGCGGCGGCATCTGCCAGGTGTCCAGCACCGTCTATTACGCCACCCTGCTGGCCAATCTGGAGATCGTGGAGCGGTACGCCCACCGCTACGCGCCCAACTACATTACCTGGGGCATGGACGCCACCGTCAGCTGGGGCGGGCCGGAGTTCCGGTTCAGGAACAATACCGGGTATCCCATCCGGCTGGACGTGACCTACGATAAGAAGAACAACATCAAGGTGGATATCGTGGGTACCAAGACCGACGACACCTATGTCAAGATGACCTACAAGAACCTGGGCGACACGCCCTATGAGACCGAGCGGATCGAGACGGAGGACCTGCCCTGGGGCACCGAACAGCGGAAGCAGAGCCCCTATACCGGCCATCAGGTGGTGTCCTACCGGAACGTCTACAAGGGGGACGGCACCCTCATCTCCAGCACCCAGGAGGCCAAGAGCAACTACAAGAGCCGGAACGAGATCATCCTGGTGGGCACCGGCGGGAAGCCGGTCTCGGGAGGCACCACCATCCCCGAGTTCGGCGGAGAGTCCGGAGGGGAGGGCGAGCCCACTCTGCCGCCGGACGACTGGACCGACGGCCCCATCCTGCCTCCGGAGCCGGAGCTGCCCGACGACGGGTCGCCGGGACTGGCGATCTTCGGATAATACTTTTTCTTGAAAGAAAAAGGTATCAGCCGCCCAACCCCCTTGTGTTACAACGGTTTCGGGGGTCGGGCGGCGTTTGGCACACAAAAAGTACACAAGTTTGCAAATCGGGATTTAGCGAGGTAAGCAAGTGCCTGTTTTATACGTTGCTTTTAAGGGGAACGGCAATTCATCTAATAAAATCGTAAGAAATCTTAACGGCGATAAATTATTTTTGACAAATTCATACGGAGGGTTGAAGAATGATATTGACAATATCAATTGTACATATGATTTAGTCTATATGTTCGGGTTAGACAAAAATCTAAAGGGGAATATAAGAATAGATTGCGTTGCCCAAAGAGATAAGGTGTGCTTGTATTCAACAGTGAATGTGGATTCGATTGCAATGAAATTGAATCAAAACGGAATTATTACTAATATAGGGAATACGCCAATCCAATCCTTATGTAACGAAGCCTATTGGTATATGTTAAGAAAATGCAATTGTCAGGTGATTTTTATCCATGTTCCGTCTAAAAAATATGTTACAGAAGATTTTATTGAAAAAGTAAGAGCTGCATTATAATGCTCTAGTTTATTTCTGCTAGGTTGGTACACAACTTAGTACACAAGCGAACCTATTTCAACCTGTGTGAATTTGTATCAGCAAAAGTAGCAGAAAGCTGAAAATGCTTGAAACTGCGCAACATTGATTGAGGCTGAACCAGCGTCCCTATAATTGAAAGAAAAAGTATTTTAATGCGAGACTCAGATCATTGCTATTCCTAGATTTCTGCCCGGTGACGGAGCATGGGTTTTCATCGAGAAAGAGCATACCTCCCTTTTGCCGCCCTCCGGGGCGGCAAAATTTTTTTGTTTTTTTGTCAACACTTTCCCTTTCCCATCCGTTATATAGGTGAACACGCAAGAGAGGAGCCCCGGCAATGGAATTAGAAGAGCTTTATGGTAAATTCTATAAGGAGATTCTGGCCTACTGCGCCGCCATGACGAAGAGCGCCGCCGCCGCAGAGGACCTGGTCCAGGAGACCTACCTGCGGGCCATGACCCACTGGGGGGATCTGGAGGACCTCTCCAGGGGACAGTGCCGGGCCTGGCTCTACAAGACCGCCCGGAACCTCTTCATCGACCAGGCACGGAAGCAGTCCCGGGAGACCCCGGCGGAGGAGGAACAGCTGGCCTTGGCCTCCTTTCAGGAGGACCTGAGCCAGGCCGCCGTGGCCCAGCTCATCGCCCGGCTGCCGGAGGGCGAGAAGGCGATGTTCACCATGCGGTACTTCGAGGGCTATAACGCCAGGGAGCTGGGCGAGATCTTCGATCTCCCCGCCGCCACGGTACGCTCCCGGCTGGCCTCCGCCAAACGGCGGCTGCGGGAATGGATCGAGGAATAGAAAGGATGGTTACGTTATGAAGAAAGCGAAAAAGGACCTGCTGTGGTACAATCCCGTGGAGAAGAACGCGCGGCGCTGCCGCATGGAGAACGGTCTGGTCCGGATGGGCGCGGACCGGGAGAGCCGGGCCCTGCTGGACTCCTTCTGCCGGATGTATCAGAAAAAGCTGTAGATCAAAACGATTTATAAAAATTTTTTGGAGGTATTTATCATGGAGAACAAGAAAAAGCTGCAGATCAACTGCGCCATCTGCGACACCCGGAACATCACCGAGGAGATTCTCAGCGCCTATGAGGCGGTGCAGATCAATGCCGCCACCCTGGTCACCAGCCCGGAGGCCCAGGCTCTGCTGGGCCGGTACAGGGTCTGCGTCAACACCGCCGGCACCGCCGCAATCAGCGGGGACGCCCGTTTCTCCCTTGTCAACGGCCCCATGACCATCGGCGCGAGCAGCGCCGTGCCGGAGGAAAAGCTGTATGTGGTGGTCAACGCCCCCCTCACCATCGAGTCCGGCTGCGAGGCGGTGCTGAGAAGCTATGCGGGCATGACCGTCAACGGCCCCGTCACCTGCCCGGAGAGCATGTCGGGCCTGTTGAGCGCCTTCCAGATCAACGGCCCCATCCGCACCTATCCCGACGGCGGCATCCTGCTGAAAAAGACCGCCGTGCTGGACCGTTTCTTCCACCTCCGGACCAAGCAGGACGCCCTCTACTGCGCACCCGGCAGGGTCATCGCCCTGGCCCCTGACATCGATTTTGCCCGGATGGCGGAGAAGAACGTCCGCTTTGTCACCAAGGAGCTCCTGGTCAGCGAGTCCTACGCGGAGGCCGCCGTGGCCATGGTGGACGAGCGGGCGGACATCACGATCCTCCCCGACGGCTGCGCCTACGTGGACGATGACGCCGTGCTGGATGAGAATCTGGTGAAGCGGTACGGCGGAAAGCTGTATATCGACGGCAGTCTCTCTATTACCCCCCACAGCGCGTCCGCGCTGGACCAGGTGTCCTACCTGCGGGTAAACGGCGACCTGCTGGTTTGCAGAAGCATGAAGGACCGGGTTCTGGAAATGGATATGGCCTATGACAGACTGCGGGTGGTGGGCGGCCTGCTGATTTCCGACATGGCCCAGGCCGAGATCACCGCCAGGCTTCTGGCGGATGCGGAGGACGGCGTGAGCGTGATGGGCTGCGCCAGCGTGGCCTTCGCCGAGGACGTGACGGCGGAGCTGCTGAAGGAGAAGCTGGTGAGCCTCTGCGACTGCGCGGCGGTGATCTGCGCCGACAAGGAGCAGAAGTCCGTGGCCGAAGCCCTGGCCCGGGATGTCGCCGCCTTCGTCCTGGCCGGCGAGGAGAGCGAAGAGGAGGAGACGGAGGACGAGGATATGGAGGACGAAAACACCGTCCAGATCAACGCCGCTTCCTATACCTTTTAAATAAGATTTTCCCCTCCTATCAATAGAGAGGAAGGCCCGGCTGGTCGAATCCAGCCGGGCCTTCCCATCTTTTATTTTTTATTTCACGGAGAACAGCAGCTCGGTATAGCCGGGGTAGGGCCAGGCTTCCCGGGCGGTGATGGTTTCCAGCTCGTCCACGGCGGCGCGGAGCTTTCCCATGAGGTCGAACACGGTGTAGCGGTAGTACCGCGCGGCCTCGTAGGCGTCCTTGCCCTTGGGCGCGGCCATGGCCTCCTCCAGCGCCCTGCACTGCCGCATCATTTCGGCGGACAGGCTGCTGAGGCGGCGCAGCAGCTCCTCCTCGTCGGCGCAGTCCAGGTCCGCCAGCACGGCCTTCTTGGCGGCCACCCCGGAGGCGGTGGCCCCGGAGAAGGCGCATACGGCGGGGAAGATGCTCCGCTTGACCATGTCGATCATGGTCCGGGCCTCGATGCCCACCACCTGGCAGTAGTTCTCCAGGTGGATCTCGTTCCGGGCCCGGAGCTCCTCCCTGGTGAACACGCGGTGCTTGGCGAAGAGCTCGACATGCTTGGGCTGAAGGTACGCCTGCAGGGCGTCGGCGGTACAGGTGAGGTTGCTGAGGCCCCGCTTTCTGGCCTCCTCCACCCAGGCGTTTTCATAGCCGTTGCCGTTGAAGATGATCCGCTGGTGCTGGATAAAGGTCCGCTGGACCAGATCGTGGAGGGCGGTGTTGAAGTCGGAGGCCCCCTCCAGTTCGTCGGCGAACTGGCTGAGTTCCTCGGCCATGATGGTGTTCAGCGCGGTGTTGGGGCCGGAAATGGACTGGCTGGACCCCAGCATCCGGAATTCGAACTTGTTGCCGGTGAAGGCCAGGGGGGAGGTGCGGTTGCGGTCAGTGGTGTCCTGGGGGATGGGGGGCAGGGCGTCCACGCCGATGGAAATGCTCTTCATCCGCTGGTCCACGTACTTGGTGCCGTGGATGATGGCGTCCACGATGGCGGTGAGCTCGTCGCCCAGGAAGACGGAGAGGATGGCCGGCGGGGCCTC
>OFGA01001755.1_pt1 | contig 14456 bp, 10 predicted proteins | sample 1521471 | NCBI WGS metagenome assembly OFGA01 (sample SAMEA3504086, study PRJEB24116) | mouse gut metagenome | biome: mouse gut; feature: mouse-associated habitat; material: faeces | place: Denmark | collected 2011
CCTCCGTTATGTAATTAGCTGCCAGGCACTGCTTCAGGGGACGGATAATCGGAATCCCTCCTGCCACCGCCGCCTCAAACATCAAATCACACCCATGCTCCTGTGCCGTGTCCAAAAGCTCCCTTCCATAGTCCGCAAGGAGATCCTTATTGGCCGTCACTACGTGCTTTCCCGCCTGCAAAGCCTCCAGAATATAAGTCCTTGCCGGCTCAATGCCGCCCATCAGTTCAATGACAATCTGAATCTTTGAGTCCTCCAGAATCTCCTTCCAGTCCTCCGTAAAGCAGGCGGCCTCCATGCCCGGACGCTGCTTTTTCTTATCACGAACCAGTATCTTTGTAATCTCCACAAAAGCCCCGAGCTTTCTGGGCATCTCTTCTCTCTGGCGCTCCAGGATCTCATAGACACCTCCGCCCACTGTGCCTGCACCTAAAAGTGCGGCTTTTATTACCGGAATCTCTCCCATTCTCATTCTCCTATTCAAGTTCCGCCAAAATAACCTTTTTCGGATATTTTCCGCAATTCTCCGCGATGCGATTCACAATACAAAAATTGTAACCACAATTATAAGTGTACTATGATTTCGGAGACATGTCAAAACAACTTTTCTTAACTTTATATACAATTTTAAAAATTTTATAGATATTCCGGCCCTTGCTTGGCAGCAGCTTCTTACTATAAGCTCTGACCCCGATTCACCAATACAACCTCTCTTGCATAAAATCATAAAAAATCCTGTATGGAAACCACAGGTAACGAAAGGAATTGTTTATGAGTGTAAAATTAATGGATGTCTCCCAGATACAGGGAAAGCCTCACTGGGATGAGATAAAGACAGCCGGCTACGCCGGCGCGGTTCTGCGTATCCGAAACAGTAAAGGCGTAGACACCAGCTGGGAATACAATTACAAAAGCTGCGGAGAACAAAAACTGGCCCGGGGCGCCTATCGCTACAGTTACGCGCTGACTGCCGCACAAGCCAAAGCAGAGGCCCAGGAGGTTCTGCGGACCCTGGACGGCCGTAAAATAGAGCTTGGCGTATGGCTTGATCTGGAATGGAATAAACAGCGGGAGCTTGGAAGCCGCAAGGTAAAGCAGATTGCCAACGCCTGGATGAAGGTCATTCGCAGCGCCGGCTACGAATGCAATGTCTACTGCAACCTGGACTGGTTCCGCAATGTCTGCGGCGGTCTGGATGCCCAATATTGGATTGCCCGGTATCCGCAGCATGACACCGGTGTGCTTGTGGAGAGCCTGAAACCCAATATAGGGGAAGCCGCATGGCAGTACACCAGCAAGGGGCGTGTGCCGGGCATCAGCGGAGACGTGGATCTGGATGAGTGGTACGCCCTTATTCCAACCATTCCTCCTGCCGAAAACCCGCAGAATCCCTACAAGGACTCTGGCAGACTATTAAAATACAATCCATTGACTGTCGGTATTCCCAGAGACGATGTTCGCTGGCTCCAGTGGGAGCTTCGGGAATCCGGCTACCAGATCCAGGTCGACGGCAAATTTGGTCCCAAGACGGAACTGGCTCTGCGCGGCTTCCAGGCCTCCCACGGCTTGACAGTTGACGGCAAATGCGGAGCCAAAACAAGGGCGGCCCTCATTGCGGCCGGTTCGTAACAGCACAAACCAATTATTTATCCATGAAATCACACCGGACTTTAAGGCAAAAACCTGTCAGGCATGATCCTTAAGCCACCGCATACGCTCCCGGTAATCCGGCAGAATCTCCTCCACAATCCGGTAAAATGCCTTGGAATGATTCATCTCCCGCCGGTGGGCCAGCTCATGCACCACCACATAATCCTGGACCTCCTCGGGGCAGAGCATCAGCTTCCAGTTGTAATTCAGATTCCCCTTTGCGCTGCAGCTTCCCCACCTGGTCTTCTGCCCCCGAATGGAGATCCGGCCGTAAGTCACACCCATCAGCTTTGCAAAATAGGCTGTCTTTTCCGTCAGAACCCTCCGGGCCTGCTCCCGGTAAGCGTACTCTTCCTCCGGGGCAGGAAGCGGCAATGCACTTTTGTGCTCTTTCTGCTCCGTAAGCTTCCTTTGCAGCCAGTCCTCATGCTGCCGTACAAATGTCTCAATCCGGCCCGCCGGATACCGAAGAGGCGCCCGCACCACTACCCTTCCTTCTCTGGTCACCTGCAATGCCAGGGTCCGGCGCCTGCTGCGAATTATCTCATAAGAAATCATATGCTTTGATCCTTCCTAAATTCCGTCATACAGCCCCGGAAGCGCAGAGGCAGAAGCCCCTGCTGGCACCTGGGATTCCTGCGCTCCTCAATGGCAATGCTTTTGCAAAAGCTCTTCCACAGCTCCTGAAATTCCTTCTCTCTCTCGGAGCGATGCCCCAGATAGTCCGTGTTCAATTCCTCAGCATCTGCCAGTACCCACAAAGAATCCTTAGGATGCACCGCCATAACGCCGCGCCGCTTGTCGTGAATCACCCAGTTTTCCTGCTGAAAGCGATCCGCAAAATGAGGAGCAAGAAGAGGCAGAACCGCATAGGCAGGCTCAATGACGCTGTAAAGCACGCCGTTTTCCAACTCTTCAAAGCGCACAAAGCCCATATAACGGTGCGCCTCATGCCATGCCTTGATCCGCAGGCGCATAACCAGAGAGACATCCCGGTTCTGTAAACAGTTCACCACCTGTCGGCCATCCTTCATATGAAGGCCCAGCACGACCATACGGTAGATGGCGTCTGCCCGGCCGCCGTCCGTACAGGCCGCCGCATAACAGACTGCTTCGAAGGCTTCTTCTCCGAGCCGATCCCGGATAGTGCGCAGCACCTTCTCGGCCTTAACCGCATCCGTCTTCACCTGGCGGTAGTCACAGAACAGCTCCAGCGTGTCCTGTGCATCTGTTTTCAATTTTACCTGATTGTGTCCCAAACGGCTGTCCCAGGCATCATAAATTCCTGTCAAAATCCCGTCCAGACTGTCTTCACACCAAAATATTGTCATAGCATCTTACCGTTATCACAGTTTCCGAATATTCACCTTGCCCCAGAAGATACGCACAGTTATATCTGTCTGCCTCTACGCTCCGGGCGGCATGGAAAAATTCTGATCGTCAAAAAGAGATAATTGTCTATACGTAACCTGACCATCCATCCCAAAGGGCAGCCGTTCCTTCACATTCAGCAGATTCCGCGTAATATAATCCTCCTCAATGCGAATGGGATACATGGTCCGTCCCCGGCAGGTAATAAAGTAGAGGGCGCGCTTCAGCACCACTCCCATTCTCTTTAAATCAGGAAAATCCACATTCCCTAACCTTCTGGCCTTCACAATCCGCTGGGCCGAGCGCACTCCTATCCCCGGAACCCGGAGCAGCGTCATATAATCCGCCCGGTTAATCTCCACCGGAAACTGCTCCAGATGACGCAGGGCCCAGTCACACTTGGGATCCAAAAGCACGTTAAAGTTCGGCTTATCCTCGGTAAGCAGCTCCGACGCCCGAAATCCGTAGTAGCGCAGCAGCCAGTCCGCCTGATACAAGCGATGCTCCCGCAAAAGCGGAGGACCGCCGGGAAGGGCAGGAAGCATACTGTCCTCATTGACGCGCACAAAGGCGGAGTAAAACACCCGTTTCAGCGCAAACTTCTGATAGAGGGATTCCGCTACGGATACTATCTGATAGTCATTCTCCGGCGTAGCCCCGATAATCATCTGGGTGGACTGGCCCGCCGGCACAAACCGGGGCGCGCTGCGGTAAAGAGCCAGCTCATTCCGGTTCTCCTCCATGCGGTTCTGAACCTGGCGCATGGGCGTCAGAATCCGTGTCCGGGACTTGCTAGGCGCAAGCTTTCGCAGCCCTTCCGCCGTGGGAAGCTCCAGATTGACGCTCATACGATCTGCCAGATAGCCCGTAGCCTCAATCAGCCTTGGATCAGCCCCCGGTATGGCCTTCACGTGAATATAGCCGCCAAAGCCATATTCGTGGCGCAGCTTATATAAGGTCTGATAGAGAAGTTCCATCGTATAGCTTGGGCTTTTTAAAATCCCTGAGCTTAAGAACAACCCCTCTATATAATTCCGCCTGTAAAATCCCATCGTCAGATCACAGACCTCCTGGGGCGTAAATGCCGCTCTGGGGACGTCATTGGAAGCCCGGTTGAGACAGTAGCGGCAGTTGTAGATACATTCGTTGGTAAATAAGATCTTCAATAAAGAAATACAGCGTCCATCCGCAGAAAAGCTGTGGCAGATTCCCGCATCCACACAATTTCCCACGCCCTTCCCTGTGTTGCTGCGCTCCGTTCCGCTGGAAGTACAGGCCACATCGTACTTGGCCGCATCCGATAAAATATTCAGTTTTTCCATCAGCGAAAGATTCTCCGGTACACGAACCTGCATTTCCTGCACTCCCTTAAAACAAACATTTGTTCTCGAACGTTTGTTTTATTCTACCACAAAAAGAGGCAAGTTACAAGTACCTAAATAAAAAAATTAAATGGAAAAAACTTCCGTTCTAATCAATGGGAAACAATTCGTACGGCCACATTATCCACCGCATTTGTAAGATATGAAAATACTTCAATGGAATTTTCACAGTATGACTCCGTAAATTTTTTCAAAGCTTCCCGCAGCTCACCTTTTACCTCCTCAAGCTCCATTTCCTCAAGACGATGCTTCACAAGCATATCATCTTCCTCCAAAAGTCCTTCCGCTCCAAGAGGCTTCCGAATTAGAATATACCGCGCCATAGCGGAAAGTACACATTCGCAGAGATTATCAACCATATCCGCTTTTTCCGCATAATGCGGGTGCAGCAGCCTTTCTATATAACCTTCGGGAAATGCCTGCAAAAAGCTTTGCTCCAGCACGACACAGACGATAAATTCATAAACTCTGTCAATCCCCGTGTAAGGCGACAAATCCCGCAAAACCGGATAATCAAGGGTCAAAATAGTATTCTGCGGCTCAAATTCCATATCATACCATTGGAAAAACTCCGGCAGGCCCTTAAGAACGGTATCTTCCAGATAAGGATTCCCGTAGGCGGAAAATTCCGGCAGAAGCCCATGATACAGCTCCAAAGCCTTTTTTACCTTTCTCTCTACGGCCGCTTTTCCTGCTTCATATATCAGCCTGGCCGACGTCCCCTGTGCTGCCACCGCTTCGGCGGACTCAAGCTCCGCCTCCCGCATACAGTACAGCACAGCTTCCATAAGCTGTTCCGCCTTCTCATAGGAAACCGACGTGCTATCCATTCCCGTATATCTCTCAGCCAGCCGCCCCACAATAGGAAACAGCTCTTCCATCTCATAATTCATCAACATCCCCCCCATTCAAATCGCTGCGCAGCGGCACGAAAGTGTAAAGCCGCAAAACCCTGTGCCTGCAAACGAATTTACGCATTGCAGGGAATCTTACCCTATTAAAACAAGTCATGCAAAGCCTCCAAATAAAGCTCCCGATCCCACCTCTTTACCTCATCAAACGCGCCATATTCCCCATACCCCTCCGAAGCCTGGTATCCCCGGTATCCCGCCCGGACAGCCTCGGCAAATATCCGCAGACAGGTTCCTTCCAGATACCCCAGATCCCCGAAGCACACCTCCTCAAATTGCTCCTTCATAAAATGCAGTAATTCCTCGTCGGAAATCTCATCATGCATTTCATTTTTATAAAGATAAAAAATCTCCTGCAGCCGAATCAGCGTGTCCACATAATTATTTTGGTCAATAAAATCGGAATCGCAAAACTCCTCAATCACCCTGGGCAGAATACCAGGCCCAAACTCCACCCGCCGCTCCGCCCGCAGGGTCTGAATCCGCTCCGACACAAGAAGCTCCGCCTCCTGCTCCGTCAGCGCAAGCCCATACCTGGCGCTCATCTCATTGGTTTCCATCACCTTCGCCAGTTGATTTTTCTGCTGTAATAAAATCATCCAATCCTTTTCCAACCAATCGCCCCCTTGTTCTTCTCTACAATATTTCGGTTATTTTCCTTAATGTGCAGCAAGGAAAACTAATTGCAGTTCACAAAGTAAACGGTTATAAAAACGAAAACGGACCGTCTGCCAGGTGAACGGTAACGAGAAAATAACTGTCCGCATATCACGGAGCGAACAGTAATGAAACTGATTATAACACCGCCCCAATCACCATACCAGTCTTGAATTTTTCCGATTTTTGTGCTATAATATATATAGAAAAAAGGGAGCCGGATTCTTCATCCGCTCCCTTTTTTCTAGCATTATTTATTGAGAGTTACTATGTAGAGGGTGGTTTCTGCTACCAAATACATTCATGCTTGTAAATCTGAAGTCAGAACCCACCCCGGACGAGGATATTTAAAACGGCGGTTTCCGCACACCGCACCTGCATAATGGGAGCGATTACCCTATCGTGCATACCAATTAAAATTCCACTGCGTGAAGCCTGTAAAAGCGGTCAGTATAATCCTTCATACATTCCAATATGTTCGAACTCTATGCCATATCCTGTAGGCCTTCCTGACTCGTCGTGTCCTATACTTGTGGTTCTTTTATACATCCTGTAACAGGTCTCATAGGTATCTCCGTATATGTCAGTAAGAACAAAATTATAGACGATATATTCTTCCAGTCTGCCATCCACAGTCTTGCCGCGTTTTTTCAGACAGTTAAATATGCCTGAAAACCACGGAATAGGAATTTCATATTCTTCTCCATAGTATTCAAAGGACTTTCCTGTTTTCAGGTCGATGGCGTGATAGATAGGAGTAATGATATCTCTGGCGCGTACTTCCACAATCTGCGATCTGTCTATGGTGCCGTCCTCCGATACGCAGGCCCAGGCCCCCCATATAAAATCCGTATCCGATGGGTTCATCTTAGGGGACCCGTCCTCATTCGTTGTATTCCCGCCGATGTTCCTTCCGCTCAGGAGGTAGGTAGGCTTCCCGTTCAAAAGCACTGGCGTCATATAGACAGATGTATCAAAATAAAAATTGCTATATGCATTCCCGCTCAATTTATATTGCGGAAACGGCTGGCCGTCCATCAAATAGTGCGTATGATATCCGCCCGTAGCATCACAGGTTACGGTATCGTCCCAAAAATTTTTGTACCAGCCGGCATCCCGGATGCCCAGATCCAGCAGAATGTTCTCCTCCGGCAGATACTTCCATGCGTGTGTCGAAACGGAAGCAAGGTTATAGTAAGATTCTTCCGTAAGCAAAAAGCCAAATAGCGGTTCGCCGTCTGAATAAAAATCATAGTAAGACGGTTCAATTTCAAATTGAAATAAAAGACTGTTTCCTGTGGTCTGTGTATCTTCGTATACTTCCCAGTAATGTTCCGTTTCGTCGGACGGTTTTATCTCCCCCCATATCTGCGCCCACATTTCTACAATTTCGTTCTCGCTATACCCTGACATATCGTTGCCATGTTCTATCGCATGTGCTGTCCTTGCAACAAACGCCATGTAGTAAGGGCATACAGCAAGGTTGGTGAAAGTATTGATTTCATTCGGGGCGATAGAAAGAGGGTAATATATCGACAACCCGCAGGCATCCGTGTGTATACCTCCGTTTATAGAATATACGACCGACTTATCGATGGCGGCCAGAACATCCTGCGCCCCGTTCGTATATTCTGCTCCGGCGCGTACGATACCTGCCAGATCCACCATGTTGGTGTAACCAGTCTCCGCATTATTGCTTCCGAAATTTTCCGCGCCCACAATCCCCCTTACCACCATAGAGAAAGTTTTGTAATCTGAAGAAACCGCATTTAATTCCTTTGTGTAATTGTTGAGGCAAAGCACTAAATTGTCTATTTCTGAAAGGTCTGTGATGGAAAAAGTGACCATTGGAGAATGTTTATTCTGTTCGTAATAGGAATCTGCCACTCTTTGGCCCAACGTATCGCCTCCGGCGGAAGGATATTGATCCAAGTACGCTCCGATTGCCTCATAATCCCAGCCGTATCCAGGTTCAACTTCTTCCGACGCATACATATACTCTGCGTAGGGCGACAGAATGTTCGCACATTCTACCGTAGCCATGAGACAGGCATCAAAACCGATAAACTCAAACTTATCAGTCATTTTTTCAGACACTGCGGTCAGCGCACTGTCAATTTCCGCCAGTGTCAGTATATCTTGGTTCACGGTATCCAGACACACGCCGACGATACTGCCGCCGCCGTGATCCCAGAAAACCAGCCCCATTTTTGAGGCCGGCGCATATTCTATACCCCATTCCAGAAACTCACTGAGCGTATCGGCATCACCCATAGAAGCGTCAGACTGTTCATCCAGCGTATACATGTTTCCGCCGTAAATCTCGTACCGGCCCAGCTGCCCGGCGCTTACAACATTATTTTGCCACTGAGCGGAGCCTCCGGTCTGGACGATGAAACGGATATTGTCGCCTGTTGACGCATCCAACATTTCCTGCAGGTCTTCGGTAGCGTATCCTCCGTTATGGCTCTGGTTCCCGGATTCCAGGTCAGAACCGCACATATATACAAATATGGTCCAGGTGCCGTCAGGCCCCATGGGCTTATCATCCATCCGCACCCTTTTGATCTTCAGGGTGCCGTCATCGCTTACGGACATATAAGTCCCCCGGGGCGAGGCTGGCTCTGCGTCTGTATTTTCCGTATGTAATCCGCCCGAAGAATTGTCCTTTTGTTCCGTATGCAAGCCGCCGTTTGCCTCCCGTTCCGGAGCTGCATTCTGAGAGCATGCTGTAAAAAATACTGTAGCCGCCATGCACATCAGCAAAACACCGCAGACGATCAGGACCCTTTTTTTCTTTGCGCTTTTTTTGACGGGAGTATCTTGCATCCCAACACTTTGTGATACATTCCCCTGCATCACAGGCTGCACATTCGATTGATAGCTGCACTGCTTACAAAACACGGCAGGATCTTCATGTACGACTCCGCATTTTTTAAAATACATCCTATGTACCTCCGAAGATTTTCTTTCTATATTCTTTCCTCTTATGCTGGCAAAGCAAAATCCGCCTGTCATGCAAAAGCACATTATTCCTCTATCACATCATCCTTCCCCACCGGAAGAACGGCCGCCAAAATCATTCCTACCACAGCCGCCAGAGCCAGACCGGAGATTGTTACGGTCCCCGCAACCGGAATACTGTCACAGCCGATTCCCAGAACAAAGATCAGCGCCGCAATCATCAGATTCCGGCTATTGCCGAAATTCAGCCGGGAATTAATCAGGATACGCACGCCCACGGAAGAAATCATACCATAAAGCACAATACTGATTCCCCCGGTCACAGGACCCGGAATACTGGTAATAATTCCCCCAACCTTCCCAAACAGCCCCAGTACAATCGCAAACACCGCCGCAATCCGAATCACAGCCGGATCGTAATTCTTCGTCACCGCCAGCACACCCGTATTCTCTCCATAAGTGGTATTGGCCGGGCCGCCAAGCAGTCCTGCCACCGCCGTTGCAATACCGTCGCCCAGAATCGTCCGGTGAATACCGGGGTCAATCATAAAATTCTTTCCCACCACCGCACTGTTGGTCGTAATATCCCCCACATGCTCAATCAGCGTAACAAGAGCAATGGGCGCAATGGCCAGGATCGCATCCGCCTGAAAGGTCGGCATACAGAGCACCTGATCCATAATATTCCGATCCAGAAACGAAAGGGCGTGAGCCTCCTTCATAGGCGTCATATCAATAAAGCCCATCGGGATACAAACCAGATATCCCACAATAATCGCAAAAAGAATCGGCATCAGATTGTAAATCCCTTTCGCAAACACGGAAATACAAATCACCGTAGCCAGAACCGCAAGGGTCACAAAAACCGCCTTCATACTGAACTCTCCATTCCAGTAAAAAGCGGAATTAATCGCCGAACCGGAAAGCCGCAGTCCAATCACAATAATAATGGGTCCTGTCACAATCGGCGGAAGAAGCTTATTCACTTTCTCGTACCCAACCAGCTTAATCAAAGCCGCAAACACCGCATACACCAGACCGGCTACAATCAAAGCGCCTTTCACTGACGCCAGTTTTTCCAGATAATCGCCGTCCCCCATGCGGGAATCTCCCAAAATCGCACAGACTCCTCCGATAAAAGCAAAACTGGAGCCTAAAAAAACAGGTACTTTCCTCTTTGTAATCCAATGGAATAAAAGAGTTCCAAGACCTGCGCAAAAAAGTGTGATCGAAGTATTCAGCCCTGTCAATGCCGGCACAAGCACCGTCGCCCCAAACATCGCCAGAACATGCTGAATCCCAAGTATCAGTTTCTGAGCCGCCGTTTTCTCCATAACACAATCCTCCATCCTGCGTTTCTTTCTTACTATACAATACTCTTTTCCATTTATCAACAAAAATCGGGAGAAATTTCTCCCGATTTTTACCAGAATATGTATTTACTATTTTAACTCAAAGGATAGTAAGCCTTTCGATTTCCCAGAGAAACCGCAATATAAAGAGCTTCGCCGCTCTGAGCCATCTCGTCGGGAATCTCAAATAAAAGCTCCCCGTCCTTAGATTCTCCTGGCTCCAGAGATGAATTGTTCAGACACTTGTTGTAAGTAATTGCATTCACACAATCGTAAAACTCCTCATGCGCCTCATCCGTCACCTGTACAATGGGGTCCTCCCCAATATAATAAACCATAGGCAGGAAGGTATCCGCCTCCATCCCCTTATTTGCAATGGTGAAGCTGCCCCGTACAAACTGGCATCCGTCGCTGGCCGTATAAATGTACATACCGGACTCAAACTCCTTTAAAATCTCCGCGGAATGATACGTAATCTCCCATCCCGCCAGATTCACCGGCTCTCCGATTGCGCACTCGCTCTTTCCTGCCAGATGATCCACCAGAGACGAATAAGCCTCCGGATCATTGATATTATGATACATAAAGGTCAGCACATCCGCCCCTGTCATTTCCGCATACCGTGCCGCATTGTCGTCATAGCTTGTATAAATAGATTCCGGCGGGGTCTCCAGTACATTTCCCAGATGACGCAGAAAGGTCCCTGTCCCGGCCTCATACAAATCTACGGAGGTACTGGAATCAATCTGCTGAATCTCCGTCTCGCTTCCGCCGTAGGTCTGATAAAATTCTCCCGCCTCATAATTGGCTGTCAGCACCAGATAATAATCTGCCTCCGCCAAAGATGCGGGATACTCTTCTTCCGAAAGCTCAAGCATAAAATCACCCATCACACGCAGGGCTGTCGGCGAGCCTTCAAGCTCTTCCGTCTGCATATTCCGGTAAAGTCCAATCACCTTCTTCCCCTCCGTATCAATGGTTTCCGGCAGTCCTTCCCCCGGCTCCTGAAGCGTGATTTCCTCGGCCACCGTCACGGCAAGCTCCGAATGATAGAAATCCTCCTGGGTGAGCTTTGAAGGACTTTGAAAGGAATCGGCGCCATGCTTTCCTTCTGCTGCCGGAAGAATGGTATTCTTCACATAGGTAAGATAATTAAGGCCATCCTCCAGAGTGGGAACCTCAATTTGATAGGGCGCATTGCTTGAATAAAAATACGTCTGTTTCCAGTCGTCCAGGCTCCAATCGTCAAAATATCCGTTTTCCAGTAAGGCATCCCCTACCGCTGCAATCTTTCCGGGATTCATCCGAATCCATTCCTCCACAGCATCCTCGATCTCTGTTGCGAGTGTGCTGTCCTCCGGCTCTCCCTCTAGCAGATTGACCAGGGTCTGTCCCTCCAGATTGCCGGCCGCCCCGAACATGGGCATCAGACAGTCATAGGGATAAAATGCCTCCTTCATAGAGGTCCAAAATTCTTCTCCCTCCGTATTTACCTTGGCAAAATAGCTGTCCGCGTAGGAAGCGCTCACCGGATAATCAAATGTAAAAAAGTCATCCTGGTAGGCATTCAGCACTCCCTCCAGCTTGATATTCTCCCGCAAAATGTCTTTGGATGGCCTGTGCACGGAAAATTCCGTGATCTCAAATCCAAACATTTCACTCAGGATATCCATTTCCATCTTAATGCGTCTGCGCACCTGCTGCATGTCCGTCATGCCATTCAACGCAAAATGAAGTCCGATATGCTGTCCTCTCTCATGCATGTCCTTGATCATATCCATATTCCTTCTGGAAAGAATATTGTAAGAATTATTCGTCCACTGAAAGAAGTAAGTAGAAACAAAGTCCATGCTCTGCTCCACCCTTGCCATCTGATAGGCTCTGTCTACACTGTACTCCACATCATGACGCATGATGATAAACCGTTCTTTCCCAAGTGCATCTGCGTAGCTGCAATATCTGCCGTCTGCCTGTATGATCCGAATGATCTCTCTGTAATCATCATATGAAAACATATTATTTCCTCGCTTCTTATTCATTAGAATTTGTCTGTTTCCCTGCTGTTTTCTATTATTTCCCATATATTATAACCTCCTGCATAAAATGTGGCAAGCATATCGTTACAGTTTGCAGCCGGCTGGGCCGCAGGCCTATAGCAGTCAGTTGAGCCGGACATACCTGCCCATAAACATCTGCACATCCAAAAATCGCAATCAAATACCCCGCTGCAAGCAGCCACTCGGCTCGTTGCTCGCATGAATAAATAATCTGTCAAATCTGAAAATAAAGATATTACAGTACGGCAATTACTGTTATAATACAGATATGGCAGGCGTCAGATCATTTTTTTGTTTGCTGCATCCCTCACAGGAATACGCGCGATTTTGCAGGACAGTTCTCACGCTTCATAAACGTTTCGTGTAAGACATATCTACATAATAAACCTTCATCATGCTCAGCCTGCCGGCGGGCGGGCCGCATGGCCATCCATACTGTGAAAGTCGAAGACTTTCACAACAAAAATCGGTGCAGGAAACGTCATAAAGAATTATGCCGTTTTCTATTATAATTAAAATACGGAAAGAGAGGTTATCATTATGAAATTCAACAACGGCTGCTGGCTGTTCAAAGAGGGGACAGTCTGTTTCTCACCGCATGAGGTCTACTATACGAAGGTGACCGATACAGAAGTAACTCTATGCGCACCCACCCACCCGATCACACATCGCGGAGATACGCTGGGCGGCATCAATCTCAACATCCGCATCTCCTCCCCCATGCCGGATGTTCTGCGCATACGGGCCGACCATCATATGGGCCGGCTGGAGCGCACGCCTTCCTTCGATCTGAACCTGGATACACCGCAGAAACTGCAGGTGGAGGACACGGAAGACATGATCGTGATCACCAGCGGTACTCTGTCTCTTGTCATCACGAAAAATCCCTGGTCCATGACCTACAAAAGCGGGGACCGTGTGCTGACCGAAAGCCGCGGCCGGGATCTGGCGTTGATGAAAACCACCTATAAGGGCGATTTCTACGAAGTTGACGGGGATCTGGAAAACACCTATATGCGGGAACAGCTGGGCATCGGTGTGGGCGAACTGCTCTACGGCACCGGCGAACGCTTCACCCCTTTTGTCAAAAACGGACAGAGCGTGGAAATCTACAACGAGGACGGCGGCACCAGCACGGAACAGGCATACAAGAACATCCCCTTCTTCCTTTCCAACAAGGGATATGGTGTACTTGTCAACCATCCGGAGCGTGTGTCCATGGAGTTTGGCACCGAGAACGTGACGAAAACTTCCTTCTGTGTAAAAGGCGGCAGTCTGGATTACTTCTTCTTCAACGGCCCCACCATGAAGGACGTGCTCATGCGATACACGGATTTTTCCGGCAAACCTGCTCTCCCGGCCCCCTGGACCTTCGGCCTGTGGCTGTCCACCTCCTTCACCACCAACTATGATGAAGAGACGGTGATGAGTTTTATCGACGGTATGCTGGACCGCGGCATTCCGCTGCGCACCTTCCATTTCGACTGCTTCTGGATGAAGGGCTTCCACTGGTCCGATTTCGTATGGGATGAAGAGGTGTTCCCCGATCCCGCAGGCATGTTGTCCAGGATTAAAGCAAAGGGCCTGAACATCTGTGTTTGGATCAATCCCTACATCGGTCAGGAGTCTGTCCTTTTTGCCGAGGGCAAAGAAAAAGGGTATTTCGTGAAAAGGCCAAACGGCGACGTATGGCAGTGGGATATGTGGCAGCCGGGCATGGCGCTGGTGGACTTCACCAACCCGGCGGCATGTAAATGGTATCAGGATAAGCTGGAAGCGCTGCTCGATATGGGCGTAGACTGCTTCAAGACCGACTTCGGCGAGCGGATTCCCGTTAACTGCGTCTACCACGACGGCTCCGACCCGGAAAAGATGCACAACTTCTATACGTATCTGTATAACAAGACGGTCTATGACCTGCTGGAGCGCAAACGCGGCAAAGGCGAAGCCGTGCTGTTCGCCCGCTCCGCCACCGTGGGCGGCCAGAAATTCCCCGTACACTGGGGCGGCGACTGCTGGTCGGACTATGTATCCATGGAAGAAAGCCTGCGCGGCGGCCTGTCGCTCCTGATGTCCGGCTTTGGCTTCTGGGCGCACGACATCGGCGGCTTC
>OFGA01001759.1_pt1 | contig 14435 bp, 7 predicted proteins | sample 1521471 | NCBI WGS metagenome assembly OFGA01 (sample SAMEA3504086, study PRJEB24116) | mouse gut metagenome | biome: mouse gut; feature: mouse-associated habitat; material: faeces | place: Denmark | collected 2011
CGAACCGAGCGGCTATGCCACACAGACATACGACATATCAGAATACCTCAATTATGGCGGGGACAACCTCATTTGCGTAAGGGCAGACGCCAGCTTAGAAGAAGGATGGTTCTATGAAGGAGCCGGAATATACAGGCATGTATGGCTCAACAAGGCCTCAAAGATGAATGTCGCGCCGTTCGGCACATTTGTCCATGCCGTATTCGCGAAGGGAAAACAGCAACCATATGCAGGCCATACGGAAATCCCGGACCTGGACAATGCGGTCGTGACGATTGAAACCACCGTGCAGAACATGGGGACGGCTTCTGAAAGCTATATGCTAAGGCACACCCTCAGAGACGCTTCAGGCAACATCGCCGGCACATCAGAAGTCCCAGGACATGAAATACCGGCAAAAGCCAGCGACATGACTGCCGTAAATATAACCGTGAAAAATCCGCATCTGTGGAGCTGCGAGGACCCTCATCTATATACGGTCACTACAGAAGTCATTGTCAGAGGTTACACTGTGGACACATATTTGACGACAACCGGCATCAGGCATATCGCTTTCGACCCGGACAAAGGCTTCATCCTCAACGGCAATCCTGTGAAACTCAAGGGAGTGAACATGCATCAGGATCATGCGGGAACCGGCGCAGGCATTCCGGACGCCCTACAGGAATGGCGCCTGATGCAACTGAAGAAATTCGGATGCAATGCATACCGCTCAAGCCACAATCCCATGACACCGCAGATGCTTGACGCCTGTGACAGGCTCGGATTTCTCGTAATTGAAGAAAACCGTCTGACAGGAGTCAACAGGGAGCACGTCAGGCTACTCGAGAACATGATACGCCGCGACAGGAATCACCCGAGCATCATACTGTGGAGCGTCGGAAACGAAGAATGGGGCATTGAATGGAATGATTTCGGAACAAGAATCGCGGAAAGCATGCGCGAATATTGCCATAGGGCTGATCCGACACGCCCGATGACAGTAGCTTCAAGCGGAGGTCCGGCTCCTCTTGTGCCGGCAGATGTGGCAGGTTACAATTACATCCTGCAGAACCCGGTTGAAAAGCATCGCAGCGAGCATCCACTACGCTGCGCATTAGGCTCGGAAGAGACAAGCGGATGCGGAACCCGGGGAATATATTATGATGACCATGACAACGGACGCATGGTTGCGCATAACCGGAAGAAAAACGGGCCGGACAGCCTTTACAACTGCATAGAACGGGGATGGAAATTCTATGATGAGAGACCTTGGCTCTGCGGGCTGTTCTACTGGACGGGCTTTGACTATAGAGGAGAGCCTAATCCGATGGTGTTCCCGGCCACAGGTTCCCAGTTCGGCATTCTGGATTATTGCGGTTTCCCTAAGGACGAGGCATATTATCTTAAGGCATGGTGGACGGAAGAACCTGTGCTTCATATTCTTCCGCACTGGAATCTGAAAGGGCATGAGGGCGCGGCCGTATCCATATGGGTCTATGGCAACTGTGATGAGGTCGAGCTTTCGGTAAACGGACAAAGGCTCGGACGCAAGCATATGCCGAAGAACGGGCATCTGGAATGGGAAGCGGTTTACATGCCGGGAAAAATAAAGGCAATCGGGTACCGCAACGGGAAGAAAACCTTCCAGACCATAATTGAGACAACAGGCTCTGCCGTATCAGCGGATATCGGATACGAGTGCGTAGGCGACATCGCCGTGGTTCGCATTGACATGAAAGACGCCAAGGGAAGGCTTGTGCCGGATTCCTGCGATGAAATTGCCATAAGCATAGGCGATGGATGGAATATACTCGGATGGGGCAACGGAGACCCGGCATTCCAGGCCATAGAGAGACCTGTGACATATCACGCCGGAGCCGCATCACCAACCTGCACACCGATTCCTGACAGAAGCGCCCGCACAATGACCGTAAAGGCATTCAACGGCCATGCACAAGTGATTCTGCAACGTACCCCCGATGCATCAGGCTCGCCTAAAGTGTCCGCTGAACTGGTCCGAACCACTCTCTGAGGCAGCCTTCACGGCTTCAAAAGCCAATTGCCTAAACGGCAAGCACACAAAACAAAAGACCAAACTGAAAGCCGCCACCTGTACTGGAAGGTGACGGCCTTAATAAAGCTATATTTCACTTTTTAAATGCCCTTGGCAACAATCCGTGCAGCAAAACCGCCTCCCGGGGCCATGCTGACGGGAAGCTGGCGGGAAGAATCGAGCGGGATGATTTCCTTTCTGTAGTCGCTTGCGGCGCGGTCGGCATTGATGCCGTCACGGAACAGCTCGACCTCATAGTCACCTTCCGGGAGGAAACTCAAATTAAGCACCAACTGGCGGGCATTCCAATCGGTCATTGCCCCAATATACCACACGTCACCACTCCTGCGGGCCATTGCGATATACTCTCCGACTTTTCCGTCAATGCCGCACGTCTCATCCCACACTGTCGGAACAGAAGCGATAAACCCGGTGCATTCCAGCTCCTTCATATAATTTGACGGAGAATCGCAAAGCATGTTCAGAGGAGAATCGAATACCACATATTCAGCAAGCTGGCGGCAACGTGTTCCCTGGCTCATAGCCTCGGAATTGACCGCACGGAAATTGCCCCTCGTGGCATTCCTCATCGCCCCCTGTGTATAATCCATAGGCCCTGCCATCATACGTATATAAGGCACAGTCACATCGTAGGTAACCTGGTCAACAGAAGCGTCCGCCCATTTCATCTGCTCCAGACCATGCACTCCTTCATAATTCACGACATTCGGCCATGTCCTGCTAAGACCTGCAGGTTTGTATGTGCCGTGGAAATCAAGCATCAGCCCGTATTTTGCGGCAGTCTCGGCTGCCCTGCGGTGAAAAGCGACCATCACCTGGTCATCACGGTCCATAAAGTCAATCTTGAAACCCTTTATGCCCATCTCGGAATAATGCCGGCAGACTTCTTCCATGTCACGGTCAAATGCCCAGTATCCTGCCCACAGGATAAGCCCGACACCGCGTGCGGAAGCATATTCCACAAGCTCTTCCAGATTTATCTCAGGAATCACCTGAAACAGGTCAGCCTTAAGGTTCACGGCCCATCCCTCATCAAGTATGACGTATTCTATGCCATGAGCAGCCGCAAAATCCACATAATATTCGTATGTCCTATTGTTGATGCCTGCCCTGAAATCCACTCCTTGCAGATTCCAGTCATTCCACCATTCCCAGGCCACTTTTCCAGGGCGCACCCAGCTCCAGTCGGCAGCCGGATCGGCCGGTTCTCCAAGAAGCCAGACCATGTCATTGCATGCCATGTCAACATCCCTCTCGGCCACGGAAACTATTCTCCACGGGAACTCAACCTTCCCGCTGCACTCCGCGATATAAGGTTCACGGCTCTTTACGAGCATCTGCAGCATATTGTGACCTCCCTGTTCAAACTCACGTGGATAAGGGGCAAAAACGCCGTCAAGCACAGTAGAAGCATCGTCATTGTAAAGATACATTCCCGGATAATCTGTCAGGCCAGATTCGGCGATGCAGATTTTCTTGCCGGACGGGCCTTCCACCATAAGCGGAAGAAATGCGAGCCGCTCACTGTTCCATGCGGAAACAGGAGAATGCGAATAGGTATTCTCAAACGAGTTATAGAATTGGCTTTCAAGCGTCTGCATATGCTGGCAGACATATGCTGTCCACATGTTCCAGTCTTGTGCAAACGCAAAAGAAGCCTGCTCTGAAACAACCTCAAAAGACCCTTTTGAATCTACGGCAAACCTGTATGCCATGCCCTGGTCATATGCCCTGAAAACAAGGCGGAATGTCCTGAACTCCAAAGTCAGTTCATTATAAGCCTCATGCACCTTGGACTTTTTATATGCCACAGCCTCAAGCATGCGGTCAACGCTTTTCCGAGCCGCCTTGCGCACCTTTGCATCACCGCCGCAGACCGTGCCGTCCGAAAGCGTCATGGACACCGGAGAATCTTTCAGAATAATATCCTGACCATGAGACACGGAATATGTGATTTCCTGGCCGGTTTTTACCGTAACGCCCAGTTTGCCGTCAGGTGATTTCAAATCATAACTCTTCGGTGCTGCCGAAGCCGCCGTCAGGACGCATATCATGGCCGCACAGGCAAAAGCAAATCGTTTCATAATCAATTTATTTGTGGAATATGTTTTCTATAATCCCATTTTTTCTTTCATACCGCGCAACAGGTCAAATGCCTGAAGAGGGGTCATATTGTTCAGGTCAGCCGAATCAAGGTCGTCCTTGAGCGAAGACAAAAGCGGGTCTTCAAGCTGGAAGAAAGACAATTGCAGAGAGCCGTCGCTCTCTATCCTGCCCTCTTTCACATTATGAGGTTTGACGGTGTTCTTCTTTCCTTTCCCGGCAGACCTGACCTCTGACGCAGATGCCCCGAAAGCACCGCTCTCAAGCTGTGCAAGCGTCTTTTCAGCCGACTCAAGCACCTGGCGCGGCATTCCGGCCATCCTTGCCACATGCAGACCGAAGCTGTGGGCGACACCTCCCTCTACAAGCTTTCGAAGGGAGATGACATTTTTTTCTACTTCCTTCACTGCAATATGGAAATTTCGGACGCGCGAATAGATGTCTTCAAGGTCATTCAATTCATGGTAATGTGTGGCGAAAAGGGTCTTTGCCCCGTCTCCGTACTCATGCACATATTCCACGATAGCACGGGCGATGGACATTCCGTCGTATGTGGATGTTCCGCGTCCTATCTCGTCCAGAAGCACCAGCGATCGGGAAGAAAGGTTGTGCAGAATCATGGAAGTCTCAAGCATTTCCACCATGAAGGTTGATTCTCCGCGCGAAATGTTGTCCGATGCACCCACCCGCGTGAATATCTTGTCACAATGGTAGCCTCCGCAGCCGGCACAAAACTGCCTACCTGGGCCATCAGCACCATGAGTGCCGTCTGTCGCAGAAGCGCAGATTTACCGGCCATATTCGGACCTGTCAGAATGATTACCTGCTGCTTTTCATTGTCGAGCCATATGTCATTCGGCACAAACTCCTCACCGGCACGCATCATGGTCTCTATCACTGGATGACGCCCCTGCTTTATGTCTATTACTTTACCCGCGTTCATCTTCGGGCGGCAGTAACGGTTGGACACGGCGAGGGCCGCAAATCCGGAAAGCACATCAAGACGCGCAAGGATACGGCAGTTCTTCTGGATAGAGGCTATATTCCGCTGTATCGTGGCGACAAGCTCAGCATATATCCCGGACTCGAGCACATAAATCTTCTCCTCTGCCCCGAGAATCTTCTGCTCATATTCCTTAAGTTCCTCTGTTATATATCTTTCAGCATTTACAAGGGTCTGCTTTCTTATCCATTCCGCAGGCACCTTGTCCTTGGAAGCATTGCGCACCTCAAGGTAATATCCGAAAACGGAGTTGAAACCAATCTTAAGAGCCGGTATCCCGGTACGTTCCGACTCACGCTGCTGCAAATCAAGAAGATAGTCCTTTCCGTGACGCGCCAGACTGCGCAGCTCGTCCAATTCGGCGTTTACCCCGGGAGCGATTACATCTCCCTTTCCGACCGCTGAGGCAGTCTCAGGATGCATTGTCTTTCCAAGATAGTCAAGCAGTTCAGTACAGTCGCTCATTCCGTTCATCATGGCGTCAAGAGCATCCACGCCCTTGCCTGTGCAAAGTTGCCTTATCGGCCCGGACTGCGCAAGTCCCCTTTTCAGCTGCATGACTTCACGAGGCATTATCTTTCCTGCGGCCGCACGGGAAATTATCCTCTCCAGGTCTCCTATGTCACCGACCATTTCCTGCAGACGGGACAGGTCATCCTGATTGTCAACAAAATGCTGCACGACGGCATATCTGTCCTCAAGCTCACCAAGATCCATGACAGGCATAGCAAGCCATGTCCTCAGCATGCGCGCGCCCATAGGAGAAGAGCATTTGTCCATCACATCGACAAGTGCCACCCCGTCTTTTCCGGCCGTGGATGCAAAAATCTCCAGGTTGCGGAAAGTGAAGCGGTCCATCCAGACGAATGCTCCCTCGTCAATACGTGATATGGAGCAAATGTTTGTGAGGCCGGAATGCTGGGTCTGCTCCAGATATATCAGCAGTGCCCCGGCAGATGTGACTCCAAGAGGGAAACTGTCAATTGCAAAGCCTTTCAGAGAGTCAACCCTTAGCTGCCTTTTAAGTTTCTCAACGGAGCTGTCATAGACAAAGGCCCACTCTTCAAGTGTAGATATGTACCAGTTGTCGCCATACTTCTCTCTCACGCCTTTTTCATAGCCTCTCGGCACAAGCAGTTCTTTGGGAGCAAATGAGCTCAAAAGGGTTCCTATATAGTCCAAAGAGCCTTCCGCCACCTGAAATGTGCCAGTGGAGACATCCAGGAACGCAGCCCCGCATTTGTCCTTGTGGAATGAAAGTCCTGCTATGAAATTGTATTCCTTCTGTTCCAGAAGCTGGTCGCTGAATGCTATTCCGGGAGTGACAAGTTCAGTCACACCTCTTTTGACAATCTTTTTCGTCAGTTTCGGGTCTTCAAGCTGGTCACATACGGCGACTTTATAGCCTGCACGCACAAGACGCGGGAGATATGTCTCAAGGGAATGGTGTGGAAAGCCTGCCATCGGAATGGAGTCCGGAGCAGCATTTGAACGTTTTGTAAGAACGATGCCGAGAACTTTGCTCGCTGTCAGGGCATCATCACCGTATGTCTCATAAAAATCGCCGCACCTGAAAAGAAGCAATGCTTCAGGATGTTCCGCCTTAACGGCAAAGAACTGTTTCATCATCGGTGTTTCGGTCGGTTTCTTTTCTGCCATATCGTCTAAAACTTTTATCTAAATACGGCATTTTTGCCGTAGGTATCCCGCAAATTTACAAATTATCACGATTATTTCCCGTTTCAAGGGGAGCATTTGACGTTTTATTTGTTTTTCATAGCAGCATAAAAATAAATTTTAATGTTTCGACTCAAGAAATTTCTCTTTTTTATATCACGAATTTCTTTTTCTTACAACGTCTCCGACTGGATGTCGTGACCTTTGTCATTGAAACGGAAAGGTCCGGTTCATAAAACAAAAACGATATGAAAGAAGAAAGAGAAGTGCATGGCAGGTACGTCAACATCCTTACGGATGCGGGGTTCAAGGCAGTGTTCGGGGACAGGAGAAACGCTGACCTGCTGCGGGAGTTCCTCAACGTGGTGCTGCCGGGAGGGAGAAAGGTGGAGTCGCTTGAGTTTTCAACGACGGAGATTCCGGGATTCACGCCGGAGCACCGCAGCATCAGGCTGGATTTGAGATGCCGCGACAAAGACGGGACAACATTCATTGTGGAGATGCAGAAGTACAGGCAGATTGACATGTTCAAGAGGTGCGTGAGCTATGCGGCAAAGGCCTATGATGCGCAAATGGTTCTGGAGAAAGGCTCGTATGACATCCATCCGGTGTATCTTGTGGGTATTCTTGCCGATGATTTTTATCATACCGGCTCCGGGTGGGAGGATACGCACGTTTCTAACTACACCTTTCTCGAGCGGCGCACGCATGAGTTGCTTTGTGAGACAATTTCGATTACCTTTGTGGAATTGAAGCGTTTCGGCAAGCCTCTTGACTACTGCGACAGTCTGCTCGACAAGTGGTGCTATGTGCTCAAGCACGTCGGTAATCTTGACGGCAGGCCCGACGGTCTTGGCCAGAGGGTGTTCGAGCGCTTTTTCGAGGCGTGCGAGATTGCACGTTTCGACGGGGACAAGAAACTTTCATACGAACGGGAAATGATTACAGAACGTGATTGGAGGGCGATAAAGGAATGCGCCAGAGAAGACGGACGTGCTGAGGGAATGGAAGAAGGGATGGCCAAAGGGGCTATGGAGGCCAAAATGCAGATAGCCCTCAAACTGCTCGAAATGGGAATGCCGGTGTCAGATATTTCTGAAGCTACCGGGCTTGACCTGGAGCAGGTGGAAGGCATGCGTAAATCTGCCGAGTGATTCTTCTGATTCAGCCGGCGGACAATTAGGCTGGTTGCAAGATTTTTAAAAAAAGGTTTAGGGAACGGCACGTGTTGCCGCTCCCGGTTTATCATTTTTCCAGCCAGATGAGAAAGTCGTCGACGCGGGAGCGGCTTACGGTCATTTCGAATGAGACGGAAGGAGTCGGGATTATCCTCAATCTGCCTCCTGCCTGCTTTATTATGCTGGTTATGGCTTTCATGGATATTATGCAGCCCCGTGAGATGCGGAAGAACAGCCTCGGGTCAAGTTCTTCGCTTATCACGTCAAGCGAAGAGTCAAGTATGTATCTCTGCTCATCTGATGTCACGAGGTAGTTGTTCTTTTCCTCTGAGTAGATGTATGCTATGTTTGAGACGGACAGGGGGATTATGCGGTCATTCAGCCTGACTATATATCTTTCGCGGTACTCTTTTGTATGTCCGTCGTTCCTGACAGCCTTCATAAGTGAGTCAACGTCAATCTGCCCTCCGCTCATGCGGCACCGTGCGACGGCTCTTTTGAGAGCCAGTGGATCTATCGGCTTCAGGAGGTAGTCAACCGAGCCGGTCTCAAAAGCCTTGAGCGCATAGCTGTCATATGCCGTAGTCATTATGACTTTGGCTTTTACTTCTGCCTGTCGGAAAATCTCGAAGCATTCACCGTCAGACAGCTCCACATCCATGAATATTATGTCGGCATTGTTGCCCGGAGTTGAGAGCCATGCTATCGTGCTTTTTACGGAATCTGTGCATCCTGCTATGCTTATGTCAGGAAAATGACGTGTCAGCAGTCGCGCCAGACTTTTCTGGGCCATGATTTCATCTTCTACAATCAGTACATTCATGATTATCGTTTTTTGACGTGTCACTTGGGTCTCTTGCAGTTGCCGTCCTTCTAAAGGAGCGGTAGGACGACATGGTATTCTTGCTGGCCATGTTCGATTTCCACCGTTTTTCCTGAAAGGTCGAGATACAGCTGGCTTATGTATTTGAGTCCGAGTCCGGTTGACGGGCTCGTTGTCACTTTCGGAACAATGTTGTTGGTCACCCGCACGGTATCTCCTTCTGCATGGATTTCTATTCTGAGGGGATTGCCTGAGGAGTTGACCGCGTTGTGCTTGATTGCGTTTTCAATCAGCAGCTGGATTGAGCATGGGAGCACGGCCCTGCCGAGCAGTTCCGGCGGTACGTTCACTTTCACATCGAAGCCTTCCGGAAACCTCACTTTGAGAAGGTCCACATAAAGTCCCACGAACACAAGCTCCTCCCTCAGCGGGACGGCTTCCTCTTCCTCACTCTTCAGCATATACCTGTAGATTCCTGCCAATTTGTGGATATAGGTGCTTGCCTGCTCTGTCTTTTGCTCGCAGACGAGGCAGTCGAGAATGTTCAGGGAATTGAACAGGAAGTGCGGATTGACCTGGTGCTTAAGCTTGACATATCTGTATTGCGCCATGTTTGCCTTGCCTTTGGCAGCCTGCATTTCCGAACGTGCAGTAAGGGCATAGTCTGTCATGAAGACGATGCAATAGACAGTAATCTGCGCCAGCATGGACGTAATGAACAGCACGGGGAAATCTTCTCCGAATCCCGACCTGAGGTTGAAAGGCAGTCCCAGGCTTACGAGCAATGTCTCGATGAGTCCTGCGAAAGCCATGAATATTGTGAACAGGACGGCTTTTGCCCACAAAGGCATATGCCTGAAACGGTGCCTTATAAACCTTATATAAAGTATGTTTATGCAGATTAGTATAATGAGGCCGACGGTGTTGGAGAATATTCTGGATGATGCTCCGATAAGGTCTGTTGCCGCAAACGGGCCCTTGGAAAACAGGAACACGATGCCGAGCCTCAGGATGAATATGCCTCCCATGGCAAGTATTATCCATTTCATATAAGGCGAGTCCAAGGATTTGGCCCGGCTTTCATCGTTCCCGTGGCGGAATATCATGGTTACGGCCGCTATGCTCCATCCGAGTACTTCCGTTGTTATTGCGGTGGACATTGCATGGGATGCGTATTGCGAACTTATTGCCATCCCGAAAATGTCGGCAATCACGTTGCCCATGATGTATCCGAGTATGTTCACAGCTATGATTCCCGCGGCAGTGAACTCGATGTTCAGCCCTTTCTTGAGGCATATGATGAGAGTCATGGTCATCGTCAGGATGGTAAGGAGCAGCTCGTCCTCGACGCCTGCCAGTCTGCACAGAAGCGCCACGGCTGCATGCAGCAGCGCGAAAAGATGTATGATTATGCCTGTACTGATGTTTTTCATGGCTCCTATCCGGTTCCTGGACAGCCGGGCTTGTCAAGGCGGTAAGCCGGAAGCCGTCCGATTGAAGTCCGAAGTTAGGAATTTTGCTCCGATATTGCAATTGTTGCTTTATTTTCATCATGAAAAATCAGCCGTTCATCCTTTTCTTCAGACCATTCGTCCCCATGCTATGCGCACTTATTCAAATAATGTCTATTTTCGCAAGACAAGGCTGCTGCAGGCATGGCCCTGCCGCCCCTTGCTGACACCACATAACTAACATAACCTGAATAACCGCAATGCAAAAAGCCAATCTGAGTTTCCGGCAATTGTGGAACATAAGCTTCGGATTTTTCGGAGTACAAATCGCATATTCGCTTCAGAGCGCCAATATCAGCCGTATCTTCGCCACACTCGGCGCGGATCCGCATGACTTGAGCTATTTCTGGATTCTTCCTCCACTGATGGGCATGATAGTCCAGCCGCTTGTCGGCTCGTTCAGTGACAGGACATGGTGCCGTTTGGGAAGACGCATACCTTACCTCTTCCTCGGCTCGCTGATTTCCATAATAGTAATGTGCCTTCTGCCCAATGCCGGAAGCTTCAGCCTGACGCTTTCCGGAGCTATGATATTCGGACTTGTGGCCCTTATGGTTCTGGACACGTCCATAAATATGGCGATGCAGCCTTTCAAGATGCTCGTCGGGGACATGGTGAATGAGGAGCAGAAAGGCAAGGCATATTCCATCCAGAGCTTCCTGTGCAATGCCGGCAGCCTTGCCGGATACCTTTTCCCTTTCATTTTTGCATGGATAGGAATTGCCAACACGGCTCCGGACGGACAGATACCCAATACCGTAGTATATTCATTCTATGCAGGAGCTGCAATCCTGATACTTTGCGTGCTGTTCACCACTCTTAAAGTAAAGGAAATGCCGCCGGCAGAATATGCGGAATACCACGGGATAGATTCCGGCAGCGCCACGAAAGGCTCGGGCAATTGGCTTGTCCTCCTTAAAAATGCTCCCGGAACATTCTGGACGACAGGTCTTGTGCAATTCTTCTGCTGGGCCTCGTTCATGTATATGTGGACATATACGAACGGCGCGATAGCCGATACCGTATGGCATACATCTGATGCCGCATCTGACGGGTATCAGGCTGCCGGAAACTGGGTGGGCGTGCTTTTCGCCGTGCAGGCAGTCGGCTCGGTGCTCTGGGCCCTAGTGATTCCGAAGTTCCGTTCCCTCAAGACCGCATATTCGGTCAGCCTTCTGGCCGGGGCGCTCGGGTTCGCATCAGTATTCTTCATACATGACCAGTACATGCTGTTTGTTTCCTTCCTTCTTATAGGAGTGGCATGGGCGGCTATGCTTGCGGTTCCGTTCACCTTGCTTACCAATTCCCTTTCGGGAGACCATATAGGAACTTATCTCGGCCTGTTCAATGGTACCATCTGCCTGCCTCAGATTGTGGCGGCCTCGTGCGGAGGCATGCTGCTTAAGGCTGTGGGTGGAAGCCAGGTGAGCATGTTCCTTATCGCGGGAGTCCTGATGCTTTGCGGAGCATTGGCCGTCGGCCTTATAAAGGACAGGACGGCAGGAACGGGAAAATGATTAAAAACATGAAACTTATACACTAACCAAACACAATTCTTTATGAACAGAATAATGGCCATTCTATCGGGTATATTGCTGTTTAGCTTTATTGCCCCCCCCGTATCCGCACAAAGCGGATATGAGGTCAAAGGATTCGTTTTAGACCAGGTGGGTCCCATAGTCGGCGCGACCGTCGTCGAGCAGGGCACCTCCAACGGAACTTCCACTGGTCTTGACGGAGAATATAAATTTAGCGTGTCAGGTGCGGAAGCCATCGTGGAAATCAGCTGCATCGGATACAAGACACAGACTTTCAAGGCGTCCCAGGTTCCGCAAAGACTGACCTTGGACGAAGATGCACTGTTTCTTGACGATGTCGTGGTAATCGGATACGGTACCGTGAAAAAGGAGGACATGACAGGCTCAATCGTCGCCATCAAGAGCGATGAACTCAGCCGCGGAGCAGTAGTCTCAACCCAGGACATGCTCAAGGGAAAGGTTCCGGGACTCCATATAATCCCAGGAGACGGAGGTCCGGGCTCAGGCTCTACAATCCGTATCCGCGGTGCCGCTTCCCTCAACGCCTCCAACAACCCTCTCATCGTGATTGACGGTGTTCCTATCGCAGACAACGGAGGTCAGGGAATGTCCAACCCTCTTGATATGCTCAACCCTAACGACATCGATTCTTTCACCGTGCTCAAGGACGCATCTTCTGCGGCAATCTACGGCTCGCGCGCATCCAATGGTGTCATAATAATCACTACAAAGAGAGGACTTACCAGCAGACCTACCGTTTCCTACAACGGAAGTGTCAGCGTACAGCAGAACTCCAGGAAAGTCCAGACAATGAGCCCAGGGGAGTTCCGTGAGTATGTGGCCGATACATTCCTTCCTGGAACCACTCAGGGCGACTATGTCGCAGGGCTTATGGGCAATGTGGATACTGACTGGCAGGACCTTATCTTCCGCACGGCCATCTCCCATGACCACAATGTCAGCGTTTCAGGCAATGTGAAAGAGCGCATGCCTTACCGTGCTTCAATCGGATATACCGGACAGCAGGGTACACTGAAGACTTCATCATACGACAGGGGGACAATCGACTTGAACCTGTCCCCGAACTTCCTGGACAAGCACTTGAGCATCGACTTCAACGCGAAAGGAGTATATGCACACTCCAACTATGCCGACGGGGGCACTGTCGGAAACGCGGCTTTCTTCAATCCGACCCAGGACCCTTACTGGAGAAATGAAGACGGAACTATTGACTACTCCACCACAAACGGATACTGGAACTACGGTTCAGGACGTGGCGAGGAGTTTACCCCGAATACGCTTCTCGGTGTGGGACCTCTGTCGCAGCTATATGACAATGTCAGCAATGCGGACACATACCGTCTCGTGGGACGTATGGCGGTTGACTACAAAGTTCATGGCCTGGAAGCCCTCCGCTTCAATGTGAGCGCTGGCATAGACATGTCCGAATCCAACAGCTACAGCGGTGTCAGGCCAAATTCATTCCAGGCTTGGTCCGACACGGAAAACAGGGGTATCGGCCAGCATACGGAAGGCTACAATCTTCGCCACAACACTGTGTTCGAAGCATATGCGAATTACAACGAGAAATGGGGAATCCATCATCTTGACGTGATGGCCGGATACTCATGGCAGCATTTCTACAATGCTGACCACAGTGTCACCTATTTTAATGTGACCAATGAGCAGAAAGGCGAAGATTCAAGGTATCCTTGGAACAAATGGGAAAACTACCTTATTTCATTCTACGGACGTATCAACTATTCAATTGATTCCCGTTATCTTTTCACATTCACTCTGCGTGATGACGGTTCGTCACGTTTCGCCAAATCAAACCGCTGGGGCCTGTTCCCTTCCGGAGCATTCGCATGGAACATCGCTGAAGAAGGCTTCCTGAAAGGTTCAAAGGCGGTATCTGCCCTAAAACTGCGTCTCAGTGCAGGTCAGACCGGCCAGCAGGAAATCCCAAGCTGCTACGGATATCTTCCTATATACAATCTGTCAACAGATGTATATCACCAGTACAACATGGGTAATGCAGGATATTCATTCTACTATACTCCGACCAAATATGACCCTTCCATCAAATGGGAGACCACTACAACTTATAATGTCGGAGTGGACTTCGGCTTCCTCAAAGACAGGATTACCGGTAGCGTGGACGCATACATCCGCCAGACCAAAGATCTGCTGAACGAGGTGCTTACCCCTATGGGAGCGAACTTCGGCAACAGCATACTTACCAACATCGGTTCTATGGAGAACAAGGGTATAGAGTTCTCCATCAATGCAATACCTGTACAGACAAAAGACTGGAACCTCTCAATAGGCTTCAACGGTACTTTCCAGGACACCAAGTTCACAAAGCTGAACAATACCGACAATGAGAACTACTATATAGAAGTAGGAGACATCAACAGGGGTACGGGTTCCAAGCTTTCCCGTCATCAGGTAGGATACGCGCCTTTCAGCTACTATACCTTCCAGCAGGTTTATGATGTTGACGGCAAGCCTATACAGAACGCTCTCGTGGACAGGAACGGAGA
>OFGA01001760.1_pt1 | contig 14434 bp, 10 predicted proteins | sample 1521471 | NCBI WGS metagenome assembly OFGA01 (sample SAMEA3504086, study PRJEB24116) | mouse gut metagenome | biome: mouse gut; feature: mouse-associated habitat; material: faeces | place: Denmark | collected 2011
CATTTTTCGGAACACGAAAAACTCCATATTGGTAAACAGGCCCTTGGCCTAACAATCATAAAGGGTCAAATACCTTTTGACCCTTTAGTAATCTTATTCTCCCGAATCTTCATCCACCGGCACCATGAACACATCATCATAGCTCTCGCCCGGCAGCCGCCCAACGACATAGACCGGATATAGCTCCTTGTCTTCCTGCCAGAGGATATATTCATCTTCATTTTCATCTCCAAGTCCGGTGACATTAACCGTATGATTCATATAGATGTATGACATATACTCTGTCAGCAATTCCTGCACACCGTTTTTTGACTCTGCAAATCTCCTGATATCCTCATTCTCTTCAAGCATCAACAGCCTTGACGCCTTCTCTTTATCACAGTAAAAACGCCGTTCCGTCTCTCCTTTGTCCGTCTCCGCAGAATACGTCCATTCGATCTTGCCTGCATTTTCGATCAGGCACAGAAGCAGGATCGCCTTCTTCTCCATCCGTCTATGAAAATCAATCTCATCCTGCGGCCGGTCCTCGTAATGAATCGTTAACACATAAGGCTCTTCTTCCGTCTGAAACTCTATTGTACGCTTCATATCAGGAAACAGCCCCATACATTCCATCAGCTTCCCATCAGCCGCCGCATCTCCCACATATGGATTCCTGGCCTTATATAACGCCTGGGCATAAGGAGACACTTCGTATTCCTCTTTTAATTCTTCTGCACTTTTATCAGAAAATACCAGATAATACAAGATCTCTCCCGTATTTTCCTCTAATGCATGCTGCTTCGTCTCTGTGTTCATGAACTCCTGACAGATCGTTCTTCTAAACTCATCCTGCCCTCCTCCCAGAAGATGCCACGCCGCCAGAACCAGATCCTCTCCCTTTTCCGCTCCCTTCCATCCGGTCTGAGCGTCCAGATAATAATTCTCAGCCATTCCCTGATAGTCATAATCTCCCGGTGAAGTTATATTTCTGACCTCTCTTTCTTCACCTTCAAACCTGTTCTGGAATATGAATCTCCCGTTAGACAGCTTCCGCTTCGCATTCATGGTAAATATCCCGCTTCTTTTCACACCTGCCTTGTCAAGGTCAACTGCCCTCACGATTTCATAGCTCCGCATCTCGCCCTCGTGATAATACTCTTTATAAATCAGGAAGCTCTGTATCTTCTTTGAAAGCTTGTATTCGTATTCAATATCTCCCGCACCCGGTCCCTTCACACAGCGCATCATAACATCCTGCTGCCCATTCGCCAGACCGATCCATACGATCATCACACACATCGCGATACCAAGAACTGCAGCCTGTGTCTTCGCACTCTTAAGATTCAGTATATTTTTAACCCGCCGCTTCACGGAAGAACCTCCGAACGAAGTCCCTCCATCCGGCAAAAGCCCTGCTCCGCCTCCTGACGCAAGGTTTAACAACGTCTGACAGTAACCTTCCTTCCCTTCCCCTGTCAATGCCTGCACTGCCTTCTCGTCACAGCTCACCTCCATATCCTCGCACATCAGGCGGTACGCCAGCCAGACAAGCGGATGAAACCAGTATACCGACAGAATCAGTACGGCCAGATACTTCACCTGATGATCACGCCTCCGAACATGATTCTTCTCATGGCTGAGAATATAGCTCCTCTCACTCTCCGTAATGCCAAACGGAAGATAGATAACCGGCTTGAAAAATCCCATCACAAACGGAACCTCAATATTCTCACACTCACAGACGCCCTCTTCAATCCGGACAGCCGTTGCGACACGCTTCCGAAGCCTTCGGTAAGAGTATATCTGAATCCCAAGAAAAACTGCAGCTCCCAGAATCCATAATCCCGTCAGAAGTTCCAGCCTCATTCCTCTGCGGTCCCATACCTCAGAATCTCTCCCGGCGATCAGCGGATCTTCCGTCTCATTTATCGGGTCTGTCAGGAGTGCCTGCTCACCTTCATCCAATCCGCCGCTTTTTGCACGGCTCTCTGTCACAGATATGCCAGTCTCTACCGGCGTACTCTCTGCCCCGGCCCCATTCTCCTCACCTGACATACCTTCTGTCCCGGATACATTATCCGTACCCTGTATTCCCTGTTCGTCAAGTATTCCTGCCGCATCTGTCCATCCTGCCTGATTGCCTGTCATATGCCCGCCGAATATGCCCAGATTGAAGATACTTATCTCACTGGTAAATGAATACGGACAGATCAGCCTGAACGCGACGATAATCCACAGATAATATGAGAATCTTCTCGGCACTTTCCTAAGAAGCAGTCTTGCAATCAATACCAATACAATGGCAAATACAGCAGTTACCGACATATCACAAACCGTCAAAAATACCTTGCACATTCCATTCATAACCCTTCCTCCTCTCACTGATCATCAGGAGCCTTCCTTATGTGAATCGATCATTGCCTTGATCTCCTTCGCCTCCTTGTCCGATATCTTCCTGTTCCCCAAAAAAGCTGCTACAAACTTCGGAAGAGATCCCTCAAACGTCCTGTTCATAAAATAATCTGTCTCCGCCGCCTGACATTCTTCCTTCAAAACCACTGCCGTCACAACCGTACTCTCATTCCTTAAGAAGCCTCTCTGTTCCAGCTTCTTGATCACTGTATATGTCGTAGACTTCTTCCATCCAAGCTGTTCATTGGCTGCCTTCACCAGCTCTTTGCTATGCACGGGCGCTAATTCCCACACCAGGCACATAAACCGATATTCACTGTCGCATAATCTCAGATTCTCCATAATTCATCCCTCCCATACTAAATCTTATATAACGCAAATGGTCTACTGATATAGACCTTAAGATTAGTCTATATCAGTAGACCATTTGTGTCAAGCCATTTAACAAAAAATCTTACAAGCTGTCCTGTTACTATCCTGTTACGAGAAATCCTTCCATAATCACCTTATCCGCCTCTTTGACTGCACGATAATAAAACTTTTCACTCGTCGCGTCTTCATATTTATCCACAACAATATAGATATCACCTTCTCTGACCTCATCCGGGAAATTATCCTCATAGATGATCTTCCCGCTTGGCTTACTGTCCTTAAAATCATCATATGCGTCTTTTACCCATATAAAATCTCTGCACACACATTCTGCCCCATTTAAAAAAGTATTAATATACAAAACTCGATAATTCTTATCGGCAATATCTGTCTCCAAAAACCCGCGGCTTAAATACTGTACAACCGTACCGCCGTAACGGCCGTGCAGTTGATTCGCCATACATGGAACTGACTGTGTTCCGCGTGCGGTTCCTCCTATTGCAGTGTGGGCTCCTCCATAGATTCCCATCACGCTAAGGCCGTCTAACTTGTCAAATTCCCGGATAAAATTTTCGGCCATCTTGCCCTCACGATATTCGTCGTCGTTGGAGTTCTCCTTATAGTATCTTCCTTGTTCGGCTGCTTCCTCTGCTAACCGGTATTCCTCTGTATCTTCCTTTCCCTGCAGCTCGAGATATTCAAGATACCGTCTGCCGGTCGTATCATATTGATGCCCTACGTCCGTTCCATGGAAAATAGTTTTCGGACAGCTCTTCTTGATCTGCCGATAAAAATCCTTGACCGATTCAGTATATGCGGCAGTCCTTTTTAGTCCTTCAAACCACTCATCCAGGATATTGTCATTTCCTTCCTGCATCCACATATTTAAAATCTCAGAATCGTAATAGGCCAATTCAACGAATAAATGTCTCATACCATCCTCGTGATAATATTTCTCCCAGAGCCTCAGCTCATCCTCCAATATGACTTCCACACCATGCGCTTCCCCGTACAGGAATATCTGACCGGACTTCGCAAGCTCGGATTGCCGGCTGTCTTCATTTTTTCCAATCAATATGACGGCGGCAAACATTGCCGCAGCTACAACTGCTGCCCTCATCATCCGTCTCTTAATTCCCAATTCTGCATCTCTCCTTACACCCTTACTCTGTCATTCACTACTGCTTCAATCATCCGTCTCAGACATTACTCTGCACTGTTTTTTATAGCACGCTATACCGTACCGATAGATCGTCTTCATGCCGTCTCTCAAAAGAAGTTCTTCATATTTTCTGTCTCTGATCTGCTTCATCGCTTCCACGCATCCCTTTTCAAACGCCCCATCTTCAACATATTTCAATTCAATAACAATACCAATTCCTTTCGGTCTAATTTCTATGCTGATATCGCTGTAGCCTTCTCCCGACTCTGCGTTCGATCTGACGCTCCAGCCATCCATATGTGCCAGAAGCCCGAGAAGAATCCCATGATAGAAATTCTCTTTCATCTCTTTTCTGACACCTGTATCACGAATGCTGATCGTATTCCAGAGATATTCGTTGAATCCTTTCTCAATCGCTGCTGTATCATTATTCTGAAAAGCACGGCAGAAATTTTCCAGTTTTACTGTATCTTTTGCAGCTTCTTCCTTAAACCATTCCTGTATCTGGCTGACAAATATCCAACGTATCTCCTTATTTGGAATAACAAGTTCTGTCAGGTCTCCATCCTGTGAATCGCACTGCGTCAGATACCCTGTTGTGAAAAGAATACTCCACAGATTATCAATATCCGAATCAAAATCTCTGTAGGTCAATTCCTGACGAATCAATTTCTTTACACTGCCGCCGTCAACCAGCAATTCCAATTCATCGCGGGTCGTTGTTTTCGCTTTATTTATAAATCTTCGGATTATATCATTGCTGCTCGTATTTACCCAGTAATTCTGCGGATTCACAGATGGCTGCATCTTCAAGGCATGACAGTAATTCACCACATCCCATGGGCAGTAGATATCAAGTTCTCCAAAACGATAGCCGTCATACCATTCTCTAATGAGATCATATTTTTCCATGACCTCATAATATTCGAGCATACGCCTGACCTCTGCATCCGTAAATCCAAAATATTCATTATACTGAACGTCTTTCACGGTGTACACATTAAAGTTATTAAGACCTGAAAAAATACTCTCCTTTGATACCCTGAGACATCCCGTCAGAACTGCAAAGCTCAAACTGTCATTTGTCTTGAATGCACCTCCAAACAGACTTCTGACCAGTTCAGCCATATCATCATAATATCCTGATCTGTATGCTGCATCCAACGGCACATCATATTCATCGATCAGCATAACTACTCTTTGACCATAATGCTTTTCCAAAAGCTGTGATAACGTCAGCAAGCTATCCTTCAGAAGTTCATCGGACATTGTAAATACACCTGTTTCATCAATATTAACAAGCGCTTCATACTGGCGGCGTTCTATCTCTGACAATTTATCACTCTGCATCAGAGGATGAAATTTCATTACTTCTTTTCCAATCATTCTCCGAAGCATTCCCTTTGCCTCTTCAAATGTTCTGCCTCCCACACTCTTCAATGTAATTGAAATTACCGGGAACTTACCCATATATTCCCTGCAAAGCTCTTTTTCCTTGGAAATCTCAAGACCATCAAAAAGCACACTGCAACTGCCGATATCAAAAAAATATTTCAGCATACTCATATTCAAAGTCTTTCCAAATCTTCTCGGCCGTGTAAACAGATTCACCTTTCCCAAATTCTCAAGAAAATCCTTGATCAGACCTGTCTTATCAATATAGTAATAATCCTGAGTACGCATTTCCTCAAAATTTTCAATCCCCATAGGAATCTTCTTTTTGCCTGCCATCACATCCCCTCCCCTGCATCCTCCGGCATATATCAATCCACCTTCAAGATCATTTCAAGCACCCTGCGCACGCATACAGCCATCTCTTCCCTCGTGATCAGCCCCTTCTTAAGCGCCGCCAGCACACGTTCCGGATATCCGGTTCCCATCTTGATATCATTACCGGCCTTGATCTCTTTGTAATGCTCTCCCTTCGTCCACCAGTCTGTAGTGATCACGCCCTGATATCCCCACTCGCCGCGCAAGATCCCATCCATCAGGTCTTTATTCTCAGAAGCACGGTAACCGTTGATCAGGTTATAGGCCGTCATCAGCACCCACGGCTGCGAATTCTTCACACAGATCTCGAAGCCTTTTAGGTAAATCTCCCGAAGCGCCCTCTCTGAGACCCTGGAATCACTGTTCTTCCGGTTGGTTTCTTTGTTATTGCAGGCAAAATGCTTCACAGCAGCGCCGATATTCTGCGACTGGATCCCGTCCACCATAGCCGAGGCGATCGTGCCCGTCAGAACCGGATCTTCCGAATAATATTCGAAATTCCTTCCGCACAGGGGACTTCTGTGGATATTCATTGCAGGCGCAAGCCATACGGCCATATTATTCTCCTTCACTTCCCTGGCAGCCGCACAGCCGACCTCCCTGACAAGCTGCGGGTTCCAGGTAGATGCAAGCATGGCAGCGCACGGCCATGCCGTCGTGCAGACACCGCACTCCGGCGCAATACGAAGGCCTGCGGGACCGTCCGCCGTCATCACATTCGGCACCCCATACTCAGGGAGGTTCCCAAATCCAAACGTATTGGCCACGCCTGTATTCGGCTGACCTCCGAGAAGCTCTGCCATATCGCTGTCTGAGAGCTGCGCCATGAACGCTTCGAGATCTGCCTTCCCTTCCGCCACATCCTCCAGCATGATCTTGCGTCTTACATCAGCGCAGGCAGAATCATCCTGTGCAAACAGAAGATAACGGGAAACCTCTCTTACCATCGGAGCCACGCCTTCTGTCTCATCCCCGCTCCAGCCAAGACCATTTTCCATATAATCATTCGGCTGTGTCTGAGGGAGCAATTCAAACGTACCGTCCGAGATCATACGCTGCTTCAGCGAAGAAGGCGCCGCCTTATGCGATAACTGCTCAACCACCTTATATTCTGCAAGCTCGTATGTATACTCGATCTTCACCGCATCCCGAACAGAGCTCCCCACATAGAACCCATAACTGCCTGCCTCCAGGACATACGCCGCTTCCGCTATCTTCCCCAGATCATCATAGGAGGCCATGGCATCCGCTGCAAATGTGATCGTCATCACCTGCGCCTGCCCCGGTTTTAACTCTTCGGTCTTCTGATATGCCGCCAGCTCCCTTGCCGGTTTGCCAAGAAGCCCCTGGGGAGCGCTGTAGTATACCTGTACAACTTCCTTTCCTGCCCAGTCTCCCGTATTCTTCACCTGAACGCCCACAGAGATCCTTCCATCCTTCTCTCCCGCCCAGAGAACATCGATCTGAAATGCAGTATAAGATAATCCGAACCCAAAAGGATAATTGACACGGTCCGCCGCCTTGCCTATCGTCTCAAAATACCGGTATCCCACATAGATATCCTCCGTGTAATCCACATAATCCGGCGACTCATGGAAATGTTCCGTAGACGGATAATCCTCTATAGACGACGCGAGAGTATCGGGCAGCTTACCGGAAGGGCTCTCGCTGCCAAGCAGGATATCTGCCATCGCAAGTCCGCCTTCCATTCCTCCCTGCCACGCCATAAGTACGGAAGATATCTTATCCTCCCCCGCAAACCAGCTTGTATCTATCATACCGCCCACATTCAGCACTAAAGCGACCTCTGTAAAATTCTTACATACCGCGTCCACCATAGCCTGCTCTCTGTTAGTCAGGCAATAATCACTATTCTCAAATATCCGCTTACTCCATCTGGCCTGCTCCACTTCGCTCGGAACCGCCCCTTCATATTCCACACTCTGCCTGTCCCATCCCTCGCCTGAGAAACGGCTGATCACGATCACCGCCATATCCGCATGGTTCTTCGCAGCTTCCATTAGCTGCGGCGGAATCTCCGGCTCCACCGTCATGCCCGGTATCGCTCCGTCTTCATACTGCTTCTTGACATTCTCCTTATAAAACTGCGCCAAAGGTTCGAACACAGCAGCAGGATCTTCCCTCTTAGTCAGACCGTCATATATGTTATGCACGTGAGATACGGTCACATCCCCGCTCCCGCCTCCGCCTTTCACATAGTCGAATACTCCCTTGCCAAAGAGCGCAAGCCGGGTCCCCTTCTTAACCGGAAGCATATGATCCTGATTCTTCAGAAGAATAATCCCCTCTCTGCCCGCCTTCCTCGCCAGTAATAGATGCTCCGGCGACGCCGTTACCTTCGTCTGATTCTCTCCTAACGGCAGATTAGGCTGGAATCTTGACCTTGTCCACTTCTTCGTTGTGCTCATTACAGATATCCTCCTTAACTCGTTCGTTCTACTTATCCTCAAAAACGGCGTTATGCAAAAGCCACTCTGCCACCCCGTCATCTTCATTGCCCGCGATCACCCCGTCGGCGGCCGCCTTCAATTCATCCACCGCGTTCTCCACCGCATAGCATTCGTCCGAGATCTCGAACATAGGAAGATCGTTGATTGCATCGCCGAAAGACACCACCCTGTCACAGCCCTGCATCTTCTTAAGCTTTCTGATCGCTTCCGCCTTCGTTGCCTTCGCCGGCATAATCTCACACCAGTATTCCGGCCGGTACAATTCCTGCTGAAATGTGCATCGGAATCTTGTATCTTCAGCGAATCTGTCATATACCGGACGCAGCTCATCCATTTCCCCTATACAGGTAAAATAAAACATATCCCCCCTGTATAGTTCTTCCTTCGCAGACACCGGACGCAGGCGCTTATCTCCCTTCCTGCTGTCTATGTATCTTTGTATCCCTTCATTCTCTCTCGATGTGATCCAGGAGACCTTCTCTGCTTCCTCCACAAAAGAATAGACCAGAGGGCAGATATCAAACCGATCCAAGACCTCTTCCACCCACTCCATCTCTTCTTCCTGAAAGCTCTCTTTTGACAAGATCTCTCCTGTAGAAGGCTGAAGTATGAACGCCCCATTATACACGATCACAGGAATGGCGGCCGACAGCCCTTGCGTCACTATAGACGCGGAAGACAACGACCTTGCCGTTGCATAGGTGAATGTCATCCCTCTCTCCACCAGATCATTGATGATCCTGATGCTCTTCGGATTGATCCTGTCCTGCTTATTGAGTAATGTTCCGTCCAAGTCTGATACATATAGTGTTCTGCCCATCTTTTTCCCTTCTTTCCTCATACTGTTTCTGATTTTCATTATAGTAAAACCAAAGAGATAATGCAACGAGTCTTTCCCCGCCGGCCATATTTTTGATAAAATAAATGTAACCCTTTCATCAATTATTTACTCTAATAGTTGTAAAGAAAAAGACGTCTTTAATCAACCTGTAAGATATAGAAGAAAGAAGGAAACTCGATGGATACAAACGAACAATTAAGGCTTGTCAAAAAGGCCGTAAAAGGGAATCCCGACGCCTACGGGCTTCTGATCGCCGAACATCAGGAGTATCTGTACAAGATGGCCTATTTATACGTGCGCAATGAGGATACCGCCCTGGATGTGGTCGGGACCGCCGTATTAAACGCGTATCAGAATATACGCACATTAAAAGAGCCGGAATATTTCAAGACCTGGATTACCCGGATCCTGATCCGCATAGCGCAAGGCGAGATGAAAAAGGTCGTTTATTACAGCGAACTGGATAATGTAGAACTGCCTGACCGATACACAGGAGTATCCCTGGAAGAAAAATATGACATCAATTCGGCGATCAGCCAGTTATCCGAAAAATACCAGACCGTTATTTATCTGAAATATTTCAGCGAGTTCACGGTAAAAGAGATCGCTTTTGTCATGAATGCACCGGAAGGCTCGGTAAAAGCATATTTGAGCCGGGCACGGGAGGAGTTAAAAAAACTATTGAAGGAGGACTATGTATATGCAAATTAAATTCGATGATATCAACGTTCCGACAGAAAAATTAGAACAGGTAATAGGTGAGAATATGTATAATATAAAAAGACAGTATACGAAAAAGAAGCACTGGAATTATATAGTAAGGGGAACGGCCGCGGCAGCTGTAACGCTTGCAGTGACAGGAATATTCGCCTCCAACCCCGCCCTTGCGGCAAAGCTTCCGCTGATTGGACATATCTTTGAAAAGGTGCAGGACAAGCAACTCTATCCGGGTAACTTCGATGAAGTAGCGGTGCCCGTGAAGGACAGCAATGTCAGCGAATCCAAGGGAGTCACCATGACATTTTCAGAGATGTACTGTGATTCAAGCTCTATCTATATTTCAGCCATGATAGAGACCGAAGAACCCTTCCCGGAAAAAGTAAAAGAATCCAACATGCTTCAAGGCGACGATATCGGCTACCATATGTACCTTGATATAGAGCAGGAATTCGACTTCATGACGCCTCCGGAAAATTATGACGAAATGGAATGGCCGGGCAAAGAATTTACCTGGACTCCTCTTGACTTAAAAGGGGAGTATGTAGACGACCATACCTATGTCGGTGCAATACGCATAAGCTTCAATGAATACCCAATTGCATGTTTCGATGTTCCCGACTCATTTCACTGGAAGCTGAAAATAAACAAAATGTATAATCTGAGCGATGTCGAAAACCAGAGTTTTTCTCAGACTGGTTCCTGGGAATTCGAGACAGATATCTCCATAGACCATTCTACAAAAAAGGTGATCCAGGTAAATGAAAGCGCGCCGAACGGCGACGTTATCGATTCCGTAACCATGACGCCTTATGAAGTAAGCATCGACTATGGTTTTGATGAGAGCAAGGTAGAAGCGGCATATGAAAAGTTCGATTCTCTCCAATCCGTAATGATAGATGCAGGCGGCAAACGTATCGAAGACAAAGCAGGCTCATTTTCACCTGCCGGATACGACCTGTCCAAAATTACAATATATTATTATCCGGCGCCGACGGAAGCCGTTCATGATGAGATACGGGAAAAACTTCATGACGAATCCTTTAAGGATCAGATCGTCAGCTATATGGAAGAAATCTCAGTCCGTAAGATAGAGATCGACTTAGACGGTTATTACCAGAATTAACTGATCAAATTAAGCAAATCAATCAACTCAAATAAAGAAGGCGAAGAATCAGTCGCTCTCTTCGCCTTCTATCATTCCATTTACCATAAGTTGCGATACATCTGTTCAATATCTTCTTTGCTGACCTCTCTGCACGTATTCTGCGGGCTTCCGCTCTCCAGCGCATCATACGCCATCTTATCGATCACACGGAAGAACTCTTCTTTGTCGATCCCGAATTCTTCAAGTGTCGGAGTCTCCAGCTCTTTTGTCAGCCCTTCCACTGCTGCCAGGAATTTCTCGGCGGCTTCCTTATCCGCATCCTCTGCCGACGCAGCGCCGATACTCCTGCCAAGCTGTGCGAACCTCTCATAAGCTCCGCACAGTGCGAATCCTAAGCATTCTTTCATAAGCATAGCATTTGACAAGCCGTGCGCGACATGGAACAGCGCGCCGATCGGGCGGCTCATCCCATGGATCAGGGTGACAGACGCGTTGTTGAATGCAATCCCGGCTTCAAGCGCCGCTACCGCCATCTCCGTTCTCGCCTCCTCATTCTTCCCGTCATGGAACGCTGTCGGAAGGTACTTGAAGATACGCCTTACCGCTGACAAGGCAAATGTATCCGATAAAGTCTGCGCCTGCCTGGACGTATAAGCTTCTATTGCATGGCAGAGCGCGTCCAGACCAGTTGCCGCCGTAATCTTCGGCGGCGCTGTCATCGTGAACTGCGGATCACTGACGGCAAGCGTTGGCATCAGCGATCTTCCTTTCAGCAGCATCTTGATATCCTTCTTCGTATCCGTAATAATGGTAAATTGTGTCGCTTCTGAACCTGTCCCCGCTGTAGTCGGGATCGCTGCCATCGGCGGCATCTCAACATCTATGATCTTCCCCATATAGTCTGAGATATTCCCGCCGTTCTTCACCAGAGACCCGATAGCCTTCATAGAATCGATCGGACTTCCTCCGCCGAGCGCGATCAGGAAATCACATCCCTCTTCCTGATACTGCCTAAGTCCATTCTCGATCATCGTATCCGTAGGCTCGCCTGCGATCTCAGAATATACGGAATAGGCAACTCCCTGATTCTTAAGCGCATTCTCTACCTTTGCGCAATTCCCCAGTTCTACCATAACCCTGTCTGTTACGATCAGCGCCTTCTCTCCAAGCTGAACCAGCGTATTTTCCGCCATATCAAGGGCGCCTGCCCCTGTAATGATCTGTCCAGGTACAATAAACTCTTTTGCCATAGTCTTTTCCTCCCTTTTTACTGAGTTTATATTTCAGTTGCGTGCTTTTGTGTGTAATTGTGTTATTTATATAATAGCACGCAACATCAAAAATATCAAGTGCATATTTAAATTTTATATACATGTGTGTGCAATAAAAGCACGCATTATTTTGCGTGCTTTAAATCTTTCCTTTTACTTCTTAGCCCTCTCGCTCTGACGCAAATACTATTGACAAACTAGAGTACAAATTCTTATAATATGTATAGTGCTATCATATGTAGTTCACTTATGAAAAACTAGGAGGTAAAAAACATGAAAAGCATTCGGACAAAAATCACCCTCTGCCTTATGGTGACAGTCCTGGCTACACAGCTTGTAGTGGGGGCATCCAGTATTACGCTTAACTACAACAGCACCATTACAACTGTGGAGCAAATGATGAGTGAGACTGCAGTTCTCGCGGCAGAACGCATTGAGCAGGAGCTAACCGCATACAAGAACGTCGCCATGGATACCGGCTGCGTTTCCCAGCTTCTCGATGACACCGTCCCGCTGGAAGAGAAACGCTCGATCATAGACGAACGTGTCAGCATGCACGATCTCCAGCGCGGGAACATTATCGGCCCTGACGGTATCAGCATTTTTGACGGAAATGATTATTCTGACCGCGAATATGTGAAACAGGCCATGCAAGGCAATGTCTATGTATCCGAACCTCTGATCAGCAAGGTGACAGGAGAACTGTCTATTATGGTTGCAGCCCCCATTTACGAGGGCGGAATCCAGGGATCTGATATCACCGGAGTAGTTTACTTCGTTCCCCACGAAACATTCCTGAACGATATCGTTTCCTCAATCCGTGTCAGCGAACACAACAAAGCATACATGATCAACAGTTCGGGAGATACCATTGCGGACACTACACTGGATACGATCACAGTCCAGAATATTGAAAACGAAGCCCAGAGCGACTCCTCTCTGAAAGAGCTTGCTTCGATCCACGCTTCTATGCGCGAAGGGAAGAACGGCTTCGGGAACTACAAGAGCGGCAAAAAAGATATGTTTGCGGCCTATGCCCCGGTAAACGGCACGGACGGATGGAGCGTAGCAGTTGTCGCCCCGCAGTCAGACTATCTGTCCACTACATATTTCGATATTGCCATTAACCTGGTAATGATGGTGCTTGCCATCCTGCTTTCCATCATAGTAGCCCTGAAGCTTGCCAACAGCATCAGCCGCCCAATGAAAGCCTGTGCGGAGCGTATGCGCTTGCTCGTAGAAGGCGATCTGGAATCTCCGGTACCGGAGGTTGTCAGCAGAGACGAGACCGGCATGCTGACAGAATCTACCGCAGAGCTGGTAACAGGATTATCGACCATCATTCACGATATCGGCTATCTGCTGAAGGAACTGGCCAATCAAAATCTGGATATCCACTCCCAGCACCGTGAAGCCTATGTGGGCGATTTCCAGAGCATCTTAGACTCTATGCGTAACCTGAAGGTAGAATTAAGCGAGATCCTTCGTCAGATCAATACATCTGCGGAGCAGGTATCAAGCGCCAGCAACCAGGTATCTTCCAGCGCTCAGAATCTAAGCCAGGGTGCCGTCGAGCAGGCAAGTTCCGTACAAGAACTGGCAGCACGGATCGGTGAGATCGCAGGTCAGGTCAAGAACACGGCAGACAATGCACGTCATGTACGCGAACAGACACACCATGCAGGCGAAGGCGTATCCGTCTGCAATCAGCAGATGCAGGAATTAATGAACGCTATGGAGAAGATCCATGCGAGCTCTGATGAGATCAGCAAGATTATTAAGACTATCGAAGATATCGCATTCCAAACCAACATTCTGGCTCTGAATGCGGCAGTAGAAGCGGCGCGGGCCGGTACCGCCGGCAAAGGCTTCGCCGTCGTCGCCCGCGAAGTACGCGACCTCGCCCACTCCAGCCAGGATACCGCCAACCGCATTCAGGAAATCAACAGTGTGGTCACTGCAGCCGTCTATAATCTCTCCGATCACGCGCAAAACCTGATCGACTATATGAGCCAGTCTGTCCTGACCGAATTTGAAGCATTTGTGCAGTCTGGCAGTCAATACCGCCAAGACGCTGCCTACATCCGCAAGACCATGGATGAATTTCACGAACAGACGGAACGGCTCAAACATTCCATGTCCGACATCGCAGATTCGATCGGCACAATTACGACTGCGATCGATGAGGGTGCACACGGAATCACCGGTGTAGCCGGAAATACCAAAGACCTTGTTCTGGATATGGAAGATATCACAAAACGCATGGGCGTAAATCAGAACGTTGTAGAAGAACTAAAGAAAGAAACGATTGTGTTTGACAATCTATAG
>OFGA01001763.1_pt1 | contig 14426 bp, 22 predicted proteins | sample 1521471 | NCBI WGS metagenome assembly OFGA01 (sample SAMEA3504086, study PRJEB24116) | mouse gut metagenome | biome: mouse gut; feature: mouse-associated habitat; material: faeces | place: Denmark | collected 2011
GGACTGCGGGACGGTTCTCAGCGAACAGCATCTGGACTACTGAGGTGGTGCTATGCGTATCAAGAAATTCGCGGGCAAGGTGTACGGGGCCGACCTCTCAGCGGCTGAGCGGAAGGCGATGAACCTGGAAATCCAGCGGCAGCTCTCGGAGTATACCGAAAAGCACAGGCTGGAGATAGACGCGATTGTCCTCTGGGTTCTCCACGCTCAGCTCGGCTGGGGCCCGAAGCGGCTGCGCCGGTTCTATGACCGGTTCGGCGATGAGCTGGACGCCCTGCTGAAACGCTATGAGATGGACGATGACGACCGGACGTGGCTGTGTACGTTTTTGCTCAAAAAGTTAGGAGTTGACATCGAACAGTGGGACCGTGAGAAGGGCTGAAAAGGGCCTCCAGGGTGGAACATTGGGGTGGAACATTGATACCGTTTGGTCAACATTAGACACGAAAGTCGAAAGTTAGACACGAAAGTTTACCCCAATGTTCCGGGGGCAATGTTCCAATGTTCCGCGAATGTTCCGGTCGAAGTTCCGGGGTCAATGGTTCCGAAACTGATACCTGCGGTTGCAGTTTGAGTATTCAGCGGTTGCGGTTTTGCTACTGATAGTTAGGTAGTGGAACATTGGAACATTTAATCCTATAGAGTTGAAAATTAGAGAGATTAGAGAAACGCAAAATTTTATGCGTCTCTAATTCCTCGGATTCGCCCGTATTATACACACGCGAGGGAACGGAGGTAAAAACAGGCATGGCGATGGGTGTTTGCGAGTGGTTGCAAACTTTCTTGAAAAATGGCCCAAAAGAAGTTAGCGAAATCCGGGAAAAAGCCCGTGAAATGGGCTACTCCAAGCGTTCTTTGCGGGAGGCCAAGCAGGTGTGCCAAATAGTCGTTACCGGCAAATGGAACGCTGAACGCGGCATGACGGACAAGTGGTTTTGGGCTCTGCCGGAGGATGGACAATGACAGAAGCGACGATTGAGAGGCATCTTGTTGAAGGCGTGAAAAAGTTGGGCGGGATGTGCTTGAAGTTTGTCAGCCCGAGTACGCCCGGAGTACCTGACCGGCTAATCATCACAAAGGACGGAAAAGTGATTTTCGTGGAGCTGAAGACGGAGGTTGGCAGGCTGTCCAAAATCCAGAAATATGTGACCGGAGAGATGCTGAAACGTGGGGCTGATGTCCGGGTCGTAAAAGGGCTGGAAGCGGTCAAGCAGCTTCTGGCAGAAATCGAAGGGAGGTGATGTCCGATGAAGTTTAAGCCCTATCCGTACCAGCAGTATTGCATTGACAGGATTGTGAATGACCCGGCGGTCGGCCTGTTCCTGGATATGGGCCTGGGCAAGACGGTCATCACGCTGTCAGCCATCCAGGAGCTGAGGTATAACCGATGGGCTGTCTCGAAGCCTCTCATCATCGCGCCGAAGAAGGTGGCTGAGGCCACCTGGACTACGGAGGCCGCGAAGTGGGACCACCTGAAGATGATGCGGGTTGTCCCGGTACTGGGCAGCACTCAGAAACGGCTGCGGGCCCTGGCTACTCCGGCGGACGTGTATGTGGTGAACCGGGAGAACGTGGTGTGGCTGGTGGAGCATTTCAAAAATGCGTGGCCCTTCGATATGGTCATCCTGGATGAGAGCTCCAGCTTCAAGAACGGGCAGAGCAAGCGGTTCAAGGCGATGAAGCTGGTGCGCAGCAGGATTAAGCGTATTGTGGAACTGACGGGTACGCCGTCGAGCAACGGACTGGAGGACCTGTGGGCGCAGATATATCTTCTTGATGAGGGCGCACGGCTGGGAAAGACGATGGGAGCGTACCGTGACAGGTACTTCATCCCCGGAAAGCGGAACCGCACGACGATATTCAGCTACACGCCGAAAGACGGCAGCTTCGACATGATAAAACAGGCGATAAGCGACATCTGCATAAGCATGAAAGCGGAGGACTACCTGACCCTGCCGGATGTGATTTTCAACGATATACCTGTGGCCCTCGACGCTGCGGCGGCAAAGGCATATTCGCAGCTTGAAAACGACCTGCTCCTGCAAGTGGACGAGAACATGATTACGGCGCAGAGCGCGGGGGTCCTCACCGGCAAGCTCCTACAGTTATGCAACGGGGCGATTTATGATGAGGACCGGAACGCCGTGAAGATACACGACTGCAAGGTGGATGCGTTCCTGGAGCTGGTTGAGCAGCTGAACGGGCAGCACGCCCTTGTGTTCTATAACTTCCAGCATGACCGGGACCGTCTGCTGGAAGCTCTGTCCAAGTACAGCCTCCGGGTCCGGGTCTATTCACAGGCAAAGGACGAGGTTGACTGGAACAACGGGGAAATTGACATCCTGCTTGCGCACCCCGCAAGCTGCGGCTACGGGCTGAACTTGCAGCAGGGCGGCTACAACGCAGTATGGTTCGGGCTGACATGGAGCCTGGAGCAGTACGAACAGGCGAACAAGCGTCTGCACCGCCAGGGGCAGGAGCATCCGGTCGTCATCCACCATCTTGTCGTGCAGTCCGGGATGGACGCTGCGGTGCTTGAAGCGCTTACCGGCAAGGCAGATATGCAGAACGCTCTGATGGATGCCCTGCGCGTCCGAATCAATAAATTGCGCAGTTAAAAAAGGGAGGTGACTTGCTGTGAAGAAAGAAGAAATTGCGGAGGTTGTCCGGCTGGCCGCTGCCGAGGTCCTTGCAAAGCGGGAGGAAATCATCGAAGATGAGTTCGATTCCCGTTACCATGACGTAGAGCTGCTGATGAAGAACTACCGGAAGCTGCGGGCGCACTACTCCCACGTTTCCCCCGAAACGCTGGAGGTCAGTGCGATATGCTCCATGCGCCGGAAAACCGGGCTTATGATGAGCCATGTTGACAAGATGCTGGCGGCGTATGAGGCCATTTGCCGGGATTCCGGGAACCCCGATGAGATACGCCGGTGGGAGGCCCTGTCCCTGCGGTACATAGACGAGGACCGGTTGAAAGTGGAGGATATTGCCGAACGGCTCTGCATTGACAAGAGGACGTTTTACCGTGACATCAACAAGGCGATGGAGGACATGGCTGTCCTGCTGTTCGGCATAGAGGCCATCGGCTCGTGGAGGCACAAACGGTGAGAAATCGGGAGTTTGCCGTACCCCTGGCAGGCTCCTGATTTTTTATGCCCCGTTGCTTTTTGCGAAAATTTTTCTGGAAAAATTTTTGAAAAATGATTGACAAAAACGACTGAAAGTGTTAAAATAAGAATGTAAGGAAAAATAAAAAGCCCGATAGTCAAGGAGGTAGAAAATATGGCAAAAGCGATGGGAATAACCGAGCAGCAGTGCATTGAAGCTGAAATGGAATACAGAGAGTGGAAAGAGAATCCGCTTTGGTACTGCGTGAAAACACTGTTCAACATGAGCACCGGCAAGATGGAAAGTGAAATTGTAAAAGACAAAGACACAAAGCAGATAATCGCCATCCAGGGTGCAGAGAAGCCGCAGGACGGGGTTTACGAGACAGCAGCCGGAACAATCTACTACACATACCACAGAGGCTATAGAGAAGCAGCTCGCCAGATGGCGATGGCGAACATATAGGCAAATGGAGCAGACCTTTTCAATCATTGCACTCACCTACTTCTTTACCACCGCCACCCGGCGGCTTTTTCTTTGCTTAAAGTCATACTGGCTTCGGAATACCTCACCGTTGAACTGCGTCTCTCTGTAATAGATGCCGTCCGCAAGCCACTCTCGCTGTATTCTTTCACCATCTTGCAGTTTCGGCAGACTGTCTTTTGCAGATTTCGCAAGCTCTGCGGCGACTGCAAGCAGGACCGCCGGGGCCGCCGTCATCTCGCAGAGGAATTGCCGTCAGCTAAAAGTTCCTCGATTGTACAGCCATACAGCTTTGCAATCATCGGCAGCTTATCGGCTCTCGGCTTTGCGATGCCGCGTTCCCATTTGCTCACAGCTGACGGCTGCACGCCAAGCGCTTTTGCCACTTCCTGCTGCGTTGGGATTGCCCCGCGAAGTCTGCGTTCTCTCATCACATTCATCGAAATACCTCCTTTCCTGCGTCCTGCGGGTTCTTTTTGCTCCTCACATTCTTATTATAGCACTTTCAGTCGTAAAAGTCAACTCGAAATCTCCATTTTTTCCGAAAAAATTTTTGTTTGACAATGTGAATTAAAAGACATATAATAGACTTTAAGGAAAGGTGGTGTATCTATGAGCGACTTTGGAGAACGACTGAAAAGATTACGGAAAGACAAGGACATCACACAGGGGCAGCTTGCGGAGGTAATAGGCGTAGTGCCGTCGGCCATAGGTAAGTACGAGAGGCTCGAAACGTCTTATCCCAGCATCGACGCACTCATAAAGCTGGCAGACTACTTCAACGTGAGCATCGACTATCTCCTGCGTGGGGTAAACACAGTACCAGCAGTGGAAAACAATATCAGCGGGCAGCTATCCAACAGCCCGTTTATTCAGGCGAACCACGGGGGCGTTATCTTTAACGGGGATAGCAACAGCGCCCTCTCTCCTGAAGCCGTGGAGCTGCTGCACATCTATGAGACGCTCGGAGGTCGTGACAGGCTCCGGCTGCTTAACTATGCGATAGAATTGGAGGGTGGTACAAAATGAGAGTAACTTTAGAGATTAAAAAGAAATGCTCGTTCTTCTGGCTTCGGGGAATCCGTTCGGCCAGGATTGACAAATGCTGCGCCAAATGCTTCATTGGTACGGCATACCACGAGGTATATGAGGGTACAAAGTATAGGGACAAGGCGCTCGTGGAGCTGGAGCTTAAACCGGATATGCGCATAAAAGCGTATTATCTCTGCGGGTTAAGCCGTGGATTCAAGTATGAGGATAACACGCACGTCGCATTTGTTCCATGCGAGGGGCAGAACATTGAGATAGAGAATGATAAGATTCGGCTGGTAGTTACAGACGCTCGCCAGATTGACTTCCAAAGCTACCAGCCCAACCCGGAGGGAGAGTTCACGCACGAACAGCGCACCTGCCGTAACTGGATATTCGCGAACTACCTCCTGGACGGTATGCCCCTGTGAAAAGGGCGGCACTTTACATCCGCGTTTCCACGCTGGAACAGGCGCAGGAGGGCTACTCTGTCGGCGAGCAAAAAGAGCGCCTTATTGCGTACTGCAAGGCAAAGGACTGGCTCATAGCTGACATCTATGTGGACGGCGGGTATACCGGCAGTAACCTTAAACGCCCTGGCATACAGAAGCTCATGGCCGAGACAGATAAGTTTGAGATGGTCCTCGTCTACAAGCTGGACAGGCTGTCACGCTCACAGAGGGACACCCTTTACCTGATTGAAGAAGTGTTCCGTCCGAATGACGTTGACTTCATATCCATGCAGGAGAGCTTCGACACATCCACGCCGTTCGGAAAAGCCATGATAGGCTTGCTCGCGGTATTTGCGCAGCTGGAGCGTGAACAAATTAAGGAGCGCACCTGGATGGGGCGCGTGGCAAGGGCAAAGACCGGGCTGTACCACGGAGGGGGACACATTCCTATCGGGTATGAGTATTCAGACGGAAAGCTGGTCATAAATCCATACGAGGCAGAACAGGTAAAAAAGATATATGAGTGGTATCTGTCCGGCTCATCACTGAAAGCCATAACAGACCGCTTGCAGGACGAGGGCTATACGAATAAATACAGCAGCTACAATTCCTGGTCGAGCGTCAGGAACATCCTTGGCAATGAGACATATACAGGACGGCTACATTTCGGGGACATAGTTGTCGAAAACGCTCACGAAGCGATAATAAGCGATGAGCAGTACAAAGCCGCGCAGGTTCTCCGTGGGAAAAAGCAGGAGCTATATGGCCCGGCTTTCCAGTCAAAGCATATGCTGACCGGGCTCATGTTCTGCGGTAAATGCGGAGGCCGGTATTACCTGCGCAATTCAGGGAAGTATTCATATTATGCCTGTTATTCCCGGACCAAACAGATGAAGAACATGATAAAGGACCCCAACTGCATGAACAAAATATGGAAAGCTCCAGAATTGGATGCCCTTGTAGATTCAAAGATACGGGAGCTTCTGCAATCCCCTAAGATGGCTGCGGAGTTGGCTGCCAGCAGACCAAAGAAAACGCCAGCAGTCAGCAGCAATGCTAACATCGAGAAGCGCATACGCGACATAGACAAGCAGATAAGCAAGCTGATGGAGCTGTACCAGATGGACGACATACCAGCAGAACTGCTGGGAGGGAAGATAAACAAGCTGTATGGAGAGAGGACGGCATTGCAGGAGACGCTCCTGCCTGATGAAGAACCGTCTGCCATCCCATTCGACTTGGTAAAGGAGCTTATAGCGGATGCGGCGCAGATTTGGGATTATGCAGACGAATTGCAGAAGCGGCGCATATTGCAGAGCCTCATATCGAAGATTGTGATAACCGAGGATGACGTGGAAATTGAATGGGCGTTCTGACAAATAAAAAAAAAGCCACGCAGCCTCCGGCATATTCCGGTGCTGCGTGGCTCTCTCCGTCATTCTTTTTTCTGCACGGGAGATTCCGCGTTAATCTGCTGGATGGCAGTCTGCGCGATTGTGGCTGCTGTAGCTGCTGCCGTGCTTGCCGCGACAGCCGTGGTGTCAACAGGGCTCTCCAGGACAGATACCGCGCTTAATTCCACAGGCGCTTCATTCTTCTGCTTTCGTACCTCTGCCTCAATCATCGTCAGCAGATACGCTTTCGCGTCGCCATATACGCTTTCGATAAATTCCGTGGCTGCGGGGCTTATAGATGCGAGGCAAGCTGTCATCGCTTTATTCGCCGCTTCCATCTGTGCCTCTGCATCGAATTTTCCAGCTTTCTTTAAGGAATCCACGTAGGTCTGGCTTGTGGCAGCTACCGCTCTGGTAATCGCCCCTGCGATTTCCCGTATGTAGCCCTGGACCTTTATGTCATCCGTTTTAGCCACGGCCTCGTCTTTCGCTTTGCTGATTAAGCCTACCGCATACGTCGTGATTACGGGAACTGCTGCCGTTATGACTGCAAGCAGCAGATTCAACAACATTTCTTTCATAGCTCTGTTCCTCCTTTAATTTGCGGGTTTGATATACTTCGCCGATGAGAAGCCGTACTTCCCGTTTTTATTCCTGATATAGTACCACAAGGAGCCGTCGGCAGCTTTTACCTCATCGCATACCCCGACAACTTCCCCATCTTTCAGCGGGCTGAAACTGCAAACAGGGTTCTCTGTTCCCGCCCATTTCCGAACTTTCAGGGCGGTTGTCGTCTTGCCGCTCCACTTTACGCTCCGGTTCAGCGTACCTCCAGAAGATACGGGCTTAGATGCCGGGGCAGAGCTTGCCTTGCTCGCATAGTTCGGTGTGATGAATCCACGGATGTACCGTCCATTCACTTTCAGTGTACGCCTCCCGACCATTCCTCCGTTCATGTTCCCCTCGATGACCGTGATGTCGTTTCCTACGACCTTTTCCACCATCCCAACGTGTTCAGGGTTTCCCTTGTTGTCCGTGGTGGCATAGTTCGGGCCGTCATCCCAGTCATAAAGGACTTCATCCGCAGGCTTCGGAACAAACGCATCGTTCTCCTGCCAAATCCCCATTTTCTTCGCCTGTTCGATGAGGTAATAGCAGGAACACTCCACGGGCATGATGTCCGTGAGCCCGGCCTTGATTGCCGCCGCGCTTACCGTCGTGGCGCAATATGCGTCGGAATATGTCACTCTGTAACCGCGCGGGAGGGGCTTATGCCCATTGTAAGTGTCGATGATGGGGGCGTGGCTCTTATTCGACCGTTTCAGGTTCACCCACCCCTGCATAAAGCCGAGAACTTTCTGTCTCACTTCTGCCTCTGTCATAGCATTTCCTCCTTTTCCGGGCTTTGCTGCGGCATACCTGTCATAATACACCTGCCCATAGCCAGCCCTCTTTTTCTTTGCTGCTTCGCTCTGGTCTGCGGGGCGCTCGAAATTAAGGAGAACGCTGTCGCTGGCAGCCCTTACGGATGCCGCCGATTTAAGGACGGACAGCACCGACTTATACCCGGTACTCAACTCCTTATATAAAAAATCGAGCTGCATTTCCAAGTCCCCAATAGACTTTCCTGCCGCCCGTGCAAACGCAAGCAAATTCTGTTTCCTGCTCCAATAGGTCCACTGCGCGATGCCATAGCCCGCGCTGTCCCTCACGAAGTTCCCATAATCCCCGCTGTCCACGGAAGCCGTGTATTCATCATCCGTGAGGCCGAGTTTCTTTTCGGAATTGTTCTGTAAGTTCTTCGGGTTCAGCCCGCTTTCTGCGTGGAGGTTTCCCATCAATCCCGCGATTCCGGCTTTGCTCAACCCTTTTCCCGTAAAATAGTTCCAGATGCGTTCCTCGTTATTATTTCCAGTAAGCGTATCCGCTCCTTTCTACTGGTCCGGCGGCTCGCCGGTATCTGACGGCTTATCCGGCCAGTGGTTATTCTTGCTCAGGTTCTCAACCGCAGATTTGATGCAGTATGCCAGCACCACACCTATAATTTCCGTTACAGCCACCTGTGACAGGCTCTCCGCAATCTGCATCTTATCGAGATAGGCAAGGACATAGCTGCACCACACCCAAGCGAATCCGTTTGCCAGGCATACCCAAATCACGGATTTCGTGGTTTCTGCTTTTGGTTTTGGTTTCGCTTTGTCCTTGGATTTCTTCCTGCGGCGGTTTGCAAAGCGCACCATGATTACGGCTAAAATCATGGAACATAGAATGACCGCCAAAATGTTAAGAAAAATTTTCATGTTCGCTCATCCTCCGCAACGCTTTCCTGTAAAAAGTCACGCTTTTTCAGACGGTCCTTATAAATCTCGCGGATATTCTCAATGGCGAGAACGGCCCGGTTATTCGGGTAGTCCGGGTGCGCTTCACAGTATTTTTCGTATGCGTCGATTTTTGCAAGAACCTCGATAAATTCTTCTTTTGTATGGCTGATGGGACGAAGCAGCTCATTGTTGAAGTGCAAGATTTGGGCGCGATGCCCGTCTGCTGTCCGCTTGTCATCCATGTCAATGTGGCCGTCCAGCTTCTTCTCAATCTCTGATAAGCGAACCGATACGTCTGCATTGATGGCTTTTCCGATGGCCCTTGCGAGCCATGACCACGGATTAACTTTTACCGGCGCAATCTGTATCAGCGTCATCAGTATTAAAACCGTTCCACCCCCGCCTCCTAAAATCTGTTGAATATTCATCTGCTAATCCTCCCATTCAATAAACTGCGCCGCCTCTGTCGCGGGCGGCCTACGTTGCTTTTCCATCGGTGTGTGCCTCCTTTTCAAAATGTCCAAACGGCTCATCAGCTGCCGCGCGTCCGGCATTCTCCATTACCATTTTGTAGATACCGTTTAACCTTATCTTCAAACTGACGCTTTCTGTATGCTCCAGCAATCCCTTTATGCTCGCGATATGGCGCAGGAATTTCGCCCTGTCCATGTCAGCGGCATACCGTTCGCATATAGCCCTCGTTTCGCGCTTTATCCTACGAACTGTGCTCTTGCGAAGTTTCTTGTGCGTAGCCCATATCCTCACGCCGACAAATTCAACACCCTGCCTTACCGGTCGGATGCTGGTCTTGTCGTTCAGGCTTAATTTCAGCTCATCCCGCAGGAAAACCTCAATCTCATTTTTCCATCTGTGCAGAATCGTTTTATCCGGCGCAAGAACGATGATGTCATCCATATACCGGATATAGTAATGGATTTTAAGCTGATGTTTGCAGTATTGGTCCAGCTCATTCAGGTATATGTTCGCAAACAGCTGTGACGTAAGATTCCCTATGGGCATCCCCGCGTCATACACCCATTCTTCCGGCGGCGTATTGTGCGGTGTCCTGCCTGGGGGCAGTCCAAAAGGCTCGATACGGCTGTCAACGATTTCCCTGATTACTTCCATCATGTCCTCATCCTTGATTCGTCGGGCCAGTATCTCCAGCAGCTTTTCATGGTCCACCCGGTAGAAGTATTTGCTTATGTCCAGTTTCAGGTAATACCATCCAGGTCCCGGCTTCCGGCTGACCTGCCGCATCCAGTATTGCAACCTGTTAGCGGCTCTGTGGCTGCCCTTGTTCTTCCGGCAGGCATAAGAATCCTCAATGAACAGACGCTCATAGAATGGATTTAGGTACTGGTAAATGCTCCACTGCACAATCCTGTCCGGGTAAGGGAGCGCCATCACAAGGCGGCTTTTTGGAACGTACACCCACAGTTTCCGGTATGGTCCAAGGATGTATGACTTATTCAGCATCGCCTCCTGTATCAAAAACAGGTTATCCTCCAGATGCGCCGTAAAAGCCATCACCTCGCTCCTGTCCCTTTTGCCCCGGCGGGCATTTATGTTTGCGCACAAAAGCCACCCGAAACTGCATATCTGTTGCCATGCGTCCCGGATGACTGTCATCTGATTTTCATTATCCATAAAACACCTTTTAATTCGTCGCGTGTGACGTTCCCGCCTCCGCGACAATTTACATTTCTTCCCTACAGTGGGAAAGGAAACAGGCCCCTTTTAGTCTGCGCACCAGCCAAGCCCCGTAAGGCAAGGCTCACTTGTCCGGCGCAAAACCCGTCGCATAAAGCGAAGCAGACGAAAAGCGGAGCGCCCGCCGATGTTGCCGTTGGAATTCGACCGCGCATTGTTCAGGTTGGAATTGAACACACCAGCGTTACCGCCATTGTTCCAGTTGCCACCGCGAATCAGACACCACCAAAACGGCCTGTTCCCTAAAACGGGTCATCTGTCGAGAGATTTTATGTAGCCCCCTAAGATGCGCCCGATTTCATCATTATATCTCGCCCACACCTCATACTGGTGCAGGGACAGAGGCGGGGCGAATTTAACCCCGCAGCAATCCTTGTCTGCTGACAGCCGGACCAGATGCCGGAGCCATTCAAGTTCAATGTCAAGCTGCTGCGTGGTTGTCTTTCGGTAATACTTCTTTTCGATTTCCACGGCAAGATGGTACATCCTTGTCATAGTCGCCCGCAAATCATCGGCAAGGTCACGGTTACGTCTTGGAAACGTCATCGTGATTGGTCTACCGTATCGAATCATATCACCTATCCGCTCTTTAAGATGGAACGGCTCATAGCTGCTTTCCGCAGGAACGTCAAGCTGCATCGCGCATTCGCCTCCTTACTATTTACGGGTTCCAGCATTTAAGGAAATAGACCGCCTCGCTATCGCTCGGCGGTCAGTGTTTCCGTAAACAGTGAACAGTTACTCGGTGGAAGCGGAGCGCCCGCCGACGTCGCCGATGGAACGCGACCGCGCATCGTCCAGGTAGGAATCGAACACACCAGCGCTACCGCCACTGACCCAGTAGCCACCGCGAATCAGACAGCGTTCAGCTTCGGTGTTGTTCACCCAGAAATGGTCCCCGTTATAGTTCGCGGAGATTCCATCCCCGGTCAATGCCGCATCAGGTAGCATGGCGAGGGACTGCAAAAGCAGCTTCGCGGCATCGCCGATGCTCGCATCAGCCGTAACACTCGCAAAGGCACACCCGTTGGCAACCTTGGTGTGCGCAATCGTTGTGCTGTATGTCCATACGCCGTTGATGAAGTCCAGCTTTACTGTTCCCTGGGTGGTTCCGTTTCCGTCAGGCGCAACCAGAGAACCGTCGCTGGCCTTGATTGCTTTCCATGCCGCGCTGGTAGGGGAGAGGTCGCAGGTCGGGTCACTGGCATTGTTGTCGGCGATAATCTGGATTTCTCCGTGTACAAGCCTTAAACCGATACACCACTCCCATACGTTCCCGTTCAGGTCCCAGATGCCGTCGAGCGTACCGTCATGGCTCCATGTGACCGGGCCGGTTCCAGTAGCCACACGCTGGATTCTCCCCTCGCCGTCACGGGCGCAGCTCGGAATCGCCTTGTACAAGGTTTCCGTGCTGTCTTTGCCGTAATTATTGTTGCCTTTCGGCTCCGTGCCGTTCTTATGACACCACAGCGCGATGGCGGCCCATTCCGCAGCGGTAATCTCGTGGAACTTTCCCCCTTTCGCACGGTTGTAGCCCACGCACATATCCAGCGTCACGTTTGTGGACGGGTCCTCGCGAGGGAGGCTGTACGCCCTGCCGTCATACTGGTGCGACTGGTATTTTCCCACATAGAATCCGTCAATCTCGACCCCGTTTACACGGAAAGCCGGATGTATGGATGTGTTCGCCGTGGAAAGCACGTCGCGCAGCTGGAATTTCGGGATGTAGACCATCACCGTCGGCATCTCGCGGTCATCATACAGGAGCGCATTGCTCGGACACACACTTTTCAAAGCCAGTTCTGCCATATCAAAATTTGACATCGTATTATTCCTCCTTATTTTTACTGAATGATGATTCCGTCGATTGCGAACAGGTAGAGCGTCACCTTATCCATGTCAAGCGGGAGAGGCGTGCGGATTACTGTTTCCCGTGTACCTCCCATGCCGGATTCAGATTCGGCATCGGCATCGTTGCTTGCCCCTGTTGGTTCCTCCGCAGGAATAATCTGCTCGTCATATTCCATAGCCGGAATTTCAACCTGCGCGGCGTAATACTGCCCATGTCCCGTGGTAAGGCAGCCCTCGCTGTCAACCATGATGTCTTTCGTGACAACGCTGTCACGCTGATAGCGGGCAAGGTCCAGGCGCAGAGCGCCATCTGCGAAGTCCAGCTTCGTCCCGGTAAGCTCGTATGCGATTTTCTTGCCGCTGTTCTTTTCAATAACTTTCACGTCATTATCCTCCTTATCCAATACTTGCCTGTACCACAGGCTCTGTCATGCCGCCGGATATTCTTACGCTTACCCGGACAGCTGTTGCGCTTCCGTCGTGTATAAGCTTGAAGCCGTTCAAAGCCCGGTCTTTCACGCGGATGTTTCCGAGGCGGCCGCCGCTGTATTCCAGCACGGTAACGTCTACACTGTAGTCAGTGTTCTCGCGCAAGCCTTTCAGCGCAACCGTGGTCTCCTTGTTATTGAACGGCCATTTTGCGCTGTTCATCAAGAGATTCAGGTTCTGCACCTCGGTCCCATACTGGAAGTCATCCTGCGTCTGCTTGAACTGCATAAGAGCTACAGCGAGGCCCAGGTCGGAAATCCCAACTTCCATGTTGTTGAAATGCTGCTGGTCCAAAAGTGTTCCATACTGGATAACGTCCCCATGCTGGTCTGTAACATGGTCTACCCAAAACGAGCGTTTATACGCCATATCTGTTTTCCTCCTTTCATCAGCTTTCTACTTCTACGAGCGGGAATGTAAAGCGCAGCAGGGCAGTGTTCAGGCTCGTTCGCTTTAAGCTGACTTCCTGCTGGCCCGCCAGAGCGCCGTAGTTGTCGTATACCCTGACAGCCGTGATTGTGTCGTCCATGCCGGAACTCGGCGCATTCACAAAAACCACGACATCCGTGCCAATTATGCGCTTGCTGTTGATTTTTCCGTCATACCATGTTTTTTTGTTGAGCTGGTACTGGAAACGGTCAACGCTCCGCAGAAGCTCTGTACGGCGGTTGTGCAGAAAATTGTCGGTAAAAAATGCCATCTTCGCGTCCTCCTTTCATTTATTGTGCCGCCATGCCGCAGCGCCTTGTACCGCTCTGGTTTGGGCTTGCCTCGAACACCACGGCATCCTGCTTACTTTCGGCAGCATACTTGACGGCTGCTGCCTTGATGGAATAACCTGCCGCACATTGGTACATGAACAGCGGATTTCTTTTCCCATACTGGCCTAATCTGTTATTCTCCATGCCGTACCTCCTTTTTTACTGTCCCGGCCCGCATTGCGCCGCAAACTGCCACAGGTCTTGGAAGCGTTCCTGCAAATTCAGGAGAAATGAGTGCCGCATCGTGCTTCCCGTCAACAGCTACGCTCTCTGTCCTTGCGCTCCAGCCTAATTCAGAAGCCGTCCATACGGTTCCGCTGCGGGCATTCCCTGCGTGCTCCGGCGCGTCCATATGCAGCTCCGTGTTATCTTTCACCCCGATTACGTTTTGGATTCCTGTGTACCCAATGGTGGAGAAATCCGGCAGCGTACCGGTGAATTCCGGCATCACGGCGTATACATTCTGCTCGCTGTCCACCACGAGCATACTGCGCTCGCTCCAGCCGAGCATTGATGTCGTCCAGGCAGTTCCGCACCGTACTGTACCCGTGAATTCCAATCGGTCTGCGAACCCTTTTGCTTCTGCGAACAGATGTAGAGGGCCGCGCAATGAGTAACCCTTTGTGGCAATGTCCGGCAGCGTACCAGTGAATTCCGGCATTACAATAACCGGCTCCTGGTTTACAGCATATCCCAGCTTATGGTTTTCACTCCATCCAAGCGTTGACGGCATCCACCATGTTCCGCACCGTATCGTGTTACACTCCGGTACGAAATAAGACCATGCGCTTATTTCATGGCTGATTGTCAAGCCGTTCTTCA
>OFGA01001764.1_pt1 | contig 14418 bp, 12 predicted proteins | sample 1521471 | NCBI WGS metagenome assembly OFGA01 (sample SAMEA3504086, study PRJEB24116) | mouse gut metagenome | biome: mouse gut; feature: mouse-associated habitat; material: faeces | place: Denmark | collected 2011
TACTTGAGGTATTTTTTTGTGTCAATCTCTTGACCTATTTAAAGTATACAGGAAGCTTTCTTAAGTAGCTTTATTTTCTCATTAATTATTACATTCAAATCTCTCCTCTTCACGGATAACATTTTCTAACATCATGTAGTCTAAACAAGGTATGTAACCTTAAACAAACACAATACATGCTATATCTTTATGATCCATTTGGACCACCCCCTTTTTCTATAAATCAACATACTACTATTTTAACCTTTGCTTTTATCATTTACTCAAAAAATAGTCTTTCTTCTGAATATTCGTTTAAGTTCGAAAACTCCAATAAATCCACCTATTAACCATCGTATAATCCAAAAATCTGCCAACACATAATAAATACCAATCCCACATAAAACAATAATTAACCCTGGAACGAAATTCCGCAAACTCAAATGATATGTTACATTTTTGAAAGAAGAAACAATAATATGATGTACAAAAAATAATATTCCGTAAGATATTGTAGTCGAAATTGCCGCACCATACATTCTCCAAACTGGAATCATAATTATATTTAAAATTATATTAATCCCTGCTGCTACAAATGTACCAACAGCTATTATTTGTGCCTTTTTGTGAAAAAACTCAAAATTAACCGGGAATTGATACATAAATGTAAAATACACAGACAAAACAATAATAGGAATAATATTTATCCCTGACCAATATTCTTTATTAGCTAAAATATAACTAACCTCTCTTGATAACATAAGAAATCCAAACGTTATAACAGTAAATAACTCCATATAGTTTCTGCATTTTATCTTTAAACGTCCATATTCTTTTAAGTTTAAATCATCGTAATAAAAAGGGCACCATGAATTATTAAGAGAAATCAGTATAATTGACAGAACACTTGACAGAGTATAGAACAAACTATAAATCCCTATTTCTGAATTTGGTATATCATATTTTTGCATCATCACCCGATCTGATTGTGCTAAAATGTTCTGTGCCAATGAATGAAAAACCATAGGAATTCCAAAAAATATTGCATATTTACAATACCTACAACAAATTTTAGGTGGCGATTTCATAAAAATAGGAATCCACATTGCACCAGAAATCATTATATATGGTATTGCAATCCCATATATCCGTCCTAAGTATTTTTTATCAGAAGGAAAAAAAGGGATTAATATCATCGATATAACAACTGATAAAACAGAAATCAAAATAGAAAATTTAACATTTTTATCTGCTTTTTTTTCGTATATATATGAAGTTTGAATAAACTTTATAGTAAGTTCAGAAAATGAAATAACACACAATAATACAATCCATTCTTTGGTATAACCCAATATTTTAGAAATAGGTGTAATAGAAATAATACTTATCATTACAAAACTAATTGTAAAACTTAAAAGTAACAAACTACTTTTAAATTCATAATAACTATTTTTAAACTGATACTGACCTGTACCTATTGAATTGTACACTCCCAATCCCAGAAAGCATCCAACAATTGAAACCCATGAAAAAAAAACCGAATAAATTCCATATTGTTCTGTTCCTAACATTCGAGTAAATATTGGTGTAGTAAAAAATGAAATTCCTTGCAAAAAAATAGTACAAAAAAAATTCAATATAGTTGTTTTCGTTACACTATTCATAATTTAGCCCCAATATTTATCTCCTCCAATTATTACTTCTTAAATCCATCAAAAATTTTTGAATATTTTTTTCAGCATTGTTCTCCCATAATGCTTTTCTGACTTCAGAATATTCAGTTGATATAGGATATTGAATAAGATTCATAAGCTCATTTGCTGAAGAAAACCCTCTGGCAATTCCCCAGTCCATCAACGGTTGTGTTTGTTCATGCGGCACATTCTCAGCAATACATATATTTGTATGATTAAAAGCAACAGCCTCTAATCCAACAGTTGTACTTGCCATTACATGATGCCGTCCCAACTTCAACCAATAATAAATCCCTTCGCTTTGACGTGTAATGAATTCTATATCACTATTTTCTGAAAGAATTGGGTATCTACTTTTCATTCCATCTACTTCATTTGGATGTAATTTAACTATTATCCTATATCCTTTTGGCACAGCCAAAGAAACAAATTCATTAATAATAATCTCAAATTCCTTTTTTGCAACTGGATATATAATTACAGTTTTTTCTTCTGTAGACAAATATTCAAGCTCTTTGATTTTAAAACATTGATACGGAAATCCTATTGAAACAGCCTTTGTAGTAGGCAATAGCTGTGTCCACTCTATGTGCTTTTTCCCAAAAGCTAACAAGTAATCTGGAGTCAAATTATTATTTCCTCTCAAATCTTCAAACCAATATTCCTCATGATTGTTTATTACTCCATGTTGTAACTCCATAATAAGTATATTTTTTCTTTTAGCGACATCATAAGCTGCATATAGCACCTCTTGATAATAGCATACAACGAGAATTGCTTTGCATTTTGTCTTATTAAATAACTTCTCAAAATATTTTTCAGAAACTCTATATATTTCAATATAATGATATATATATTGTTCCATTTCTTCTGCTGTAATTGATTGTCCAAAATTTAATTTTATCTTCTTTTCTAAATTTCTTAAAAATCTTAGTTCGTTTTGATCTTTTTTATTTATATTTAATTTTCTTTTTAATCTAAATTTAATATTTGCCTGGAAATATATAAGTAATAAATTGTATTCATTAGTTGATATATCTTTCGGATCAAAACTAGTTCTTATTCGAGTACTTTTAATCTGTGCCGGCATTTTCCAATAATCAAAAAATTTATCTTTTATCTTATTATGAGTAAAACAAATAAGTTCTGTTTCATCAAAATTATATTGTTTACCTATACTCTTAAAAAAAAGAAAAAAATTTTTCAAAATCAAAGAATTTCTTTGAACAAAGTTCTTATTCTTATAAACCTTATTATCGTGTATTAATCTGTCACTAAGTGCACCTTCACAAACAACAAATCTTAATGCTTGCCAATATGGCACTCCTAAATATGTTCTATCAAATAACCGCTCTCGATATTCAAACTCTGCGAATGATTTTATATCTTTTTCCATGTACATTTCCTTCTTTCAACGCATAACCATATATAAATATCAAAGATATCTGATGTTTAGATTTAAAAATTTTATCAAATAAAATTCTATCAATTCCGGCATATTGGATATACAAAAAAGTAAATTAAATTTTTTCTTCAATTTAACATCTTCACATAAACTTTTACGCAGAATTTGATAATCTTCATTTTTAAAGCACTTATATTTTCTAAGTTGCCACACATAGTTCCCAAGTTTAATATACTCCAACCGAATTTTAATTTCATTTCCATTTATTAATTTATTCTTATCTAGAAATTCAAAAATATATTCCATAGATTTTCTTATATCCATTATATTTGATATTTTATATGTTCTACTTATACTATTATCCGTATGTCTATAATAATACACAGTTTTATTTACTTCTGTATTTTTCTTAGAAACTAAAAGATATTTTAAATAAAAATTTAAATCTTGTCCTATTTTAACTTCATCAAACCAAATTTGATATTTATCGATAATACTTTTCTTATATAACTTTGATCCTGGAATCGGATCACATTTATAAAATCTGTAGATACCTAACACTTTATCTCTGTATGTGCATGCTTTATATGTCTTTATTATTTTTCCACTATTTTCAAAATGCGAAACATTACCTACTACTAAATCTGCGTTTTCACAAATCATAGCATTACTTAATATTTTCAGTGTATTTACGTCTAATATATCGTCTGAATCACAAAAGTATAAATATTCTCCTGTCGCATACTCTATCCCCTTATTTCTTGCAACTGGAGCACCTTTATTTTCCTGGTTCAATATGACATAATTTTTTTTCGATTCACAAAGTCTATATACTATTTCCAATGTATTATCTGTCGAACCATCATTTATCAAAATCACTTCATATGCCGGAACAGATTGTTTTTCTATACTATAAATTAATGTTTTAATTGTATTACTACAATTAAACATAGGTATAATAATTGATATTTTAATCACACTTTCACCTCAAAACTTTAAAAACAAGAAGTCCATGGAACTGCTCCATCGCTTGATAAGCTAGTAAAATATAATACTATAAACCCTATATAAATAAAACATTTGAGAAATTTATTTATATTAAAACTCTTCAATATATTAGGAAGAAAAATAATTGTCGTAACAGAAAAATATAAATTTAATCTAGAAAACATAGATAAATATCCCGCTAATACATTAATAGCACATGAAATCAAATTAACATAATTCCAAAAATCATAATTTTCTCTTTCTGATATATTTATACATAATTTATCTATCAAAAAAAAATATAAAAGACTTATTATAATTTTCATTAATAAGCTATAACTGAAAACATGTATTTCGATCCCGGCTCCACTAAGTGCATATTTATAATTCCATTTTAAATTGAACATTTCATAGAGAACAGGTAAAACATTCTCCGCATTGCAAATTATAATTAAAAAAACACAAGAAGCCATACAAAAAAATATACATCTTATTTTTTTAATCGAAGCCAATTTACTTCTATATAAAATTGCATGAATAAGTAAAACAAATAGAATAAAAACAGCAGACAAATGAAACATTGCAGCAAGAATTGATAACACCAAAGTTTTTAAATATTTTCTTTCAATATAAAAATCATATACAAATAGAATTAAAGATAATGCTAGAAATTGTCTCATTATATTCATTGCTGACATAAAATATCCGATAGTGATAAATAGAAAAAGAGAAAAAAATTGATCTTTACTATATTTTTGTATATATCTTTTTACTGCCAACAAAGTAACAGTAATATTCGCAATAAGCAGAAATTGATAATTATGTGTTAGTAAATGAATTAATTTATTCCATATCATATATCCCGTTTCGATATAATATTTGACTAAACCGCGTAAATCCAATGTTCCAGCAGAATCAAAAATATAACTATACGTCAATGTATCAGTACCAACACTAATATCCCTTAATCCTGCAATAAATATCATTTGAAATATTGTAATTTTAATTGACAATTCAACAGCTTTTTCTTTGCCCTTAAATTTTTCAAAAACAATTCTCCAAACAAACAACATTATCAAGTTTATAATATATATATTCATACCATTTATCGACATCTTTCGTTTAATTTATACATGAGTTTCTAACTTTATAAATCAAATTAATATATCAAAATATTACTAACAAAGTCATTAATACTTTTCTAGTAATAGGCATCCGCCACTTAATTAAATCCCAATACGATTCTTTAACAGACTGTTTTAATTTTCTTTTTACAATGTGAATATTACTATCTTTTTTATCATATCCATATAATACTAACTTTGATAACATTGTAAAGTCAGCTCTTTTTCTATTAATTAGTGCATATTTATAATAGTCTGGATTCTCCTTCTCAACTCTTCTAACTATTCTATCCCACACTTTTAAATATTCCAAATCATTTTCAGTAAATTGAGAATGTGTAATTCCTTCTAAATTAATTTGGTAATGATATAATTTTCTATTACTTGAAATCATATTATCTGCTCTATTAAAAAAATCATATGTAGCTTCTACGTCTTCATTTAATGTTTCTACAAAAGTAAAATCTTCCAATATTTCACGACGTATTAATTTATTCCAAACTCCACTATTAGATTTCTCTCCATTTATTCTAAAAAAATAATCTAACATCTTTTTTTTATCAAATAAATTTATCTCTTCTTTTGGTTGTTCAACTTTATTTCCTTTTTTTACCTTTCTTTCTTCACAAATTTCACATTGTGCGATTTGACATTCTGGTCTCAGCTTCAATAATCTATACAAATATTCATACATTTCAGGATCGATCCAATCGTCACTATCTACAAAAGCAATAAATTCACCATTAGCAATTTTTAATCCTTCATTTCTTGCAGAACTCAATCCTCCGTTTACCTTATGGATAACCTTCACCCTGAAATCTCTTTTTTTCCATTCGTCACACATTTGTGGACATCGATCTGGTGACCCATCATCTACAAGGATTACTTCTATTTTACTATATGTTTGCTTTAATATAGAATCAACACACCTATTTAAATATTTTTCAACCTTGTAGACAGGCACTATTATACTTATTATCTGATTACTCATTAATTATTTACCTCATCCCTTTCTCAAAAATACTCATAAACAAATATTTTCAGTTATTGGCAGATAGTTATTTTTTTTAATATTATCTAAGAATCTTTTGAAAAACCACTACTCTTACTTCTGCAGGAATAAGAGAAACTATTAATTGAATTATACAAGTTACATAATAATCTATATATGAAATGTATCCTATGTCTAAAATCTGCTTCCGACCTGCACAATATTTTTTAAAATATTCCCATCCTCCTCTTCTCTTAATCATAGCGTCACCTGTACGAGCATAAACTAAAGAAGTATCTAAATTCATCCCTATTGCACCTGAACTTATCATTTGGCACCATAAAACATCGTCTTCCATCAACGGAGCATCTTTGTAATTCCCAGCCTTTAAAACTGCTCCTTTCTTATACATAACCGTCATATGATTAAAAGCACTTCTTCTTCGTTGATATTTTTGTATTTCTTCATTTTTTAAAGGAACTTTTCTTTTTGATACGATGTTTGTAATATCACCATCAAACTCCATTATATGACTACCTACAATATCAAGTTCTGGATTTTCTTTAAATGCCTGTATTTGCTTTTCAAATCTATTATCTACACAAATATCATCTGTATCCATTCTTGCAATCAACTCATATGTACACATTTCAATTCCTGTCGCCAAAGCTAATCCCAATCCTTTGTTTTTTTCTAATTTAACATTTTTAAATGGAATTACAGATTTTTTCTTAAACATATTTATTTCTTCTTTTAACTCCTCTGTAAGTGGACCATCTTCTACCAAAACTATTTCATTAGGTAAAAGTGTCTGGCTGAAAATGCTATTCATACATTCATGAAAATATTCTGGCCTTTCGTGTATATATATTGACATTAATACACTAAATTTAAAATTCATTTAAAATACCCCAAATTCTTATTAAAAATTATCCTAAAATCAATACAAAAATAGTTCTCACAATTATAAATAATTCCCTTAAAAAACAAAATTTTTCTAAAGAATTTAAATTCCAAAACATTTTCTCAGGTAATACTTTCTTTATATATATATCATCTATATCTTCAACCCCTGTCAAGAACCGATCCTCATCCCTATACTTAATACTTGCTTCCGATGTTACTCCTGCAGGCAAAAGCAGCGTTGCTTTCATTTCATCTGTGTAAGCATCAACATATTTCTGAACTTCCGGTCTTGTTCCTACGAAACTCATATCACCGATTAAAATATTTATTAATTGTGGAATCTCATCGAATCTATACTTTCTAATTTTTTTCCCTACTTTTGTAATTCTTGCATCATTCTGTATAGTTACTAGTGAGCCTTTTTTGTCTGCATCTGTTATCATTGTCCTGAATTTAAAGATATAAAACACTTCTCCATATTGAGTTACTCGCTCCTGTCTATAAAATATAGGTCCAACACTATCTATCTTTATGCATATTGAAATGATTAAAAATAACGGTGATAATATAATTAACAAAATTATCGCTAAGATAACATCAAAAATGCGCTTTAGCTTTAAGCTAAAGCGCTTTTTTTCCAATATATTATAGTATTTCTTTACCTTTTTATTTCGCATGAATTCAGGAATATCATCCCATTTTTTTAACTGCATATTAGTTTTTCTCACATTTGCTTAATATTTCTATTATTTTAGAAATAATATATTTTATATCTTTTTCTTCTAAGCAGGTATGTAATGGCAGAGTAATCTCATTCTCATATTGCATGTATGCATTCGGATAATCTTTTATATCAAATCCCAATTTTCTGTATGCTGTCATCATCGGCAATGGCTTATAATGTACATTCGATGCTACTCCCTGCTCTGCTAATTGATCTATCAAATGATTTCTATCTTTTTCCCTCATCCCCGGTATCCGTATCAAGTACAGATGCCCGCTAGACATTTTTTCTTTTCCAAAATGCTCTAGTGTTCGAATCCCCAATCGCATAAATGCATTATTATACTCTTCTATAATTCTATATCTTTTCCTTAATATGTCTGGATATCGTTCTAACTGTTTCAATCCAATCGCAGCCATAATATCTGTCATATTCCATTTATAACCCAAAGATACAATATCATATTCCCATCCACCCAGATTACTCTTCGCTAATGCATCCTTAGACTGTCCATGTAAGGATAACCGCATAAACTGTTCATAGATCCAGTCATTGTCTATTCCTTCTATCTTTCTCCAGGTCAAAGCTCCCCCCTCCGCAGTCGTCAAATTTTTTACCGCATGAAAAGAGAAACTAGTAAAATCAGCAATCTCCCCACATCTCTTCCATCTTTCCCTTATCAACTTCTTTGCACCAAAAGCATGCGCACTATCCGCAATCACAATAACTCTTCCAAATACTTCCTGAAACTTATTAGACGGGCGGAATAATGATTTCTTCCTCTCAACAATCTCAAAAATTCTTTCATAATCACAGAGGACACCTCCCAAATCAATCGGAATAATAGCTTTTGTTCTCTCTGTAATCGCATTTTCCAAAGCATCATAATCCATCTCATAGCTATCTTTAGCTACATCCACCAACACAAGTTTCGCCGCTACATGACATATAGGACTTGCAGATGCCGTATAAGTATAGGCCGATGTAATGACTTCATCTTCTTCTCCTATTCCCAACAGCCTAAGAATAGCTTCTAAACACGCTGTCGCGGAATTCAGTGCTACAGCATGTTCTGTACCGCAATACGCCGCAATTTCTCTTTCGAATTGTTTTGTTCTGGAACCTGTCGTAATCCAACCACTTTTCAATGTTTGGATTACTTCTGCTATTTCCAAATCTGTAATATCCGGCGGCGAAAAAGGAATCTTTCTTTTTTCCATTGATATAGTCCTCCTGCTACTCTTTTTTCTTTCTAACCATCTCTATCCCAAGATGGACCACTATCTTCCGATTCATAAAATTAACCTCCACCTTTGCAATTCTCCGGTGAAGATCAATTTTCTTAATACATCCTTCCAAATTTTTTAACGGTCCCGACAAAATCGAGATTGCAGCATCTTCTGACACTGACACCTGAGAAAGCTGCACCTCCATATTCTGATCAGGCGATTCTATCATCCATTCTAACCATTCCACTTCATGATCTGAAAGCGGAATAAAGTGTTCTCCATCCTTCCCTAACAACCTTGTGAATGCCGGCACATTCTCAAGTTCCCGATATAGCCTTTGTACACAGTCACTTGTTATAAACACATATCCCGGGAGCAGTTTCTCATGAATCACTTTCCATTCTCCCCGGAATTTCTTTTTTATTTGCCGCATTGGATGAAAGCAAAAGTGATATAATTCATTGTCCACCATTACCTTAACTTGTTCTTCTATTCTATCTTCTGTTCCTGTTACTACCTGCATTACATAATACAAAATACTCCTCCTTTTATTCGGTCATCTCGCTGTGGTAATGTATTAACGAAACGTTAACTTTAATAGGTATGCTTCGCCATCCATGCCCCCAGAAATTCTTCTGTTGCCACAGTAATTTGTCTGTCACACTGCAGACCATAAACAATCTATCTGCAGATACTTTCAGATACCGAATATGTCATACTCCCAGAAATCCAAGTGCCCCTGCTTCAAAGATATCTAAAAAGTAATCCTGATCATTTTCCTTTCTATCACATCTATATACTTTTACCTTCGATCGTTCAATAATTCCGTTGGGAAATAAGATGGGTTATACTAAGCAATACTCTTCCGAACCGTCTCTTTACTCCGATTCTTCTGCGGCATCTCATCCTGTTTTCCTTCTTCCTGGCTGCAGCTATCCAATTTCCGCCGCCCCCACTTCATCCCAATCTCTTCAAGCCTTTGCACCTGATCTTCCCTCAGCTCTTTTCCAACACGCTTCCCGGCATACACCTGCTTCTGTTCATTCACCCACTTTGCAAGCCATATCCCATCCGCCCGATACTTCGAAGGAATATTTAAGTTTCCATGCTCTTCATAATATTCTTTTGCAAGCCCATACCTTACCTCCCAGGAATCCGGCTTCACCCAGACCATCCCAAGCGCATCCAGCCTGCCCTGCTGCTCTTTCGAATGCTTCTCTTTCCCTTTCTCCCTTCGGTCCGCAATCCAACCTCCAAGCTTATATCCATCCGGGCTTACATAAGAAACCGGCACATTCAGATTCCCATACGCTTCATAATAAGCCTTCGCCTCAGCATAACCTTTTTCCCACTTCTGCTCCGGCTTCGTCTTCCACACCATACCGATCCCGTCAAGCCGTGCGATCTGCTCCGGCGTCAATTTAGCCCCGTCAGTCATTCCCTTCCGAAGCAGCCTTTGTCTTCGGATCCATCCGCCGATCTTAAGCCCTTTTGGGGAAATGTACGCATTAGGGATATCCAGATCTCCATGTTCCCGGTAATACCGCAGGCATTCCATGAAATTCTCTTCCCACAGATAATCCGGCACATCCCAGATCATCCCTATTTTACCGAGTGCCTGAATCCTTTCCTCTGTCAAATAGCTTTTCTGAATCCCGCTCTTACGGTAAGTCCGAAGCTGGCAGATCCACGCGCCAAGCCGGACACCCGAATCTGTCACATCATTCACATTAGTATTTAAATGGCCGTGCTCCTCGTAATACCTTTTTGCTTCTTTAAAATACCGCTCCCATGAAAGATCACGGTAGCTTCCCCATATCATTCCGATCCGATCAAGCTTCTGGATCCGATCCGCACTCAGAACACCGTATTTCTCACCGGCACGAACCTTCCTCTGTGTCAAAAGCCATCTGCCAAGCCCGTACCCTTCCTCCGTTCGATACCTCACCGGCACCTCCAGATTCCCGTGCTCCTGATAATATTGTCTGGCATACTGATACATCAGCTCCCAGGAAGCCGTCAGCGTATCCTCTAATTTCTCAAACAACGCAATACAATCCTGCACCTCATCTGCAACTTTGAAATGTTCATATACAATCTCGTCTTCCCGGTTAAGGAAATGATAATACGATGCTGCAATCTGCATCTCTTCCTCAATCGTCCCGATACTGTACAGATTCTCTATATTTAACACAATATCAAAAATGACCGCGTCCTTCTTCTTACCCGCCGACAGTGCGCGCCCGATCTGCTGCTTGTAAATGATCGGCGATACCGTCGGACGCAGCAGAATCACACCGTCCACATCTTCCATATGGACTCCCTCATTGAGCATATCGATACAGTATAATAACTTCAAATGGTCACTGACATCCGTCTTAAATTCTGCAAATGCCCGACTCGTTGCCGGATCATCGGAATAAGCAGTATAAATATGCGGATTCTGATCCACCTTCGCAAACCACTTCGGCGCCTTTGTGATCATTTCCGCCATATGCTCATAATTTGCACAGAATACAATATATTTCCCCGCACGTTCTTCCATATGCTTACGGAATATCTCTTCCAATCCGTCTGCCTGCTTAAGCGCACGGCGCAGAGCATCAAGCTGCTTCTCCCCTTCGTCTCTGACTGCCTTACTCCTGGCCGTCCGTATCCTTTTCTGATATTCCTTAAGATCCTTTTGATAAGAGAAAACCGACAGGACATACTTCGGAGGATTCAGGATCCCTCGCACGATCGCCTCTCCAAGGGACATCTCTGAGGCAACATTTCCGTCAAACAACTCATCCGACATATCCCGCTGGTTGTCCAGATAGCGGATCGCAGTCGCAGAAAGCCCAAGCACTCCTGCATTCGGATACATAGACAACAGGTTCTCTACCCCCTGTCCCCAGACCTTCGCACCGCAGCGATGAAATTCATCCAATATAATATAATCAGGGCTAATCTCACCTAATTCAGTTTCTGTCATAGACATCAGCTTTGCATACGTGTAAAACCTTATATTTTCCAACCATTTCACACTATTTTCTGAATGGTCCGCTAACGGCGCATCTATTCCCATACTCGCAATCAGATTCTCCGCCTGCGTTCTGAAAATATATTCCGACGGCGACAACCAGCAGACGATCTTCTGAGGGAACTCCTCACACAGCTTGAACCCTATAAAAGATTTGCCTGTCCCGGTCGGGTGGATAACCGCCGCTTTTCCCCTGGTATTCAGCATATCCAGAGCCGCCCGATATGCAGTTTGATTGTGTTCATATAATTCAATTGACATATCCCCGGCCCCTTTCTAATCCCCGCAAAAATGTAATGAAGTATACTACTTCATTACAAAGAGCCTGTTTTCTCCTGTTTTCCGCCGTTCTTAATTGGTTTGACCAGAATTTTGACGGCGGTGAATCAAGTATCTATATGCCCAGATCACATGTTTACAGTTTCTTTCCCCTTCTTTTTTCGGAAATACAAGATTTCGTAGAATTTGACTAGAATTTTGACGGCGATAGAATGAAAATCTCCATATTTTGTATGATTTTTTAGAAAAAATTTGCAGAAATACCATTGGAAACCCCGTTCAAAGCCTCCCAAAATGTTGACAAAACCATTTTTGCATGGTAATATAACGTAAATAAATCAATTACTGATGTAAATTTTCGCAAAAAAAATGTAATGAAGTACCATAATTCATTACATTTTTACGTTATAAACTTACTCAATCTTCTACTTCATCTGCTCTACCCGTTCCTGAACAGTCTTATTAAAATTCTGCACCTTCCTTGCATATGTTCCTTCCATATATCTGGAATTCAGCATGAAATCTGCCGTTGCCAGATTATTTGCGATCGGGATATCATACACGACCGCGATACGAAGAAGCGCCTTCACATCTGGATCATGAGGCTGCGCCTCCAACGGATCCCACAAGAAGATCATAAAGTCAATCTGTCCTTCCACGATCTTCGCGCCGATCTGCTGATCTCCGCCGAGCGGGCCGCTGTTATACCCCTTCACCGGAAGTCCGGTCTTCTCTGCGATCAGTCTGGACGTCGTTCCCGTCCCGCACAGGAAATGTCCCTTCAAGATCTCCTTATTCCTGTCGCACCATTCTACCAGCTCTTTCTTCTTGCCGTCATGTGCCACCAACGCGATATGCTTCGTCTTACCAATCTCAAATGTTACAAAATTCTCACTTGCCATTTGCCTTCCTCCTATACTTTCTATTCTGTTTCATCGTCTTCACAGACTGTCTCTTCATAATACTTCATCAACGCCTGTGTCCCAAGGTCTCCATGCCCTTCTGCTGCCAGAATCTCATAATTCGCAAGGGCCTGACTTAACACCTCCAGGCATAATCCGCTCATATTCGCCTCTGCAAGCGCCAGCTTCATATCCTTGATAAAATGCTTCAAGAAGAATCCCGGCGCATAATCATCCGCCAATATCTTCGGACCGAAGGTATCAAGCTGCTTGCTGCCCGCCGCTCCGGTGGACACTGAATCCAGAAGCACCTTAAGATCAAGGCCTTTAGCCTTCGCGTAAGTCAATGCTTCGCAGACGCCAGACAGAGTCCCCGCGATCATGATCTGATTCGCCAGCTTGGTCATGTTTCCGGCTCCGCTGTCCCCGCAGTATACGGCGCTGCCGCCCATGACCATAAGGATGTCATATACCTCGTCAAAAGTTTCCCTGTCTCCGCCCACCATAATTGAAAGGCTTCCGTCAATGGCCTTCGGTTCCCCGCCGGACACCGGCGCATCGATCATGCGGACCCCCTTCTCTTTGCAGGCCTTATAAACCTCCTGGGAAGCCAGAGGCGCGATCGAGCTCATATCGACAAGGATATCTCCTTCCTTTGCCCCCTCCAGCACGCCGTCTTTTCCCATGACCGCTGCTTTCACGTGAGGCGAATTGGGAACCATGGTGATCACCAGACGGCATTCCTCCGCTGCTTCCTTCGAAGAAGCGGCTCCCTTTGCCCCCGCCTGCACAAGCTCTTCCATCTTTTCCGCAGACCGGTCATATACCACCAGCTCATGTCCTGCCCCAAGCAGGTTCTTTGCCATGGGAGTCCCCATAATCCCCAGTCCAATAAATCCGATCTTCATTTCATTCTCCTTTCAAACTTGTATTCACCAGGCAATTGCGAAACGTGAAATTGTGGGGAACATTCTGGCAGCATGTCCGTTCAAAGCCTGCTGCGCCAGGCGTTTCCGCAAGCCCAGAACCACAGAAGTCACTCGGGAAAGAGTCCCTCCTGCCTTCTCTGGTCTTGCCTCCACGGCGCAGAGGGCTTTTCCCGGAAATATTGCCAGAATATTCAATGAATTTTTGAGTTTCGCAAACGCCTGAATAATAATTGTCATTAAAAGGAGA
>OFGA01001767.1_pt1 | contig 14402 bp, 14 predicted proteins | sample 1521471 | NCBI WGS metagenome assembly OFGA01 (sample SAMEA3504086, study PRJEB24116) | mouse gut metagenome | biome: mouse gut; feature: mouse-associated habitat; material: faeces | place: Denmark | collected 2011
GCGTTTGAGGTTGTGAATACAGGTTCTTAGTTCGTTTTCCTTGAGGACGGCTCAGAGAGGCAATTCTGAGCGCCCCATAAAAAATATTAATTCATTTGGGAGGTATTAACCATGTCCGATTTGACAAACAAACGCATTATCACTGCCGCCGTGTGCGGTTCCTGGCCCACCAAGGATATGAACCCCGCTGTTCCTTACACGCCCGAGGAGATTGCTCAAGAGGCCTATCGCTGCTGGCAGGCCGGCGCCGCCATTGTCCATATCCATGCACGGGAGGCAGACGGATCTCCTTCCATTCGGTACGAGCTGTACGAGGAAATCGTTGGCCGTATCCGCGCGCACAAGGACTGTGATGTGTGCATCAACATCACTTCCTCCGGTCGGGAGTGTGGCCCTGACGAGGAGCGCATCGAGCCCATCCAGAAGTTACTGCCCGAGCTCTGCTCCTATGACGCGGGCACGCTGAATTGGCAGAACCGCACAATATTTGAAAACCATCCCCGCTTTTTAGAGAAATTAGGCTACGCAATCCAGGAATGCAACGTCAAACCGGAGATCGAGGTATTTGATACCGGGATGATCTACAATACCATCTACTATATGAAGAAGGGCGTACTCAAGGCCCCCTGCCACTATCAAATCGTATTGGGCTGCGCTGGGGGAATGACCAGCACTGTGGAAAATCTGGTTCATCTGCGCAGCATTATGCCTGAGGGGTCTACCTGGGCGGCCTGCGGCATTTCCTCTGGTCATCTCCCCATTATGATGGCTACCATCGCCATGGGCGGCCACCTCCGCGTGGGGCTGGAGGACAATCTGTATATGGATCGGGGCGTGCTGGCCAAATCCAGTGCGCAGTTGGTGGAACGGGCCGTTAAGGTGCTGGAGCTGAACAACCTGGAGCCGGCTACTCCTGATGAGGCAAGACAGATCCTGGGCCTGACCCGCAAAGTGGTCTGAACTCCTGCCGGGACATACCGTCAAACCGAAAATGACAATATTGTCAATTCCGACTTGATAAATTCGCTTTTGACACTTGCGTTTTTCCGCGGGATATGAAACAATTAGCCGTAAACTGCGCCCAAGCTGTCCTGTCAGTCCGCGTTTTCCAATTTAGACGGGTCTGTGGCCTCCTGCGGAAAATTGGCACGATATTTGCTTAGAATAAATACACATAGGGAGGCTTACACATGAAAATTGCGATCCTTGGTAGTGGTGCTATGGGCACCGTATTAGGGGCGTATCTGACCAGGAACGGCTGCGCTGTGGAAATGGTTGACACCTACCAGGCCCATGTAGACGCGCTGAACCGAGACGGCGCCCATATCGTAGGTACAGTGGACTTCACAGTTCCCGTCAAGGCTGTCCGCCCGGAACAGATGGAGGGGATCTACGATCTGGTGTTTCTGTTTACAAAACAGCTGGCCAACGACTCCGTGCTGCCGGCGTTACTGAAGCACCTGGATGAGAACAGCACTGTATGCACACTGCAAAACGGTGTCCCGGAGCCCTATGTGGCGGACTATGTGGGGCAAAACAGGACTGTGGGCGGCACCGTTTTGTGGGGAGCCACCTTCTTGGGACCTGGTGTGTCTGAGCTGACCCAGGACATTACCAAGAGTACACACCTTTTTGAGATCGGTGAGATCGACGGGCACATCGGTGAGCGCATCCGGAAGGTGGCCACCGTTCTGGAACACATGGGCCCCACCATGGTCAGCGACGGTTTAATGGACTCGCGCTGGAGCAAGCTCGTCAACAACGCCTGTATGAGCGGCATGTCCGCCGTGTGTGGCTACACGTTCGGACAGGTGCTGGACAACCCCCTGTCCCGGGCTTGTCTTAGCTACATTGGCCGGGAGGTAAAGCAGTGCTGCGAGGCGGAAGGCCACACGCTGCACCCTTTGCTGAGTTTGTCCTATCCGCCGCTGTGCTTGGCACTGGGGAGCCAGCAGGAGTTTGACGAGAGCCAGCAAATGTTCCTGGATGCTTATGAGGGCCTGCGGGCAGCTAAGGCCAGTATGCTTCAGGATTTGGAAAAGGGCCGGCCCACCGAAGTGCAGATGATCGACGGCTATGTCTGCAAGGTTGGCAGGAAGCATGGCATTCCAACTCCATTCTGTGACAAGGTTGTGGAAATTGTGGAAAAAATCAGCGCAAAGCAGCTGCCACTTTCTGACGAAAACCTGAAGCAGTTCCCGTCTGAGCTGTTCACCTATACCGTGGCCCAGGCATAGTCGGCCCAGACAGATGACAACGGAAGGAAGCGATCGATTTGGCGAATATTTTCCATGACGTGTTCCAACTGATCTTAAACAATCTCTATCTGATCGGCGTGCTTGCGCTGTCCACGATGGGCATTACACTGACCTATAAAACCACCAACGTGGCCAACTTCTCCCAGGCCACCACCTCCACCATTGGCGCCTACATGGCTGGCCTGCTGGTGCGGGACTTTGGCTGCGACCCGTGGCTGGCCATGGCTGTGGGGGTGCTGCTGTGTTTTGTCATCGGTGTGCTGGTGGATGCGGTGGTAGTCCGCCATGTGGGCGGCGGTAGCGGACGAACCATGGTGACCATTGCTCTCATTGTCATTTTTACCGCGGGGATCCCCTTGGTATATGGCACCATCCCCTATAACTTCCCCCGCTTTTTCAAAGAGCAGATCGAATTTTCCCTGTTTGGGATGCAGTTCAATGTTACCCAAAACGCGCTGTTTGTTCTGCTGCTTTCCGCGGCAATGATTGCCCTGATCTTCGCGGCGCTGAACCTGACTAAGTGGGGCTTGGGAGTCCGGGGCACCTCCTCCAATGTCTATGTGGCGGCCATGATGGGCGTAAACACGAATATGATGACCTCTCTGAGTTGGGGCATCTCCAGCGCCTGCGGCGCCTTGGCCGCGATCCTGCTGGCATCCCAGATTCAGGTCATCAACCTTACCATGCTGGGCAGTGTCCAGGCAAACTCCCTGCTGGCCTTTGTGCTGGGCGGATTCACGTCGTTCTACGGTCCTGTGGTGGGCGCGGCTATCATCCCTGTTGTCCACTCTCTTATGGCCTTCATCAGTGGCATTTGGGCAAGTGCTCTGCTGTACATTGTGGTTATGCTGGTGATCCTGATCAAACCGGCGGGGCTGTTTGGAAAATCCGTCCAAAAGAAGGTGTGACGCCATGAGAACACTGAAAAATGATTATACCGAGTTGCAAAAGGCCCATGCGCCGCAGCCCCTCAAGAAGATGTCCACCCATCCACTGTTTGGCTATGTGGTCGTCAGCTTGATTTTAATGGTGATTCAGATCGTGTTCCTCTCCGGCTCTGATTTGATCCCGCTGAATGTGACCCAGGCGATCATGCAGACTATGATCTATATCGTGGCGGGGATGGGCGTGGGGCTGCTGCTGTTCATGGCGGGCCTGATGAGCTTTGCCACCGGCGCCTTCATCGGCTTGGGCACCTATCTGGCCGCCTACATCTTGAAGTCTTACCTGGTGCCCTACACCCTCATTCTCCTGATCGTGTTGGTGGTAGGCGTGGTGGCGGGCGTATTGGTGGGTTTCGTTTCCCTGCGAGTGAAGGGGATGCACCTGCTCATCATCACCCTGGCCCTGGCCACGGTGATGTCCACCATGTATGCCCTGCCCAACGATTTCACCGGTGGGCCCTCCGGGGTTTCCAAGGTGCCCTTCCCGGAGCTGGCCATGCTGTTCAAAACCAACCGGGATACCATGTATTTTGTAGTGCTGGCCGTTATGTTTTTGCTTGTGGTGGTCACGCTGAACATCATTAACAGTCCCATGGGCCGGGCGATGTTAGCCATGAGCAGCTCTGAGTCCTTAGCTCAGGCCATGGGTATCAAGCTGCTGAAATACCGGGTGCTGGCCTTTGTGATCGCTACAGTATATTCGCTGCTGGCTGGCGTACTTTATGTCAGCTATATGCAGTCGTCCATTTACGCCACTTGGTCCAGCAGTCTGGCCATGAACATCCTCATTGCGGCCTGCCTGGGTGGAACAGCCTCCCCGGCAGGGGTTATGGTGGGTTCCTTCGTAGTATTTACGATTGACTACGCCTTTTTGAAAAACATTCCTTTTTTCCAGCAGTACCCACAGGCATCCCTGTTTTTTAACGGCATCCTGATTATCATCATTATCGCCAAGTATCCCGGTGGCCTGATTCGATTCTTGGGCGCGGTCAAAAGCAAGGTTCGCGAGCTCTTTGCAAAGAGGAGGGTATACAAATATGGCCCCGAAGAATAATTTTACGTTGCAGCAGACCGTTAAAAAGCGCGACCGGGTTCACGGTGATCTTGAGTTCAACCGGGAGTATCCTGCGGTGGCCCGTGCGTTGCGGGAGCAGAAGGACGATAAAAAGCTCAAACGTCAGGAGCTGAAGGCCAAGAAGCGTTTGCTTCCCCTGGAAATCGATGCGCTGCCCCAGGTAGAAAGGCACGCGGTATTGACCGAGCGGGAGATGGCGGCGCTGGAAGAAAAGCAGCGCCTGCCCCGCCGCGCCGTACAGCAGAAGTATTTACGGATGAGGCAGAAGCAGGGCGAGGGACCGGCTGTACAGTACCGAGATGCCCAGCTGAAAAAGCTGGATGATGAAATGGCGGCTAAGCGGGTTGAGCTGCAGGCAAAGTACCCCGAGGACGCACCCCAGAGTATATCCCCCGAGGCGGCGGCCCGCTACCAGCAGGCCACCAAGGAGGAAGACGCCCGCTTGGATGCCCTGCGCCAAAAGCTGGAGCTTCAGCGGGCGCAGAAGGATCGGGCCCTGACCGAAAAGCTTCGTCGGAAAAACGAGACGCTCCAGACCCGCTTTGATACGCTGAACGCCAATCTGCGCACGATGGCTCCTGTTTCCGAGGAGGAATTTGGGCAGGATAACATTCTCAACGTCCAGGGGCTTAAAATGTACTTTTCTGGCATCAAGGCTGTGGATGACCTGAGTTTCCAGATCAAGCAGGGGGAGATCTTCGGTCTCATCGGCCCCAACGGCGCGGGCAAGACCACAGTGTTCAACTGCATCACGCAATTTTACACTCCCACCGGCGGCCAGGTTTACTACCGGGATCGATTCGACAACATTACCTCTCTCACCGATTACAAGACCCCGGATGTGATCAAGCTGGGCATAGCCCGCACCTTCCAGAACATTGAACTGGTATATTGGCTGTCCATCTTGGACAATTTGCTCATCGGGGTTCACGCCTTTTACCGTTCCGCGCTGGCCGACCAGTTCCTCCATACTGCCAAGCTCAAGCAGGAGGAGGATGTATTCCGTCAGCGGGCCATTTCCATCCTGGACCGCCTTGGTATCCTTGCGTATAAGGATATGCCCCCGGTGGGCCTGCCCTACGGTGTGCTGAAAAAGGTGGAGCTGGCACGCACGCTGATGTCCTCTCCCCGTATGATCATTTTGGATGAGCCGGCCGCCGGGTTGAATGATGCGGAGACGGAAGACCTTACAGAGATCATCCGCCTGATCCGGGACGACTTCCACTGCACGATCTTCCTGGTGGAGCACGATATGAACCTGGTTATGAGCTTGTGCGACACGGTGTGCGCCATATCCTTCGGAAAAATGCTGGCAATCGGCACCCCCGAGGAAATTCAGAACAACCCGCTTGTTCAGGAAGCCTACCTTGGAACGGAATAGGGGTGACAGTATGGGAAATATTCTTGAAATCAAAGACCTGGTGGTGGATTACGGTATTATCCGCGCTCTGAAGGGGATCAGCATGGAGATTCCCCAAGGAAAGATCGTGGTGGTGCTGGGGGCCAACGGCGCAGGCAAAACCACCACAATGCGAACCATCTCTGGCGTGGTCAAATCCGCATCTGGCCAAATCCTTTATCAGGGAGAGGATATTCGCAACAAACCGTCTTATGTTATCGCCAAACGAGGCATCAGCCAGTCCCCAGAGGGCCGTTTGATCCTGCAGGGACTGTCTGTAGAAGAAAACCTGCGCATCGGCGGCTATACCCTCAAGTCCAAAGCGCAGATGAACGAGAGCTTTGAGGAGGTGTATGACCTGTTTCCTGTGCTCAAGGAGCGCCGCACCCAGCAGGCCACCACGCTGTCCGGCGGTGAGCAGCAGATGCTGGCAATCGGTCGGGCGCTGATGATGAAGCCCAAGGTCCTGTTGCTGGACGAGCCCTCTCTGGGTCTTGCGCCGCTCATTGTCAAGAGTATCTTCCAAACCGTCAAACGCATTGCGGAGGAGGGCGTCACCGTCCTGATGGTGGAGCAGAACGCCCGGCAGTCCCTGCTCATTGCCGACTATGCTTATGTGCTGGAGCTGGGCAAAATCAAATCTCAGGGCACCAGCCAGGAGTTGCTTCAGGATGAGACACTCATCAGCGCATACCTGGGCAAAAAACGGGAGACGACTTGAAAGTATTTGGCATAAATCGACCTCTGAGGACAAAACTACTCTATAAAAACAAAGGAGATTAGAACCATGAAAAAAACAAGGACACTGAGTATGCTCCTGGCCGTTGTACTCCTGCTCGGCCTGCTGGCCGGCTGCAAACGCAATGAGGAAACCACTTCCAGCGAACCACCCGCCAACCCCACCCCCGGAACCACCCAGTCCGGCGCTGCTGCCGGCAGCCCCGATGTGGTCTCCCAGGGTGTGACGGAGGACACTGTGAAAATCGGCACCATCTCCCTGGTCAGCGGTGCATTTGCCTACATTGGTCAGCCTGCCTATGATGGGATGCGCGCGGCCATCGCGCGGCTGAACGCCCAAGGCGGCGTCCAGGGCCATCAGATCGAAATCGTGGCCTATGATGACCAGTATGATGCCGCCACAGGTAAAGCCACCATAGAACGCTTTGTGGAACAGGATCAGGTATTCCTGTTGACCTCCCTGTGGGGCAACATTGTGGAGCCAAGCCTGGATTACCTCAAGGACAAGGGCATCCCCGTTATTAACATTGCCTCCGGCCTGGATGTGTGCTTTGCCGAAAATGACCCGAGCAGCCACATCTTCCAGGTTCAGCCCGCTAACCGGACCGACGCCCGTTTCCTGCTTGCCCGGGTGCTGCACGAGTCCATTTTTGGCGCAAACAAGGATGAAAAGCTGCCCAGTGATGCCAAGATTGCCGTGGTCCATGGGGTAGACTCCGCCAGCATGGATAATTTGGGTCACTTGCAGGCCATGGCTGAGGAAGAAGGGGCCTTGGACCGCCTGGTGTGCGAAGCCGTCACTCAGGAGACTTACGCCACCGCAATCCAGAAGTTCAAGGGTGAGGAGTGCCAGGTCGTCATCTTTATGGGAATCGACGCCACCACCTGGATTTCCGCCATGGACGATGCCAAGTGGGAGGTGCCGGTGATCTTTTCCTATGGCGCTTCCACCCTCCAGTCCTTTGTTCCAGACACCTATAAGAGTACCCGTCCGTGCTATGCGAACGTTTGGGCAGACTATGCTTCGGCAGGTGGTCAGGCGATGCTGGATGACATGATGGACGCCCTGTCCTATTGTCCCGACATCGCGGAGGATGTGCGTCTTTCCTACCGGGACAACAACTATTGCGTGGCTGGCTACCTCTATGGCATGACCATCGTCAAGGCATTTGAGCGGCTCAATGAAATGCAGGATGATTATGGTCTGAATTGGGATGACTTCAGCGCAGTGATGGAGATGGGCGACTTTGAGATGGGCGCTGTCACCTTTGATTTTGCCAACGGTAAGCGCATGGGCGTTGACGCCATGGCCCTGCTGGAGTATGTAGGCGATCCCGCCACTGGGAACGAGGAAATGGTCAACCTGCTCCCCTTTGCGGATCTGGATACAGTTTTGAGCAAATAAATGCGGGGCCGCAGCGGGGAAATCCACTGCGGCCCTTGGCCCGTTTCCGCCAATATTTTTGAGGACGGAGTACCGTCCTATGGGAGGTCATAGAAATGAATACGCTGATCCATACCCCGTTTGGAGACATTGAAGGTATTACTGGGCAGAGCGTTACTCGCTTTCTCGGGGTGCCTTTTGCAAAAAAGCCCCTGGGCGATCTGCGCTTTCGCGCGCCCCAGCTGGCGGAGCCGTGGGACGGCATCCTGTCCGCCAAAGGGTTCGCCCGAGACCCAATGCAGGACAGCCTGACTCTGGGATCCGAGCATTACAGCGAGGACTGCCTGTATCTGAACATTTGGGTGCCCAACGGCCTGGATGCCCCCGCCCCCGTGATGGTCTGGATCCCCGGCGGGGCCTTTGCCACCGGCGGCAGCGGGGCGCTGGCCCCGGAGGGACCCTGTGCCTATGACTGCGAACGTATTGCGCAAAACACTGGCTGCGTGCTGGTTTCGGTCAACTACCGGCTAAACGTATTTGGATTTTTGAACCTGTCAGAATTCAGTCCCCGGTTTGATGACCATGTGGGCCTGAAGGATATCATCATGGCCCTGCGCTGGGTGCATATCGCCATCGGGGCTTTTGGCGGAGACCAGGGCAATGTAACCATCTTCGGAGAATCGGCCGGTGGCGGCGCCATTTCCGCTCTGCTGCTGGTGGACGAGGCGGCCCCCTATTTTCACAAGGCGATCATTGAGAGCAACTGCTTTGGATCCTTTTATACTGTGGGGGAAGAACGGGAGATTTGTCGGCTGTACCTGGGCTATGCGGGGCTGGACGAGGGAAACGCGGAGGGATTGCTTAACCTGCCCTACGAGACGCTCCGAAAGGCGGGGCGGGCGTTGGACGAATACGTCTGGGAGCACTACACCGGCCGCTGTTCCTTCTGTCCGGTGGTGGATGGCGTGTTTTTGAAAGACTTTCCCACCCTGGCCGACTTCACCGAACTGGACAAGCCGGTGCTGGTGGGTTCCAACCGCTCGGAGGGTAATTTCCAGGCCGCCTATACCTGGCCAGACAACGAAAAATATGCGCCCCTGTTGCTGCGAAGGCTGCCTGAGGCGCGGCAAAACGCGATTTATGCCCAGTACCCGAGACTGCCGGACCGGGCGGTTTTTGGCGAACTGCTGACCGATGTGATGTATGCGTTCCCGAAGCTCCGATTTGCCGAGCATCTTAGCCGGAGTAAGGGTCAGGTATATGTCTACCGCTTTGACTACTATACCGCGGCATTGGAATCGCTGAAGCTGTATGCCTGCCATATGGCAGAGCTGTTCCCGATGTTCGAGATGGAGGTCCCGGCCTTTCGCCAGTTTTTTGCCGGGTCAGAGGAGACAGTGCGGGAGATCGGAGATCGGATGCACCGCCGCTGGGGAGCCTTCGCCCGTACGGGCAGCCCCAACGCCGACGGGCTGACGCCGTGGCGACCCTATACCGAGGAGGAACGCAGTACCCTTATCATCGACCGGGAGGATCAGTTGGAATACGACCCAGAGCGAGCTATCCGGGAGCGCTATCAGGGAATTGACCGCCTGTTGATCTGAGGAAGAAAGAGAATTCAACAGATGCCAGACTCTGTCAGGGCCTGGTATCTGCAATTTAAGAAATTTTGGTGATCATCAATGTTTCCGTTTGAGAGTCAGTGCCTATGATGCTTGAAGACCTTTTCTTTGTAGACACTGGTGCAATCCATCGCTGAAAATTCCCGCTGATTTTCCTGTGGAGGGAGTGGGCTGTTTGCGGCTTTGACCACATAACCAGCCACAGACAGGTGTGGAAACAGCGGACACCACGCTTTTAGAAAGTGCCGGAAAGGAATTGCGTTGGAATGGAAACTACTATAAATCATCAAAAATTATCACAAAAAATTTAATTTGGCTGTTGGTAAGGATGAGGTCTCCAGTTCAAATCTGGGTAGCAGCTCCACGGGAATCCCTTGGGCCGCAATGGCCCAGGGGATTTTTACTGTGTTTTTTCCCTTATGTTTTCCCTTATTGGCCTAAGAACCTGTATTCACAGCCGAAGATGCCGGGTGGGCGAGGGATTTTTCCGCCAGACAAGGCGAATTTTTGCGGGAATACTTTGTGTATTTCAAGAAAATTCAACGCAGTATGGCGGGAAAAGACCCGTCCAGACGGCATTTGAGGTTGTGAATACAGGTTCTAAAACGTTCTTGATGTAGCTCTCCATACGGCGGGCACTCTCCTGCTTCATCTGGTCGATGACGTGCCCATACACATCTAAGGTAAAAGCTACGGTGGCATGGCCCAGGTTCGACTGCAGGGTTTTGATATCGTCCCCGGCCCGGATGGAGGCCACGGCATAGGTATGCCTCAAGTCATGGAAGCGGGCGTCTGGACGGCCAATAGAGGCCGCAATGCGCTTGAATGCCCGCTGGATGGCGTGGAGGTCCATGTGCCGCCCCGCCTCGGTGGTGAACACAAGCCCGCTGTCCTCCCACATCGGCCCCAGCTTCAACCGCTGTTCGGACTGCTTGGCCCGCTGGCGCTTCAAGAGCTTCATCACGAAGGGGGCCGGGGAAATGGTGCGGGATTTGTCATTTTTCAGCGGGGCGAAAACATACTTGCCGCCCTTCTTCTTCTCCCGCTGGAGCTGTTTGTCAATCAGGATAGTGCCCCGGTTGAAGTCAACGCAGTCCCAGCGCAAGCCCATGACCTCGCCCTTGCGCATACCCGAGAACAGGGCGAACGTGAACAGCTCCTCCATGGGATGGCCCTGGATGGCGACAAGAAAGGCCCTGCTCTGTTCCTCGTCCAGCGGATTGATTTTCGGCTTCTCCATACGGGGCAAAATGCAGGCGTCAACGGGATTGAACCGAAGATACCCCACCGCCACGGCCTGCTGTAACGCCCTGTGGAGCACACTGTGGACGTTGCGCAGGGTCTTGGGGGATAAACCCTTGCCTCCCTCGTCAGGGGGGCGGACAAGGCTGTTATAGAAGCCCTGGATGGTGTGGGTATTGAGGGCTTCCAGCTTCACAGCACCCAGAGCGGGCTTGATGTGCTTTTGGATATTGGTGGTATAGTCCACCACGGTGTAGGGCTTCACCCCGCCCAGGTAGTCGGCGGCCCAGATATCCAGCCACTGTCCCAGGCCCATCCGGCAGGGGGCGGTATAGGTTCCGGCGTCCAGGGCGGCGGTGGCGGCTTTCAGCTTTTGGGCTACCTCCTTTTGGGTTTTCCCGGTGATAGAGCGTTGACGCTGTTTTCCGGTGCCCGGGTCAAACCCCTCTGTATAACGGGCTTCCCAATAGCTGTATTCTTTGCCGTTGCGGGTAACGGTCTTTTTACGAATGGTGCCCGTGCCGCTGGCGGCACGGCTGTTTTGTTTCATGCGCGGCATGAAAAATCCTCCTTTCAAAAATGCCGCGTCCGATACACTAAGAACATAGTATACCGGGCGCGGCGGCTCGTCAATTCTTTTTTCGGTTTATGCGGCGGAAATACCCAGGAACTTCAAGACGGCATCCTTGGATATGCGGTATTGGCGGCCAATTTTAACCGCATCTATCCGCCCGCTGTGTATGAGCTCGTATGTATTATTGATTCCAATGCCCAGCACCTGGGCCAGTTGGGACACGTTCAAAATAATGGGGACTTGCTGAAAATCCGTATAGCTCACGTGCGGCCCTCCCCTCACAGCATGAAATCGGGGAGACAGTAGGACTGGAACACGGTCACACCGTTGCCGCACCCATCGTTGATAACGAAGCGTCCGGGGACGTTTTTGGGAATTACCTCGTCCGCAATGGTGGAGCCCAGCACGATCTCGGACAGAATCTTATCCGCCTGACCGCAGATACGGGTGTCGATGTTAGAGCGGACGAAGGGGGGAAACACATTTGAATCTGGTCGCTGGGTCGCTAACATGGTATGAATGCCAAAGGCGCGGCCCTGGGCGGTGAGGATAAACTCATAACAGAGCCAAAGGACAGAGCACACATAATTGCTATTTATGAAAATCCAGAGGAAGATATAATTCTTTTTAACTGCTATATGAATACAGAATCAATGAATCTTCAAATAGGAGAGGATACCCAACTTACCCACGGCTTTTTCTACCGCAAGACGGATTTCCTGTTTAGTGCTGCCCAGGAATATACCGCCCTTAACGATAACGAGGTATTCCGCCACCGCAATATTAACGATGTGAACTTTGTACGGGACACGCTGGACTTCTTTACCGACGGGAATTACACCCAGGCGGATGTGACCCGTATGCAGGATCAGGTGACGGCGTTGGTTCGGGAGCTGGCCCAGCAGATCAAGGACGGTGGAACGCCGGATTTGAGCAAGGTCAAGACCACCTTGACCGTGGGCGGCGGGGAGGTTTCAATTTCCCAGCTTCTGGAGATGCAGAAAACGGGGCGGGAGCTGTCGGAGTCCTTTAGTGGGATGACCTCCGGCTCCTTGACCAGCCATAATATTGAGGCATTTGCAGAAATGGGAATTGCAAAATCCCTTGGCAATTACTATGGCAGCGATAAAGGAGCGATTGGGCAGATGTTCTCCAAGGGCATCGACCGGCTGTATGAAAAGGGTATGGCGCAGCTTGAAAAGGCGGACGCCTGGGTGAAAACAGTATCTTACGCCGCCAGAACCCCCGGCAACCAGGATGCGGTAAAAACCGAACGGAACATCGCTGACCTATTCTCCAAGCTGAATACTGGAACTAAGAGCAGCCTTGTCCAGAGTTTTTCTTCTACACTGACCCAGGCAAGGGCGCTGGTGCAACAATATTGCAGTCAGTACAACCTGCCGACTTCCCATGTGGGGCTGGCCGGAGCTACGGCGGGGATTGAAAAGTTTTTCCAGGCGTGGATGAACAATATTTAATAATACCTGACAGGCTGGGCGGACTTCCAGAGCGGCCTAATTGGTGGCGGGTTTGCCGGTATTGATGTAAAAGCATAGGAGGGCAGTATCGTGAACATTTCCGGTGTGTCGGCGGCAACAAATTATGCTATGACCGTCAGAGGTGGGAAAAATTCTAAAATCCAGGACACCGAAAAAAGCGCACCCCCTGGATGTTTAAGCGTAACATAGTCTTTGGGGTGAAAGTATGACAACATTAAAACTATATTGTTTGGAAATTGCAACAATATGTTTTCCGGCGGTAATCGTCTTTCTTTGCTTTAAGCCATATAGAATAAAGGCTTTGACTGCCATGAAGTTGAAGTCCTCCCAACAGCGCGAAATAGCTCTAATTCTTTTTGTCGTTTCCATCTTTGGAATTTTAGCTTTGACGCTGTGGCCGCCATATATTTGGGAGGATACAAGTGGGATGTGGGGACATCTCCGTATATTGATTGAGCGACCCACATGGCATTCCGGGCTGAGTTTGGTTCCGTTTACTGTTTTCAAAGACTACCTGGAAGATTTGTTTAAGGGGCCGGTATTCTTTATTGTAACATTGATTAACTTTTTTGGGAATTTAGCAATATTCATCCCTATTGGCTTATTCCCTGTGCTGTTGTTCCGAGGTGCCACTTGGAAAAGGTCTGCAATCATTGGCTTTGGAATGTCCTCATTTATTGAAATAGCGCAGTATTTTATCATGCGAAACACTGCTGTTGACGATATAATTTTGAATACTGCTGGGGCAATGTGCGGCTACCTTATTTACCTGTTTATCCGAAAGCGTTTTCCAAGGTTTTACGCTGGATTCTTGTGCCATGAGCAGTGAATAAGGGCTTCCACAATCTTTTATGGATAGTAGGCGCATTGAAAATATGACTAAAAACCGAAAGCTCCTTATCATATCCGTACTTTTATGTTTTGTGATGATTTTAGCGTGTATTTTCTTTTTGCAAAATAATTCGAGCAACAAACTACTATATTCCCAAGAATATGTGGTAGGACAAGGCAACATAAAGGGAAATGTTAATATTGAATCTTTCCTCGAACGTAGTGAGTATTTTGATATTGGTGCAAACAGCTATGGATATGCGGTCTTTAAGGAGCCAAATACAGCCTTTGCAGTATTTGTTGAGTTGTATTCTGATGGAATAGAATTAGTACAAAAAGAATTTAATTTAGAGCCGCTAACAGAAACAAATTATGACGGGTACAAACAATGTGCTTTTTTGATGGCAGGAGACAGTGAGGCAGAAAAACAAGCAAGATTTATTCCTGAATTTTTAGATATATATGAAAATAGCTTTACTCTGTCTTAACAGGCGCATGGAGGCCCGCGACGAAATGAAATTTTCCCAACCGGCCCGTCTATTGAAGCATCGGTAGATATTCGGGTTTAAGGATAGATAAGAAAGGTGATAAGTTTATGTTTGTTGGTCAAATACAGGCAACCCCCTATACGGGCAATATGGGTGTTTCAGCGGCCCGCGCTCATTCGCCCTTTGCGTCCATGCGAACCTCTCCCGCGCAATATGACCGTGTGGAAATAGGAACCCGCTCCCAGGGAACGGCGTACTCCGGCACTTATAGACCCAATTCCGATCAGATGCGGGCGCTGGGGAATACTTCTTACACATGGGCCGCTCCTGACAGCCGCTTGCAGGCGG
>OFGA01001773.1_pt1 | contig 14371 bp, 15 predicted proteins | sample 1521471 | NCBI WGS metagenome assembly OFGA01 (sample SAMEA3504086, study PRJEB24116) | mouse gut metagenome | biome: mouse gut; feature: mouse-associated habitat; material: faeces | place: Denmark | collected 2011
TTGAACTGCCGGTGGGGATCCTCACATCCCTGATCGGGGGGCCTTTTTTCTTATACCTGCTGCTGAAAAAGAAAGGAGGCCGCCGGGTCAATGCTTGAGTTTAAAAACGTTTCCGCCTCCTGCGGGCGCACCCCTATTTTAGAGCAGGTTTCGGTCTCCTTCCCAAAAGGTATCATCACTGTCCTTATAGGGCCCAACGGTTGCGGAAAGACTACCCTGCTGCAATGTTTAAACGGTACTTCCCGGGTAACTTCCGGGGAAATTTACCTGGAAGGGCAAGACTACCTGAAGCTTTCCTTAAAGGAACGGGCCAGGAAAATCTCCTTCCTGCCCCAGATCCGCACCATCATCCCTGCCATTCCTGCCCGTATGCTGGTAGAACATGGCAGATTCCCTTACCTTGGATTTTCCAGGAAGAAAACCAAAGAGGATGACCGGATCGTGGAAAATGCCCTGTCCTTCACCCACACAGCCTCTTATGCCAATCAGCCCGTTGACACCCTATCCGGCGGCATCCGCCAGCGCGTCTTCTTTGCCATGGCTTTGGCGCAAGACTGTGATTATCTGGTGTTAGACGAGCCTGCCACCTATCTTGATCCTGACGGACAGCGGGAATTTCTTTCCATGGCACGGGAATTAAAAGCGCAGGGAAAAACCGTAATTTTAACGCTCCATAACTTAAGCCATGCCATCTCCCTTGCTGACCGCCTGATCATCATGAATGACCGCAGAGTCATTGCCCAGGATGTGCCCAAGAAATGTCTGGATGACCATATCATACAGGATATCTTCCACGTATCCTGTAAGCAGTTTAAGGACAAGGACGGAACATACTATTTCTTTCAATAACCATTTTTATCTACTTTAGTTCCTGGCCGGCGCAAGGCCCCACCAGGATCACTGCCGGGGCTTTGATCCCGGCTTCTTTCACTTTCCCTGCAATATCTCCAAGGCATCCTCGTACCATGGAAATGTTTCCATCAAACCCGCTTTTTATCACTGCAGCAGGTGTGTCCGGGGATTTGCCATACCTTATCAGCCTTGCGGCAAGTTCTTCCAATCTGCCAAGGCCCATCAGGAACACCAGCGTTCCGTTTAAAGAGACAAGCTTATCCAAATCCTCCGGAAAATCATCCTCCCCGGCCGCTTCCTTTGCCGGAACCGCACTACGGGCCGTTGCCACATGAAAACTCTGGCTTATGCCCCTATAGGTCACAGGAATCCCGGCCAAACCCGGCACGCCTGTAGCGGAGGAAACCCCGGGAACCACTTCCGTCCTGATCCCGGCATTTTGTAAAGCAAGGATCTCCTCCCCGCCCCTTCCAAACACAAAACAGTCGCCTCCCTTCAGCCGTACCACACTTTTACCTTCCTTTGCCTTCTGTATCAGGATTTCATTGATCTTTTCCTGTGGGGTGCTTGGAAGACCGCCTCGTTTCCCTACGTAGATCCGCTCGCAGCTCTCCCCTGCAAAAGATAAAAGCCTTTCATCAATCAAATCGTCATAAATAATGGCCTGTGCTCCCTGCAGAGCCCTCATTCCCCTTAACGTGATCAGATCATAAGCACCGCACCCCGCACCCACAAGAGTCACGGTTCCTTCTTTCAAAACGTCTGCCCTCATACATTTCAGGGCTTCCTTCCTTAGGAGCTTTGCCCTTTGTTCCTGATCCGGTATCTGTTCCCTTACATGTTCCCGCAGAGCTTTCAGCTCCTTGATACGGTCTCCTGCACCCTCCGGTAAAAGTCCTTGTATCTGGCCCTTCAGATAGCCCGAGAGGGCAGGGCTTACGCCTTCCGTGGAGATTCCCACCGTAAGGCATCCTTCCTTTATTAGCGCCGGAAATAAAAAACTGCACGCTTCCTTATCATCCGCCACGTTTACAGGTATCTGGCGCTGTCTGCAAAGCTCTGCCACATGCCGGTTCACTTCCGGGTCACCGGAAGCCGCGACCACAAACATCCGCCCGCAGATGTCCTTTTCTTCAAACGGACGCTCCACGCAGAAGACCAGCGGGTTTTCCAAAAGTTCTTTTTCGATAGAGGGCGCAACCACCGTGAGGTTTACACCGAAAACAAGCAGCCTTTCCGCCTTACGGCAGGCAACCTTCCCACCGCCCACTACCAAAGCGTCTTTTCCTTTTATCTCCATAAAAAACGGAAAATATCCCATAGATCTTCCCTCCTTACGGATATAAAATATCCGCCAGCAGAGTATATGCCTCTCCCCACCTGGCGTTGGGCTTTAAATTGAACAATCGCTTATCCAACATATAATACCGGTTTTCTTTTACTGCGGTAAGGTTTGACCATGCAGGGTGCTGTAACAAGAGCTGTTCCATATTTTCCATGGCCGCCTCCTGATCACTCCCCTGAAGAGTCACAAAAATATAATCCGGGTCCGCCGCAATGACCGCCTCCATGCTAAGGTCAGCCACAAGGCTGCCCTTGTCAGCCGTAAGGCTGCCTTCACTGTCTGCAATATTGACGCAGCCTAAATCCGCCAGCATTTCCCCACACACGTTCCCTTCGCTTCCCTTCGCCTTTACACTGCTTGCGGAAGCGCGCAAAAACAAAACCGTCGGAGCGGAACCGTCCACACGCTCTAAGACCTTCGCAATTTCTTCCTCTACCTTAAGCCCGTGTTCCTCGTACAGATCTCTTCTTCCCGTCAGCCTGGTACAGATATCCAGCATATGGAGATATTCCTCAAAATTGGAAACGGCAAAATAAGCCACCGGAATCCCTGCCCCGGTAAGCAGCTCTCCCAGCTCTAAGTCTGCCGCCGTATTGGCACTGGCCAAAACCAGATCCGGCCCCGATGCAATCAGCTGCTCCACATCCGGCTCCGTAATGCTGCCTAAGTTGACCACCCCCTCATCAAGGGGAAGGCCTAAGCTGTCCCATGAATCATTGGCCGCCGCTGTAAGCTCTCCCCCCGCAAGCAGCCAGATATCCGCAAAACTGCCGATCAAAGCCGCCGCCTTATCCGGGTGTCCTAAAACCACCTGCCTGCCAAGGTCATCCACAAATGCCACTTCTCCCTTTTCCCTTGCTTCTTTTGTCTTTAACTCCTGATCCGTTTGGCCGCAGCCGCATAAGAAAAGGGCCGCCACAGCAGCAAAAAGGAATATTTCCTTTAATTTCTTTTTCATTCCAAAAAATATGCCTTTGCGCCATGTTTTTTCAAAGAAGCGCAAATACAGTCTGCCTCCGTAAATTTTTCCCCGCTCCAAAGCTCATATCCTGTTACTTTTTCATATAATTCTAAATCTGACAAGGGGATTTTTACCGTGCTGTCTTCTTCCCCCGCATTAAATATGGCAATGTACCGGCCACCCTTTGCGCCTGCTGCCGTCCACAAGATATGCTCTATGCCGCCAATCTCCTTGCGCCATACCTGATGGGAATGACGGGCATCCCGGTGCATCCCCAAAATCCCCTCATTGGTCAAAAGGCTCATGGTAAAGGGGTCAAAGCCGGTCATTTCCCCTCCGATCATAAGGGGAGAACGGAAAATCCCCCAAAGTGTCAGCATCGTGACCTGCTCATCTTCCGTAAACTTCGTCCAGTCCGATGTATCATAGTCCTGGCGCAGCGGCCCGATGGGCAGCATGTCCGCATCCGGCCAATTTCCCGCCCCGGTATGGGTACACCATTTTTCCGCACGGGAGAACATATCATAGAGCAGTTCCCATTTATCCCAGAAATCATCCGTGATCCGCCACATGTTGGCAGTCTCTTTATAAAGCTCCGCCTTCTCCAAAAGGGCAGGACCCGGCGAAAGGCTTAAGACCATGTCACGCCCACAATCCCTTAAAGCCCTGCTTAACATGACCATCTCCTCTTCCTCATGGGGCAGTTCCCTTGCAATGTCATCACACTTGATAAAATCCACGCCCCAGGATGCATACAGCTCAAATAAGCTGTCATAATAAGCTCTTGCGCCCTCTTTGGAAGAATCCACTCCGTACATATCCGTATTCCACGCACAAATACTTGCGGTCTTGGCTATTTCCCTTGCCCGTTTATCAGTTCCTTTAATCTGCACGTTCCGGTGCACGGCCTGTCTTGGGATCCCACGCATAATATGAATGCCAAATTTAAGTCCCAGGGAATGCACATAATCCGCAAGGGGTCCAAAACCCTTCCCGTCCTTTGCCGAAGGGAACCTGTTTTCCGCCGGCAGCAGTCTCCCGTACTCATCCATGATAAGATCCGTAAAAGGATGGTATTCATGAGTAGCGGCCATAGGCTCATACCACTGGATATCCACCACAATATACTCCCATCCGTACTGCTTTAAATTTTCTGCCATAAACTCCGCGTTACGCCTGACGGTCTCTTCTGTCACCGCCGTTCCGTAGCAATCCCAGCTGTTCCACCCCATGGGTGCAGTCAATGCTTTCATTTTATTCTCCTTTTATCCTTAAAATATAGCGGAAATTCTCAGTTGAATTTCTCCATGTATATGGAAAACACCGCCTGTTAAGCGGTGTTTTTTAGTAGCGAGAGGGGGATTTGAACCCTCGACACACTGCCCATTTTCCTTGTAAATACGGCATTTTTTCGTTTTCTGCTTGATTACCTTTTATCAGCTTGGTTGCATATGTCTTTCTTGCCTTATGCATTGACCGTTCCTTAATCCGTTTCCCATCATTCATGAATATATACTCACCAAATGGATTTAACTTCCTGATTTCCTTCAATGTCCTTTTGGCTTCTGAACTTAGGATTATATCCCTATTCCCAGCTTCTGTTTTAGGAGATTCACGGACTTCAAATACATATTTACCATCCTTATCCCTGTATCTGACTTCTGTACGTCTTATGCATAACTTATTCCCTTGGATATCTGAATATTTAAGTGTACAAAGTTCCCCAACACGTACCCCCGTCTGGAAAGCAAGCAAAATCCCATAGTTTAACAATGACGGATCTTCTCGAATAAAGTCTGCTATCTTTTCAACTTCACCATCTGTAAAAACTGATTCATCATCTTTAATAGCTTTTAGGCAAATCCAAATCATCTTCTGTTATCTTCCTGATATCTTTTCGGGCAATATAAGAACCATCAAAAAACCTATGAAAATCAGTTGTGTACCTATCAAATGTCTGTTTCTGGATTTCTCCATATTCAAGCTTTTGTGAAGACCATTCTTTGAAAATGTCTCTTAATAGGATTTCTTTTTTGTTTTTGTAGTAATCAATTATTATGCTTTCTAAGTCTTTTTAGATTTTCTCTTTTTTAGCGCCCTGCCACCACCTTGCGCTGGCAAATATGTATACCACTTCCCATCTTTGCTTTGCCATATTTCATATGGATGTTGTTTTAATAATTCTTCTTTCTTCATATCTTCCATGCAATTCCGCACATCGTTAATGTCAATAATACCATTACTTATGATAAACTGCAATATATCATTGCTCTTGAGTTTCCGCAGTTTTATCCACAAGCCCCTGATCTTATGAGTATCATAGTGAACAACTTTCAAAAATGCCTAAAATATAAGGAATCTTATTCCCTTTTGATGTAAAATTAAGCTGTCAAACAAAAATGTTACTAAACAAAAAAGAAAGGATTCCTTATGGCTTATTTTACATCAAATACTTACACTTTAAAACGAAAAATTTTAACTTATACTAATAAAATTTCAAAACACCTTCCAAAACCCGAAAAGAAATTTGCCGTTAACATCACTTATGGTATATTGGCTTCTAGAAGCTGCCTTCTGACCGACGTTGTAGACCAGCTTCACGAACCATCTAAAAAGCAAACATTGTAGACCGATTATCCAGTTCCCTGAGTAGGCATATCCATTTTTTCATTATACTTTGCGAAAACTCAATGAATGAATTAATAATTTAATAACATCTCTTTTAGTATTTTACTTTCTTCATTTTCCAACTCTTCTAAATTTTTCAGGCACTTATATAAATAATCCCTATTTTTGAAAATATTTATATGCACATTTTTATGCGTGTCTTTTAATACCCGCAACCGCAAACACTCGTACTGATTAGCTATGTTTTGCAAGTCCTCAATCAAGCTACTACTAACTTTTAGCCCATTCCCCCAAAACCGGAACGCTTCTGACAGCTTCAATTTATGCTCCGCCAGAAAATGAAATGCCCTATAATCTATAGCTAATGCAGTGTCATTTATCACGGAATTGAGCAGTTTAACCCCCGTCTTCCTTCCAGTAACAATTTTTGCTTTTTCATTCATGCCACCTGGAAATTTTACAGAAGATGGTACGCATATTTATCTACCATATTTTCCTTTGTATAGTTCATTTCGACAGCGCTATAATATGCTTCCACAAGTTCACGTTCTGATAAAGTAAAAAAAGCAAAAACATTGTTACGGTTAAAACCTAATGCATAATAAGTCTTATCTTCATATCCATATATAAGCAAAGGATGAGTATAATGCCTTTCACCATACTCTTCAATATAAAAAAAATCTAATTCTATTTCAATATATTTCCCTTCTATCAGGCAACACCTAAAAAAATCTCCCACATAAGATTTTACACAATTCCTATCAGTATATTCTTCAATATCTAACACCTCAGCAAAAACTTTCATTTCGTCAAAATATTCACAATAATCAATTTTATAATCATTTCTTCCTCTATATGCATAAATTACCGGATTTAGAAAATATGAATGATACCATTGTTTATATTGCGGCTGCTCCAATATAGAAAATTTTAATGCATACCATAAATAAGTATGTAAAACATTTTTTGAGACATCCAACATATATGTTCCTTGCATATTCTTTACCACATTCGCTTCCCTATTACTTATCTCAATCCCTAATTATCAATACCCAAACGTATTCCTTTTACAAATTTCACTCACCGTTCAACGATACCATTGCTTCTGACTCTCATACATTTCCGCATAAATCCCCCCTTGTTCCATTAACTCTGCGTGTTTTCCGGATAATGCCACCTTTCCCTTTTCAAAAACAATAATTCTGTCCGCATTCCGTACAAATCCTAATCGGTGTGAAATAAATATTACCGCCCTGTCTCCGGATAATTCCTGGATCAGCCGATAAATTTCAATCTCCGTCATAGGATCTAAATAGGCAGTGGGTTCATCCAATATCCACAGCTCTGCCGCCGGGTTTGCCAAAAGCCTTGCAATGGCTATCCTCTGCCATTGCCCCTTTGACAAATCTATCCCATCCCCCAGCTGCCCTAACATGGTATCCAGCCCTTTTTCCTGCCTTCTCACAAATTCTTCCATCCCTACGGCATGTAAAAGCCCATATACTTCATCATCCGTCAGCGCCTTCCCGATGCACCCTGCCTGTATGTTTTCGCGGATACTCATCTGATACTGCGCAAAATCCTGTAAAATGCAGGAAATAAGCTCTCGCTGCGGTCTTCCGTTTTTGAACAGCCGTTGATTCCCCTGTCCGTGAAGAAGCCCTAAAACTATCATCATGCAGGTCGTTTTCCCGCTGCCATTGACACCTACCAGGGCTATTTTTTCCCCTTTTGCCACCTGAAAAGTAATCCCTTCCAATGCATAAGAAGAAGCTTGAGGATATCGATACCTGACATCCGCAAGCACAAGCTCGCATCCCTGCGCATTTTCATCCTGCCGCCCCTTATCCCGGTGCATACCCAGTACCTTTTCAAATTTCCCCACAAATTCCTTATCTTGCTGGTTCTGCGCAATATTTTCCTGCAAGAGTTCAACAGAATCAATAATATTGTTTAAAAGTCCATTTGCCATGGCGAGAAAACCAATTTCATGCCGACCCTGCACTATTTCATATACCACGAACGTCAGCATCATAATATACGGCAGATTGTAAATAAGCCTGACCGTCTGCATACTGATTTCATATCTGCTGAATATTTTGATTCTTATTTTATATTCTTCATCGTAGGCCATATTCCATTTTCCCGCAATATAGGGATACAGCCTGCACGACTGGCATTCCTGATGGCTGTCCTTTTCCGAACCAATTGAAAAAAAGTATTTCTGACGCTGTGCAAAGGGCTGTATTTCCTGCCACATATCACCAAGCTGCCCAAAAATCTTCCCCGAAAATAAACTCAATGCTATTGACAAAAAAAGATAAACCAACACCATGACCGGGTTAATCTGTGCCAGATACCATGCATAAATCGCAACCAATGGGATCATCGTGACATACAAAACCGTACTTTTTATATAGTTTTCAAAAGCCGCAAAGCTTTTTGTGCACACATTATAAATATCCAGATTATTGTCATGAGACTCATAATAATCATATTGAACACGAGAAGTCTGGTCCAAAAGATTCTTCTCAAAATGATATCTGGTTTTCAAACGTAACTTTTCCCATACTATCTCCCCAACAATCCGCAGCGCCAAAAATGCCAGCAAACCAGCAGACAACCATAGAACCATAGACATCACCTGCGGAAAAGCGGCCTGCCCGGTAAAAAGTTTCCATGCACTGCTCGTTGTATACTCCGCAAAATATAAATTCAAAAAAGCCGCCCCTGTCAACAAAACGCTGATTACTATGTATGTCAGATACCAAAAAGGCGCATTGACAAAAACAAAAGAATTGACTTTTTTTAGTGCTTTCCATATCCCCATTGTTTCACTTTTCTTTTTCATACCACTGCTTCCTCATATAAATCTTTCTGGGTCATAAACATGTCAAAATACATCCCTCTTTTTTGGATCAGTTCCTCATGGCTTCCCTCCTCAAGGATCTGTCCGTCCTGCATCAGATAAATCCGGTCCGCAAGACGGGCAAACCCAATACGGTGGGAAACAAGCAGAGCCGCCCGGTTTCCAATAATCTCTTTAAAATTTTGCAGAAGCCGCAATTCCTCCATTGGGTCTATAGATGCCGTAGGCTCATCTAACACAATCAGCCATGGTTCTCCCATATAAGCTCTGGCCAACGCAATCCTTTGCCATTGTCCGCCGCTCAGTTCCTGTCCTGCAGCGTCATATTCTTTTCCCAGAAGGGTCATCTCACCATTTGTAAGCCCTGCGGCCAAATCCGTGAGATTCCCCTTTTTTAATGCCTTCTCAACTTCCCTGCCTTCCTCAAGCTTTTCAATACAGCCAACTCCTACATTTTCATAAAGCGAAACACTAAACCGCGTAAAGTCCTGAAATCCCACACCAAAATACTTATAGTATTGCTCCTGATCCAGCGTTTTTATATCCTTTCCATTTAAAATCACTTCACCTTTATAATCCCGCAGAACCCCACACATGATCTTTGAAAGCGTACTTTTCCCACTCCCATTATATCCAAGCAGACATACGATCTCCCCACTGTGGAGTTTCAGATTAACCCCCCGAAGAGCAGTATTCTCCTGATTTGGATAAGCATAATAAATATCCCTCAGTTCCATTTCCTCAAATTCCGACTCTGGAACTGCTTTCTCCTTACAACTGTCCGTTTCCCGCATCCTGCCCAGATATTCCTCATAATCTCCGATAAAATTTAAATACCTGTCAACGTAAAGCATATCCTCCTGCAGGTCATGCCCGAGCAAATAGACAAAACTGTTAATATTGCCTACCATAATCCACATGACTGCATTGACAAACACAAAATCACTGACTGACATCACTTTTTGAGAAACAAGGAACAAATAATATATCGTCAGGCCTGCCAGACAAATCTGTCTTACTAGGGATGGAACCGCTGCCACCAATTTCGCTTTAATCTCAAAACGGTATTTGGCTTCCGAGAAATCCAAAAATACCTTCCCCCATTTTTTCAGGAAAAAGTCCTGCAAGTTCAAAATTCGGATTTCTTTTGCATGCTTTTTGGCGGAAAGAATGTCCTTATAGTACTCTGTTTTCCTCTCCGCCGATACATACTTCCTGTTTAAAACCATCTTTTTCTTTACAATCTGGTTATTGATTATGAGAATCAGCACTGCCTGCAGTAAAATGAAAACAAGAATAACAGGGCTGATCCTGATAATCGCAAATCCTGTCATAAATATTGTAATGACAACGCCAGCCAGCTTATTGAAAAGAGTCGCCGTCACCCGTGTCGTACTCTCAATGTTGTTCCTCACAAACATATATTCATCTAAATATTTGCTGTCATAATAACTATCCTGTTTTTCTTCAAACGCCCTAAGCATGAATATCTTTGAAAAAATCTTCCGCGCCTTGTTCGTATACAGGGCAACCATCATATTTTTAAAATTTTCTGGGTTTCCGCCAATCGTGATCATTACCGCAAAAAACAAGACAGGAAGCCACACTTCCCTGGAAAATACCCCGCCGGATTCCAAAATCGCCTCTGTAACCACCCCCATGGCATAGCCTGACCCTACTTGGGCTAACGATACCGCCATCAAGATAAATAGGTTTAATAAAACATAAATTGGCGCTGCAAAAACAACCATTTTACAACATTTTCCAATATTTTTAATCATTTTAAACATTCTCCTGCGCTAAATATTCTATTAAAATCTCACACAATTCGTTACTAACATTATTGTTTTCAACAACAAAACCACAAAATATCTCTTTTATTTTATTTATTTTATCTTTCATCTCCTCCGTACCCGCAATATTCTCATAACCAAGCATCCCCCCAGCCAGCAATTTTCGTTTTAACGGAAATATAACTACTGCCACTACTTTAGTGTTTACATATGCTTCTATGTGATTTATTGTGCGAAAAATATATGATATATCATCTTCCGGGGAAACAGTTAAGATAACAGCATCTGGAGCAGTTCCTTGTAAAAAAGCACTTTGTGCAACAGTGATATTATCACCCAAAAAATTGGTATATGGAATTGTATTCGACTGTGATCCAGTAATAAGTATATCATATATATCCTGGTATCATTTCTACCCCACATTTATCAAAAACTTCTAGTACCCTCTTTAAGATTTCGTCTCGCATTTTTCTTCCCCTCCATATAATATACAACCATACCTTTCATCTGCTATCATGGGCAAATATTTTTCCATATTACTTACAAAATTATCGCATTTTATGCTATCTGGCATCTTACATTTTACCTTTAAACAAATCGGATACTTAGGGCATTCAATACATTTTGATGGCTTATTTTTTTAATTATATACCCAAAACTTATCATTAGAAATCTTCCCAGAAATATGCCCTATTTGATTAACTTCATCATCTATAAGAACTGTACATTTCCCAACATTTCCATTTGCCCGTATAACATAACAATTTTTTTCCATGCATAGCATAAATTTCCGCCAGGTGTAATTGCAATTTGCAATGCAACATTAAAAAGCTCTTTATTCAACGCATACAATATTATCTCCTCATATTCTGATTGAGTAATAAATGTATCTTTCACCGATTCATCTATATTTCCCCAATCTGATACTGGCCGAAACAAGAAGTGAAACCTTGAATCACGACTAAAATTACTACTAAGAAAATTTACAAATTCTTTATACTCCGCATATATTTCCCTACTAATATTTGTACGTATAACAAACCGCATTACACCTGAATGACAATTTTCTTTTATATCTTTCAAGTTCTCTATTATCTTATTCCAAGTTCCCTTACCACTCGTTAAATATCTTTGCCTATCATGTGTATTACACAATCCATCAATAGTTACTTGATAACTATATATGTGAAGTTTCTTCAATTCATTTACAAGTGCAGAATCAAGTAAATAACCATTAGTGGTCATATCTGCCGTATAAGATATCTTATAGCTATAGCATAATTCTAATAATTTTAACGACAATTTTCTTATCATGGAAACTTTTATAAGTGGTTCTCCGCCAAACCATGAAACATTCAAACCCCGTTTTCCTTTCAAATGTTTTTTAGCAAATTCTACAATTAAATCAATATCATGTTCTTTAAGTGATTCCCCATTATGACATTCATAGCAATATACGCAACTAAAATTGCATTTTTCTGTAGGAAGAATTATTAAATTTAAAATATTTCCACCCTCAACCATACTTCTGCTAAATTTAATGCATTCTTCAAACTCATCAACATCATCATCAACAACAAAGTAATTTTTTTTCATAAATCCTATATGACATTGAGGGATTTCCCTATCCCCCATCAAAGCACTATATATTTTATCAACATCTATAATGACTTTGGCAAAATTACCATGTAATGTATTTAAAATAAAAAGAGCATCACCATTTTGGGCAAAAACATTATACCTTGAAAATTTCATATTCTTATTCCTTTCTTTTCATATAATGGACACTTATCCATTCCAGCCAATATATTGTCAATTGTTATTACACTATTTGCCCTACAAAAAATACAGCTATGAACGCATTCATTACATTGTCCCAATTCATGTGGATTAACATTTCTTAAAACTTTGAGTACATCTGACTTCTCCCAATATTCTGCAATACTAGGAAACTTTTCTCTATGATTTAAATGAGAGCATGGCGAAAACTCTTTATCAACAGATACATACATGCTCATAATTCCTGCTGGACAACCATATAACCTATTTTCAGGAAATTTATACAACAATCTCCCCAGCAAATTATAACAATTCTGTACTTTTATAAAATCTGTATTTTTCTTTATAAATTCGCCAAGAAACATATAGTCATCATAAGTCAACTCAGACTCCATTCGATGTGTATCAGTAACTTTATTTGACTCCACTTCAACAACTTCACATTTTAAATTCTTTAATAATATAATCAAATTAGGAAAATCTTTTACATTATCGTGTCTAGCAACCCAATTAACACCATACCTGATATGATTCTCACATAAAATCTTAGCTGCACTCAATGCAATATCAAAACCATCTCTTGACTTACTATTAATATAATTATTGGAACCATTAAAAGACAAAAACAATTCTAATTTACATTTTCTCATTTCATCAACAAACTTGTTATTTACATTAAATCCACTAGTAAAACACACTGGTATTATTTCATTTTTATTTATATACTCTACAATCTCCCAAAAGTTTGGATGCATTGTTGTTTCGCCACCGTTAAGCATAATCCTCTTTACCCCTAAAACTGCCGCTTCATCTACTACCTCTTTAAGGACATTTAATTTTATATCAGATGTTTCCCTTTTTTTATAGCACTGTGGACAATTTAATGGACAATAATTTGTTATTTCTACTTGTAATACTTTTGGCATTGGTAAATAACCATTTCTTCTAAAATAAACAGCTGCGTTAATGTCTTTTATGGCAGTCATGACATATCCCCTCTAACCAAATCAGTTTAATTTCAAACAAATATATCACTTCAAGTACTGTTCTTTCCACTTATATTTTGCTTTTCTCTTAAACAATATATTGCTTATATTGCTTATATTACTTATAATAACTGCGTATGCACCTTTAAAATTCAATGATGTGGGTGTCAAAAGTACGCCATCATTAAATTTTAGTTCCTTGACAACTAAATAAAGCTATGTTTCATTGCTGTTTTCTGGTAAAATATAATCATCATATATATTTTACGAGGTATAAGTAATGTCTTTTGTTTTGAATAATTACCAGCAGATTTCACTCTTCGATTCACTCGGATTCTTATCAGAGCGTAAACAAAAAATACTGGATAAATCATGGGCAAAGCCATTTTCAGACCACATTTTTTCTAACATCGATGAAAGGCTGTTTGCTCCTCTTTACAGCGATAAAAGAAATTCCCGTCCGAATGCCCCGGTCAATGTGATTATCGGAGCGCTCATCCTCAAAGAGTTCAATGGCCTTACAGACGACGAAATACTTGAGGAATGCGAGTTTGATTTCAGATACCAGTATGCCCTGCATACTACCAGTTATGAAAACCAGCCTCTGAGCGACCGTACATTCAGCAGATTCCGGGAGAGGGTAACCGCATACGAGTTGGTTACAGGAAAGAACCTTATTCACGACTGTATGGTTTCCCTTGCAGAAAACATACGGGAATATATGGATATTGCACCAACTGTCAGGCGTATGGACAGTATGATGATTGAGCCTGACATCCGCCAGATGGGGCGCCTGGAACTTATATATACCTGTCTTGCCAACCTCGTCCGTGAAATAGCACGCGATGGACAGGCTGGACTGATCAAAGGGCTGGACGGTTATGCAGATCCGAATAACAGGAACCGTGTCATTTACCATGATCGCTGCCGGATAATCTGCAACACCATCTGTTGCTATGTTTTCCTCTATATCTGTTTGTCCGGCATTTTCCACTATTTGACTATCTGCACCAGCGGGAGCCTCTGCACTGTTTGAAGCTCCACACCCTGTTATCAACAAAACACATGCTGTTATTATAGTAAATGCTATTCGTTTTCCCATGCTGCCTCCTTTCAGTCAGTCCAGCTTATAGATAATGCTCAATGCAACTTTGGGAA
>OFGA01001778.1_pt1 | contig 14355 bp, 17 predicted proteins | sample 1521471 | NCBI WGS metagenome assembly OFGA01 (sample SAMEA3504086, study PRJEB24116) | mouse gut metagenome | biome: mouse gut; feature: mouse-associated habitat; material: faeces | place: Denmark | collected 2011
GCATATTTGCAGACGACCTGGACAACCTGATCAGCCTGAAAGTATCGCTCGGCTATTCAGAGAACACTTATCTTGGGAGGGCACGCCAGTTTGACAGGTACTGTTCCATGAAATACGAAAAAGCAGACGAGCTGACAGAAGGTATCGTCCTGAACTGGCTGAAACCTGAGCCGGGAGAATCCGGAAGCGTGGTCCACGGCAGGGCCGCTTTCATTAGGGGATTCGGCACTTATCTGAAATCCGTTGGAAAGAACGCCTTCATCCTGCCGGATAAGTTTACTGCTGGAGGAACAGTTTTTGTTCCGTACCTGTTTGGGGACGATGAACTGGCTGCGCTTTTCCGGGAGATTGATACATACAGATATCCCAAAGAGCCATTCCGTCCGCTCCTGCTCAGCGCTTACTTCCGCATGACTTATACCTGCGGGCTGCGTCCGAATGAGGGCAGGAACCTTAAGAGAAATGAAGTGGACTTGAATACCGGGGAACTGCGTATCATTGAAACGAAGAAGCATAAAAGCCGCAACATCGTCATGTCGGATGAGATGAATTCCCTGGCAAAATCCTATGCAGCTGTCCGTGATTCGGCGTTTCCTGAAAGCGAATTTTTCTTCCCCTCGCCATCCGGCGGACCCTACTCCGCCGGATGGATGCAGGGAAAGTTTAAGAGATTTTTTGCCTTATCGAAACCGGACGTTCCAAAAGACCTTCTTCCCTCAGTAAGAGTATACGACCTCCGGCACCGATTTGCCACTGCTGTTTTGAACCGGTGGCTTGACGAAAAGAAAGACCTCGGTTCCCGTCTGCCTTACTTGCAGACATACATGGGACACAGGGATCTGGAAGCGACGGCTTATTACATCCATCTTCTCCCGGAAAATCTGATAAAATCGGCAGGGATTGACTGGGAAGGCATGAACCATCTGATCCCACGGGTGGAACTATGGGAAAAGTAAAAGACGAGCAGTTATTCACACTTTTGCGTGATTTCCTGTTGGTCTACCTGCCGAACCAACGGAAAGCGAGCAGCAATACCGTAAAGGCTTACAGGACAACCCTGAACCAGTTCCTTAAATATACAGCCGGACAAAAAATATCTCTGTACTGTCCGTCACCTCCGGGATGGTCACATATGAAATGGTGAACTCGTATCTTGACTGGCTTTCAGCAGAGAAGAACGCCGCTCCTGCTACGCGCAACAACAGGCTGGCGGCCATCCGGGCATTTATTTCCTATGCTGCAGCCTGCCGCCCGGAATATATCAGCATTGCAAGCGGGCTGGCAGCTATCGGAATCCAAAAGAATGACCGGTTTGCGAAAGTGGATTATATGTCGGAAGAAGCAGTAAAAGCGCTTCTTGCAGAGCCGGACACCAGAACGGAGATCGGCGTGCGGGATCAGTTCCTGATGATCTTTCTGTATGATACCGGGGCGCGTATCCAGGAAGTTCTGGATGTGAAAATCTGCGACGTTAAAGTTGACAGGACGCCGACTGTGACGCTTCATGGGAAAGGGAAGAAAACCAGGATAGTCCCCTTGATGAAAGATACTGTAAAACATCTGCAGAATTATATGAAGGTGTTCCATCCGGGCGAAACATGGATGTCATCAGAATGGCTCTTTTATGTGGAACGCAAAGGAATCCGTAACGCCATGTGCGATGATACGGCAAGGCTCCGGATTCAGAAATACGCCGCATCTGCAAGGGAGAAATGCCCAGATGTCCCCCTGAATGTCCACCCCCATTTGTGGAGACATACGAGGGCCATGCATTTATACCAACACGGCATGGATTTAACTTTAATCTCGCAATGGCTCGGACACAAACAGCTTGAAACCACGCTGATTTACGCACACGCAGATACAGAAGCGAAAAGGAAAGCAATCACGGAGGCAATGGCTTCTGATCCTTTCCTTGAAGCGGAGCCTGTTAATTATACCGTCAGTGATGAGGAAATCCTCAAACGTCTTTACGGTCTATGATGAACCTAAGATTATCCCGAATTATTCTGCCTAAGCGAGAGATTTAGGAAAGCTGACCGTGTAAATGACTAAAAAGTTATCCCGAATATTTCCCTAAGAAATGCCGCTGTTACTGGCTTTCTTTGATGTATTCGGGATAATCTGACTTTCGGTATAACGTTTGTGTGCACTTATCTTCATTCGTAAGATTTACATACAGACTGTTTGTATGTTATAATGTGACTACTAATTTACAAGGAGCAAACGAGTATGAAACATAAAGATCACTATAATGATGATTACATTTTCAGTCTTTCTCAAAAGATAGTTTTTGTGATGCCTGACTTTGACCAAAAAGTCTTTTGTAATTCTTTAATTGGCAGGTTGGATGACAAAGAGTTATTTGCAAGGTTTGACTGTATTGTGGATGCTATGCAAGCAAGTATGATGGGCGATTATTCAAAAAATATTCAAGCATTTTTCAATATGCTGGGTCCTGAATTAAAATCCCCTGAGGGAATGTTCAATTTTGGGTGGTGGCTATGGCCTATTGGCAGATATGTTGAACGATATGGAAATGAAAATTATATTTTATCACTTTCGTTCTTGAAAGAATTAACAAAAAGATTTACCGGAGAGTATGCTATACGCCCATTACTACAAGCGCATCCCAAAGAGGTCATGGACGAGTTAATAGAATGGACAACCGATAAAAATGTGCATGTTAGACGGCTTGCAAGTGAAGGGGTTAGAATACGGCTACCATGGTCGCAAAAATTATTTGTTGCATTAGACGAATTTGAAAGATATACAACCATTCTTACAAAATTAAAAGATGACCCAGAAAGATTTGTTCAAAAAAGTGTAGGGAATAATCTTAATGACTTATATAAAGACGCTCCCGAAAAAGCTGATTTTATCATTTCACAATGGGAGAAAACAGGAAAAAGTAAGGCACAGGATTGGATTATTAAACACGGAAGAAGAAATCAAAAATAGAGAGGCGTTTTCTGTTTCGAGTGCAGCAATCATTCTGTATTTATAACAGAACAATATGCAATGAAAAATGTAGAGGCTACCAATAAAACTACTTCTTCTTTAATAGAAATTGCAAGAAAATACTTTGCACAATATGGTTATTTCGATGTTCCTTTAGAAAAAATCGCAGAGGAAGCTAATGTAACCAGAGGGGCAATATATCATCATTTCAAAAACAAGCAAGGACTTTTATCGCTGTATTAGAAAGTGTGCAAAAAGATATTTCTGCCCAAATTGAGATTGAGCTGGTAGACCATATCAAGGTTTACGAAAACGGCAATATCAGCGTTCACTTTAAGTTTGCGGACGAGTTCCGCCGGATTGCCGAGTACATTGAAATCAACACCACTGACACCGCCGAGGCGGGCTGACCCCCGCCAAAGTATAAAATCCTTTTGGCAGTGTGTTTTCCTAATAAAACGCAATCTTACTTAATGTAATAAAATACCCACCTGTTACTTATAGACTTTCTTTTGCTAATCTTGTGTATTTATTAACAAACTCCGTTTTTTCTGCTGTGTATCTATCCCTATCATGTTCATATTTTTTCCATAAATTTAACTTTAAATTTTCATACGCTTTCGCAATTTCCGTATGTTCATTTAAGTAATCTCTAAAATATATTTCGTCTTTATCGTTCAAAAGACGTAAATGAATGTGAAATACTCTTTCGGCAAATCCTTTCTCTGTATATCCCTTATTTAACGAAATTCTTTTATCGCTCTCAGACATACAAATATATCCATTTTTAGTCATTAGTTCTTTTACAATTATAAGCGTAGCAGTGTTAGGAATTTCAATCAATATATCAACTATTGGCTTCGCCCATATTCCATGAATGGCTGTACTTCCAATATGATATATTTGCAAACCCAATTTAGTAGTAGGGAGAATTTTTTTTAGAATATTTTATTCTTCACCATACCATTTAGACCAACAATCCTGATGTTCTGTTAAATAGATAGGGAATAATTCCCATAGTTCTTCCAAACTCATTTCTGAAAGTTTTTTACTCATAATTTCCTCCCAAAATGCTTTGATTTGCCGCGTTTTGGCGCGATCTGCGAAGTTTGCTTTTTCTCTAAAGATTGTTAAAAATGTAACGAAAGTGGCAAATTGAGGCAAAACGGGGCAAGTTGATGCCGTCAAATGTAGTAAAAACGTAGTAGGAATTGGGGACTTTTACTACGGCAGGCAAATCGTCTACACGCATGTACGTTACCTTATTTTTTCTAAAAATATCCTCTTCTCAAAGGTACCATTAGCGATAGCTTTTTTATTTCTCATAACTTCAAATTCCGATTGTGACATTCCTTGTGCTTTTAATAAAGCGTAAACTACTTCAACTACATCACACAATTCAATGATTTGACCAGATTCAATGTACTCCTTAACTTCCTCTTGAAGTTTATCTTTTAATAATTGCAAATATGCATCATCATTTTTAACAGTTTCACATATCGGAGTTCTTCCGCTTGACTTTATTATTTCAGGAATATTATCTCTTACTAACTTTTTTATCATTTTTCTTCTCCGTATAATATTCTCTTGCTGGATTTTCCTATTCATATTTCAAAGAACTCCAAAATAGTATTCGTATATTTCTTTGCCTCTTCGATTCTTGGAAAATGCCCGCTATCCTCAAAAATCGCCAGTGTCACATTTTGCGCATTGTTCATAATATACTCGGTTTGATCCTTTGTACATACGGGATCATACTTTCCACTAATCAACAGCATCGGAGCAGTTATCTCTGTGAGTATCGGCAAAAAACTGTCAGTAATCCGCATCCTTTTCTGCAAAGAGCCAGCCGGCATCGGTTGTGTTTCCAGCAGTTTCATCAGATGCCGCTCTCCTTTTGACCACATCTCATCTGTAATATCCGTGGTATCCATACTCATTTGATATTCCTTAAAAGAAATGCCATGCAGATAATTTCGCAGTTTCATATCTGTCACATAACCAAGCAGAGTTAATAAATCAGATACTACTTCCTTCTTGTCTTGATATTCTGTAAATTTCATTTTTTCACAAAGCTCAGCTGCCGGTTTATTGTCCAGGCTTTTAATATGCTCACTCAAATATTCGGCTGTTGACTTTGCAGAATCCCCAAAGCACAATGAAGGGCATTCCAGAATGACCTTATGAATGGAATTGGGATAGATGTATGCATATAAAACTGCAAGCATCCCGCCATAAGAATGGCCAAGTATACTCCATTTTTCTATTCCAAGAAGCTGGCGCAGCTCCTCAGTCATTTCGATCTGATATTCCATACTGTAACTTTCACTCTCGGCAATAGCTTCTGACCGCAGCACTCCTAACTGATCGAATATGACAACCTTCATTTTCTTACTTAATGCCTTTGCCTGATTTACAAAATCCAAACAGCTTGCTCCCGGACCGCCATGAAGATACAGCAAAGTGTCTTTATATTCTGCGCCATATATTTCATACCAAATTTTCTTACCCCAAATGTTAATAAACATATGCGTATCCTTCCTGATTAAAATCTTAAAATCAAATTAGATGTTTGCGAAACTGTGATTTTGTCCATACTGAATTACGTATATTGTATATTTCATAAACGGTATGCGGAGCAAGAGCATGTCCGCATTGGAATATACAATGTACACAATGGCACTCGCATTGTAACGGTGTTTCGCAATTGCCTGTAAAATTAAATTCCGATTTTTCGCTGGCATCATTATACATTACCCCATTAAAAAAGTATAGCCGAATTTCAGTAAACTTGTCAGACGAAAACAACTTGAAGTGCCTGGCTCCATTATACGTGATACCTTTGAAGAAGTATAGCCATCTTCTGGAAGACCCCACTCTAAAAAGTCCTTCGGGAGCCAGTATTTTCTTAGCTGCCGCATTTATTATTTTTTGATGTTGTCCCGTCATATTTTCCTCTCAATCAAAAGAAGGATCTCCTCACCTTAGCTGATACCAAGGCTGATAAGCCCGCTATGGAGTTGTGGGTAACTCTGTAGCATAATTGAACATTTCGTCTAATCTACTGGGTTTCATGCTGTTATTCCATATATTACATGTTGCTCTCCAGGGTCCTACATAGAGCAATTGGTTATTTTTTGCGGCAATTGTTATTCCTTTATCACCAGACCAGGCGCATCCTCCGCTTAAATGCAAAACAGGAATATTTGTATCTATGAGATTCCACTCATCAAGTGAATAAGTTCCAATAGACAGATACTTTAAAATAGAAGTTGGTTCCTCCTCAAAATCAGCTAAAATGCTCTCCGGAATTTCATCACATAAATCTGGAAAAATTTGATTGTACGCCTGATAGTATCTTTTTATAGCGATACAAATGCTTTCTAAAAAGCCATTGTCCAGATGATTGAAATATTGAATATTCTTTTCCACACATTCTTGCGAAATATTTTTATCATACCATACTTCTACATCATAACCCAACACATCTGAATAAAATGTCCCTACCATTTTACTAAACTCATTTTCATATAAATCTTTTATCATGAGAAAATATAACCTCCAATCCAAATTTGTCGTTACCTCTATTATACAGCTTTCCCTTGCTAAATGGAATATGCTTTCCGAACACAACAAGCAGGTCCACATCTTGCGATTCCTGATTTTCGCTTCAATATTTATGTTCCTCTAATTCCGGCTTGTCACTGGCTCCCTTATATCGCAATGATTTTTCTGATGGAACACCGGAATACAGCAGTCGCCTTAACGCATAATGCAGCCCATTGATTTCTGCGCCTGTCCGTATTCAGAGGACAGCTTCCCGCCGCTCCCGCAGGCAACGGAGAGTAATCTCTTTTACCATATTGACTTTTCCCGCCGCTTCGCTTATACTTAAATCAAGTGATTTAAAACAGTTGATTTAGAAAGGAGAGACATACAATGCCGCCCAAAGCCAAATTTACAAAAGCAGAAATTATTGAAGCCGCCTTAAATATTGTCAGGACAGACGGATATGAAGCCCTGACCTCCAGAGCCTTGGGAACATACCTGGCCAGCTCGGCAAGGCCGATTTTTACCGTATTCAAAAATATGGAAGAAGTCCAGCAGGCTATGACCCAGGCTGCCAAAGCTTTGTATAAAGAATACGTGGAGAAAGGCTTGGCAGAGGAGCACCCGTTCAAAGGCGTAGGCACTCAATACATTCTTTTCTCTGTCAAGGAGCCCAAACTTTTCCAGCTCCTCTTTATGACAGAGCAGAAACAGATTCCCGACTTATCCGGTGTGCTTCCGCTGATAGATGAAAGCTATGAGCAGATCCTGCTGTCCATCCAGGATGATTACAAAATCAGCAGGCCCTCCGCGGAAAAACTGTATCACCATCTATGGATATATACCCACGGAATAGCATCCCTCTGCGCCACAAAAATGTGCCGCTTCACAGGCCAGGAAATCAGCACCATGATGACGGAGGTAGCAATGAGCATCTTGAAAAAAATAAAGGAGGATGAAAAGAATGATTAAAGCGAAAGACATCATAAAATCCTACGGAAACGGAGAAAGCCGGTTTCAAGTGTTAAAGGGCATCAGCCTTGATATTGAGGATAACGACTTTGTAGTCATCCTCGGCGCTTCAGGTTCAGGCAAGTCCACTTTTCTGAATGTAATCTCAGGTCTTGAACGCCCCGACAGCGGGAAAGTGTCCTATGACGGGAAGGAGATTACAGCCCTTTCTGACAAGGAAATAACTGCATTTCGCAAGGAAAATGTGGGATTTATTTTCCAGCAATATTATCTGCTGCCCAATATGAACGTGGATAAAAACGTGAAAATGGGCGCCGACTTAGCAGGCAACAAAGACTATAAAACCGTCATTGAGGCAGTGGGACTGGGAGAAAAAAGGCAGAAATATCCCAGCGAACTTTCAGGCGGCGAACAGCAGAGAGTATCCATTGCAAGAGCCTTGGCAAAGAGACCGAAAGTCCTATTTCTTGACGAACCCACAGGCGCATTGGACGAACAGACAGGGCGGCAGATTCTCGACTATATCTGTAGACTTCAAAAGGAATATGATTTCACGATCATAATGGTGACGCACAACCTGAATATCGCGGAAATGGCTGATACAGTCATAAAAATGAACAGCGGAAAAATCTCTGAAATCTATACAAATACAACAAAAAAGACCGCTTACGAGATTGGATGGTGACGATATGCTCATTGGAATAAAAAATGCTTCAAAACTCATTGGCCTTTCCATTATCGCCTGCTGCGCCGTGCTTGTATGTACCATGTTCGTGAATTTTTATTGTGATGTCCGCCTGATCGAGAGCGAGATAACATCCGAACCGGCAATGATTTTTTATAATGCCCAGGTTTCTACCGCAAAAGTCGTCTGCCTGGTAAGCGGCGGATGCCTGCTTTTGACTGCGGTTATCATGCTGCTGTTTTATATCAAACACTATATCGATACCCACAAGAAGGAGCTTGGGATATTGAAGGCATTGGGATATTCAAATCTCAAAATTGCAAAAAGCTTCTGGGTATTCGGAACCAGCGCTTTCATCGGAACCGTAATCGGATATGCAGGCGCGTTTCTCATCATGCCCCAGTTTTACGCCCTGCAGAATGAAGATAAATTGCTCCCCGAGCTGACTGTCCATTTTCATCCAGGCATTTTATTCTGTTTCGTGGCATTGCCCACGATGTGTTTTTCGGCGCTTTCAATTTATTACGCCTGGCACAAATTAAAAAAGCCTGTGCTGCTGCTTTTGAAAGACAACCTGCAGACCGCTTCCAAAACGCCGAACCACAGAGCCGAAAAAAACAGAGAATTGCCCTTCGTGGAGGACTTGAAAAGGAATACCCTGAAATCGAAAAAGGCCCTTGTATTCTTCATTGTTTTTGCTTCATTTTGTTTTTCATCTATGACACAGATGTCGTTCAGTATGAAAGATTTCGCAAGTGAAATGATGGGCGTGATGATGCTGGCCATCGGGCTTATATTGGCCTTTACAACGCTGTTCCTCGCCATCACTACCGTCATCAACGGGAACACAAAAACCATTGCCATGATGCGGGTATTCGGCTATTCGCAGAAAGAATGCTGCAGGGCGATTTTAGGCGGATACAGGCCGCTGTCTTATCTTGGTTTTATACTGGGAACAGGATATCAGTACGGATTGCTGCGGCTTATGGTGGACATCGTATTTAAGGATATGGGGAGCGTACCGGCATATGAATTTGATGTTCCCGTTATGCTTGTCTCGCTCACCGCGTTTATTGCGATTTATGAAATTCTCATGTATGTGTATTCCGAAAAAATCAAGAAGATTTCTATCAAGGAAATCATGATTGAGTGACAGGCGGAAGGCGGGAAATGCATGCGGACAAAAGCCCCGCTGCCCTGTCATTCAGCCAGCGGGGAGGCGAAGCCATCGGCCAATTTCAGCGCCGTCTGCCGCACGCCCTCTATGGGGAGGACATGCGTATACGTCCAGGCGTGCCACAATATATGGCAGACCGTCGCAAACTTCCCCCAGTCCCCATCCTCGGATTCATAGCCCGCCAGACGCAGTGCCAGAGCCTGCATAAATAACGCGTTGTTTATGATTTCCCTGGCCAGCTCGTTCAGGACGGCAAGGTACATCCATAACGTCTAAGTCACTGCCCGCAGACGGTTCTGTTACTACCGCTGCCATGATGGAGTTTCCCATCCGCCTTTAACTGACGGAACACATTTGCCATACGGATCAGGATTTCCGGCTGTATATCCAGCGAATAGTGTGCCGGGAATACCTGCCATAGGGTTTATAAAGACAGGCATAGATCAGTTATAAAAGGCACCTGTTTCCTATTTCAATGGCAATCTTGGCAGAAGTCTCTTTTTTGGTCACTTGCGTAAAACGGGCACCCAGATCTCCCAGGTATAATTCTCATTGATTTCCCCGCTGGGGTACACATCCAGATTGGGAGCTGTTTCATCCCGTCGGTATTGGCTTGCCGGAAGCCATTCTGTCAAAATTCTGGTATAGGCCTCATCATATTTGTCATAGCCAGTCTGTCCGTAAAAGGAAAAGACAGCCCAGGTTGCAGCGGGAATGGTTTCCACAGAGAGCGTAATGCCTTCCGGTTTTGCCTCTTTGTACTCAGCGCCGATTATGGTTTTTACCTTATCGCTTCCGGGCGTACAGAAATATGCGCTGACTTGATAAAAGGGTTCTGTGTAATAACTTGGGCGGCCGTTATTCCACAGCTTTGGATCGTATTCTTTCATAAACTTATTCCAAAGCGGGGTCAGGCTGCCTTCTTTTTCGGCAGAATCATAGCCGGACAATCCCATGATCTGAAAACTTTCCTTCTTCTCGATTCTAAATTGCATCTCATTTCCGCCTTTCATTTTTAGTAAGAAAGAGACCGGCGGATAGGTTCTCAGGGTTACGCCTGTTTTTCGGGCACATGACGGGGTTGCTCCATGCAGTTCCCGGAAGGCCCGCGTAGAATGCCGTTCCTTTTTCCTTACATCTCTTGTTGGATTTGGATAGATTCAGGTAATATTTTATCACAGGCCTGTTGCATGGGCGAGAGAATATTTCAGAAAATATATTTCAATAAAAAATATACCTTGACAGGTGAGGTATGTTGAGATATAGTATATTCAGAAAGGAGGAGAACCTATGTCGATTACCTCCGATATTTTACGGGGACACACGGAAGCCATTATTTTGGCGCATCTTCTGGAGCAGGATAGTTATGGCTACCAGATCAACAAAGACATTATGAAAAAGACAGATAACCGCTGTGAGCTGAAGGAAGCCACCCTGTATTCCGCATTCCGCAGACTGGAGCAGGCAGGTTATATACGCACTTATTGGGGTGATGAGAAGGTAGGGGCCAGGCGGCGCTATTATTCTATCACGGAAGAGGGGCGCAGAGCCTACCAGGTTTATAAGCGGGACTGGGAAGAGGCCAAGGCAGACATTGACAGGCTGCTGAAGTAGCAGGGCGCGGAAGAAAATCTTTCGGGAGGCCTGAAAAAGGGAAATGTTCAGACAGGGTATTGAACGGTTGCAAAAGATCCAAAGAAAGAAGAAAAGGGAGAGGAAAAGCATGGAAGAGAAGATCAGACAACATATAAAGGAGCTGTTTGCGAAGGCTCCCAGAACCAGGAAGGCCATGGAGCTGAAGGAGGAAATGGCCCAGAATACCATAGAGAAGTACCAGGATCTCATTGCCGAAGGATATTCCCAGGAGGACGCCTGGCAGATGGTCATTGCATCCATAGGGGATGTGACGGAGCTGTTTCGCGAATTGGAGGAACCGGATCTGTATTTGTCTGCGGAGGATCGGAAGAAGAAAGCTCTGCTTAAGGCCCTGGCCATAGGACTCTACATTTTTGCAGGGGTGGCACTGATCGCCTGGATGTATATTTCGGAAGCATTCTTTTACAAGATACCGGAGATAGGGCTGCTTGGTCTGATTGGGGCAGGGCTGCTGTGTATTGCGCCTACCTGTATACTGGTGTATGCAGCAAATATGTATCCGAATTACAACAAAGGGGAGATGAACATGGTGGAATCCTACCAGGAGGCCCGGCGTGCCAGAAGCAGGGAAAAGGCCCTGAAGTATTCCGTCAGCGCCATCATTTGGCTTGTGACGCTGATGCTGTATTTCATCATCAGTTTTGTGACGCTGCGCTGGGATGTTACCTGGATTGTATTTCTGATGGGAGGCTGTGCACAGGCTGTTTTATTCCTGATTTTCAGCCTGAAACAGGAGAAGAGGGCGGAATAGATCCGCGGAGGGTGAAAGATGAGAAAGTTAAAAATCGCAAGTATTATTTTTTTCATTGGAGTGGCCGTCTGTCTGTGCGCCATTTTGTTTCTTTCCCTGGAAAGGGCAGGATGGCACACTGGAGAAGGCGACAGAGGCAGGTATCATCTGGTAATGGAGCAGGAAATTCCCATGGAAGAGGTTCTGAACATTGACTATGGAATGACATTCAATGACGTACTGTTTTATCCCGGAGAAGGTGACAGCGTTGTGGTGCGGGAGTATTTGAATTTTGAGCCAAAGGAAAAGCAGATTTCCACCGTAGAGTGCAGGGATGGGGAAATTCTGGTGAAGGGTGTCAGCAGAAGGCGCTTTGCATTTTTCACCTTCCACAGTTGGGATGGGTACACGGAAATTTATCTGCCTGCGGGTTTTTCCGAAGGTCTGGAGGAGCTTTCCGTAAAGACGGCAGCCGGTGATGTGCGTTCAGAAATCCCCCTTTGGGAAGCGGAGCGTGTATTTGTGAACAGTACAAGCGGGGATATTTCTTTTTCAGAGTTGAGGACTGAGGAACTGAGGGTGGTTTCCACCAGCGGTGATATCCGGCTGGAGACTTTGGCCGGGCAGATTTCCGTGTCTGCCACCAGCGGGGACATCAGCCTGGGGCAGACGGAAGGAAATGCGAAGGTTTCCTCCACAAGCGGCGAGATTCTGGTGGGGGAGGTTCAGGGAGATGTGACCGTGTCTGCCACAAGCGGGGATATTTCCATGGGAAAGATTCAGGGCGATATATATTTCTCCACCACCAGTGGAAATATCAGGCTTCAGGAGGGGAAGGGGCAGCTTGAAGGGGAGAGTACCTCGGGGGATGTGAGCTTGGATTTGTTGGACGGAGGATTTCAGGTGAAGAGTACCAGTGGTGAAGTGACTCTGCTGAATGGAACCGGATGGGGGAGCGTCGGCACGGTTTCTGGGGATGTGAGGGCATATCTGGATGAGCTTACAGGCGACTTGACAGTGTCCACCACCAGCGGGGAGGTGGAGCTTGGACTGCCGGAGTCCGCCTCTCTGACATTGGATTTCGATTCCACCAGCGGGGACTGCGATACCTTCTTTGATGAGGCGCTTCAGTTCAATAAGAGGGGAAATCAGGCCCATGGGCAGTATGGGGGTGGGAAGAACGGGGTGAGCGTCTCTACGGTCAGCGGAGATCTGCGGATAGTGGAAAGATAACCACCCCCGCGTCTTATTTTGCCCGTTTCCGGTATCGTTATCTGCAGTTGTAGAATAAAGGTTGACGTTTTTGCATGAAATAAGGTATAATCTATCCAAATAACAGGTTTGATAATATTATGGATACAGGAGGAAGGCAGCGGAATGAGGCAGTTTTATGGTATGAGCCGGAGCGGTGATCTGAAGGAGGCGGTTCGCGGGCTGAACAGCCCCCAGTTTATTATGCTGTTGTCAAATGATGCACAGTTTGAAGCACATGTAAAAGCGCTGGAATCGTTATATCCCGGTATTCCCAGTATCGGGTGTATCGGAATGGGATATGATATCGGAATCGTGGAAAAAGGAGTTGCTGTTATTGCATTTTACGACGGGGTCAGCGCGGCGGCGAATGTGCTGGAACAGGTATCTGCGATGCCGGTAAAATATATCAGCCGCCTGGAAGCGGATGTGAAGAAGGTGGGCGGAACAAACCGGGATACTGTGTGCATCGATTTCTGCAGCGGGAATGACGCCTGTGTACTTACGACGGTTTATTCGGTGCTGAAGAAGAACGGAATCCAGCTGGTAGGCGGAACGGGAGACGGAGGAAAGGTGTCTGCCAACGGCAAAGTTTACAAAGACGCGGCTGCTTATGGCATCATCAAGAACCGAAACGGGCGCGTCAAGACATATAAGGAAAATATCTACCACCAGTACGGGAGTTATCGTTTCATTGCTTCCAACACGGACAGGGCCAAGTACATAATCGGTTCTTTAAACGGGATGCCGGCAAAGCAGGTGTATAAGGATATCCTGCATGTGACGGATCAGCAGATTCTTACCCAGACCTTTAAAAACCCTTTCGGAAAAATCAATGGGGATGACACATGTATAATTTCAATTAAAGAGGTCAGCGGCAATGCCCTGGCATGTTTTCGCCAGGTGAATGATTCGGATGTATTGATTTTGCTGGAATTGGATGACTACAAAGCTATCGTACAGGAGACAATACGCAATATCTGCCGGGATTTCCCCAAGCGTTCGGCAGTATTTTCCGTGAACTGCCTGTTCCGGTATAAGCTGTTCAGCGAACATAATTATATGCAAAGCTATCTGAAGGAAATGGGGGTGCTGGGCTGCCATGCCGGATTTGTGGGGTATGGGGAACACTATAATAACCGTTTTGTGAATCAGTCCATGACATGTGTGGTATTTGAATAGATTAGAGGCATCTGCGGGTATGGAAATGGCAGATGCGGAACTGGAAAAAGGGCATGGGTTGTGAACAGTACTGAAGTGACCGATGCGGAACTGGAAAAAAGCATGGGTCGTGAACGGTACTGAATTGACCCATGCGGAAATAACTTCTCGGAATCTCAATGAATGAGATTCCAACCGAAGATTGACAACTGA
>OFGA01001779.1_pt1 | contig 14355 bp, 7 predicted proteins | sample 1521471 | NCBI WGS metagenome assembly OFGA01 (sample SAMEA3504086, study PRJEB24116) | mouse gut metagenome | biome: mouse gut; feature: mouse-associated habitat; material: faeces | place: Denmark | collected 2011
CCGTCCAATCCGCAGCACCGGGATTTTCTCCCATTCCACCAGTTTCCGCATGGTGTTCCTGCCAATGCCCGTATATTCGGACGCTTCCTCTATCGTCATTCCAATCTTAATCTCTGCCATACAAATATCCTCCCTCTTTGCTTTCCACCCTCTCCTGTATAAAGATTACGTTCGCTTAATTCAGCCTCAAACCCCCAAGATGGATTAAATCCTTTTTCCTTTAATTTATTAATATTTATCATTATAATGAAAAAGTATTTTGAAAGGAGAAGCGGGTGGATGTTTAAAAGTTATGTTTCAAGTCTGAAAAAAGAGTTTAAGGGCTATAATTCTCAAAAGTTAATTAAAGATGTTTTAGCAGGATTAACAGTAGCTGCTGTTGCTCTACCATTAGCTTTAGCATTTGGGGTTAGTAGTGGTGCTGATGCTGGTGCTGGATTGATTACTGCAATAGTAGCAGGGGTGTTAATTGGTGGTTTATCTGGTGCATCTTATCAGATTTCTGGACCAACTGGGGCAATGTCAGCAATTTTAATTGGGTTATCATCTACATATGGTTTACAAGGAGTGTTTGTTGCTTGTTTTATTTCTGGTGTAATGCTGTTGATTGTATCATTGTTTAAATTTGGAAAGATTGTTTCGTTTATTCCAACAAGTGTGATTACTGGATTTACTAGTGGAATTGCAATTATTATTGCTACAGGGCAAATTGATAATTTTTTTGGAGTTATTTCTAAAGGAAGTAATCCAATCCAAAAAATATTATCTTATGGAGAATTGGGATTTAATGTAAATTTAGAAGCATTGTTTTTTGGAATATTGGTAATGGCAATTATTATTTTTTGGCCTAAAAAATGGGGAAATGTATTTCCCGCTTCATTAGCAGGAATTATCATTGCATTAATTATTAACTTATTATTTGAATTTGAAGTGGCTGAAGTAGGGGCGATTCCTTCAACGTTATTACCAGAGGTACGGTTATCACTAAGCAGCTTAAACTTAACGACAATAACTAATTTAATTATTCCAGCTTTTAGTATTGCAATGTTAGGAATGATTGAATCACTATTATGTGGAGCTAGTGCTGGAAAGATGAAAAATGAAAAGTTAAATGCAGATCAGGAACTATTGGCTCAAGGAATTGGTAATATGGTTATTCCATTTTTTGGTGGAGTACCAGCTACTGCAGCAATTGCTCGAACTAGTGTTGCGATTAAGGCAGGGGGACAGACACGTTTAGTTAGTGTTTTTCATGCTGTCGCATTACTAATTTCAATGTTTGTATTAGGTCCATTTATGTCGAAAATCCCATTATCAGCATTAGCAGGAGTTTTAATAATGACTGCTTGGAAAATGAATGAGTGGCATGAAATTAAGTCGTTTTTTTCAAAACGAATCAAGACAAGTATGACACAGTTTTTAGTGACTATGTTAGCAACAGTTATCTTTGATCTAACAGTAGCGATTATAATAGGGGTCTTTATTTCAATGGTTTTATTTGTGATTAATAATTCAGATTTGGATATTGAAACAAGTGATATAGAACCACAACGATTAGATAAAGAATTAAATTATGATCATCAAAATACTAAAGTAATATATTTAGCTGGTCCATTATTTTTTGGTAATCAAGAACAGATAATTACAAAAGTAAATGAAGTTATTAAAGATTGTAATAACATTATTTTTTCAATGCGTGGAGTACCTTCAATTGATGATTCTGGGATTCATGAGTTTATTGATGTGGTAGAATTATGTCGTAAACATAATGTTAAAATTTTATTTGCAGGTGTTCAAAAAAATGTTATGAAACAATTTAAACGTCATCGTTTTGTGGAATTTGCTCATCAGGATAATTTTTGTTGGGACGTTATTAAAGCATTAGAAATAATTGAACAGAAATAATTAAAAAGACTTGAATATAAAAAGGTTCTTACTCGATAATGGGTAAGAACCTCTTATATATAAACAGTCATAATTGTCATATAGAAAATGGTACATGTACTTATATAATTAATAAGTTGTAAACTTATTAATAAGGTCTTGAGATAATTTTGTAGCATGAATAATTGTAAGTATAGGTAGGAAAGCATAGGCATAATTATATTCTTTGAAAATAAAGACCATAACTAAACCAATAAAAGCTTCTAAAAGAAAAATAATTAAATAAATGTAAGGAAGATAAGTCATTATAAATTTTGCCTTTTTAAAAAGAATGTCTAATATTTTTGTTTTAGATAATATTTTAAGAAGAATATATAGTCCATAACTTAATAATGACCAAATTATTGTTTTAGTAAATAACTCAAACAATATAGATTTTTCAATTAAATTAGGATTACACCAAAAATAACCCAATGCCATAACTATAAAATAAATAATACTCATTATTAATATTTGTCTTTTCATAAATTAATCCCCCTCATATATTAAATCTAACTTATATATATCATAACATATTTAAAATGGTTTGTTAAATGATTAGGGATTTTGTTATAATAAGGTCAATAAAAAGTGGAGGTTAAATAATGGCAGTTTTAGATACGAGTATTTTAGTTAATTATTATTTTGAAGAAATTTGTAAAATTCCTCATGGTTCATATAATGAAGTAAAAATAGCTGATTTTATAGAGAATTTTGCAAAAGAAAAAAATTTGAGATATTATCGAGATCATTTAAATAATATTGTTATTTATAAAGAAGCAACAATAGGTTATGAAACTCATGAAACAGTAATGTTACAAGCACACATGGATATGGTTAATGAAAAAAATAAAGATAGTGACCATAATTTTGATCATGATCCTTTAGATCTATATCTTGAAGATGGATTTATTAGTGCAAAGGGGACTACGCTAGGTGCTGATGATGGATATGGTGTTGCATATATGTTAGCTATTTTAAGTGATTTGGAAGTTAAAAATCCTCCTTTAGAATGTGTTTTTACAGTAGCTGAAGAAGTTGGATTAGATGGAGCTTTAGGTTTAGATACTAATGTATTAAAAGCAACTAGGATGATTGGTTTGGATAGTGAAAACGAAGGAGAGATTTGTACCACTTCTTCAGGTGGTTGTGATGTTGTAATAACAAAGAAGTTAAATTTTATAGATAATGATAATAGGACATATACATTATTGGTTAAAGGTTTAAGTGGTGGTCATTCAGGTAGTGAAATTCATCGAGGTAAGGCTAATGCTAATAAACTAGCCACACGAGTTATGTATGGAATGATAAAAGCTGATATGAATATTCGATTAATTGAGATTAATGGAGGTTTAAAAAATAATGCTATTCCACGTGAATGTGCAATTACTTTTACAACTACTAGTGAATTAAAGGATTTACAGGAAGTGGTTAATGAGTATCAGGAATATTTTGATGAAGAGTTTATGGTTAGTGATCCAGATATTAAATTAGAATTAACTATAAATGATAAAATTGGGTTACAAGCTTTAAGTGTTGAGGAATCAAAAGATATTATTAGATTATTAGTAGTATTAAAGAATGGTTTTGTTGAACGTTCTTTAGTTATTGATGATTTAACTACTATTTCGTTGAACATGGGAGTTGTAATGATTGAAAATAATCAATTAAAAATAGATTATTTATTACGTTCACCAATGAAGAGTGCAGTAAATAATATGGTTGATGAATTAGAGATTATTGGAGAAGCATTTGGGGCTGTTACAAAAGCTGCTAATTATTATCCAGGATGGAATTATGAACAAAATTCAAAATTACGAGATTTATTTAAGAACTTTTATATACAACGTACAGGAAATGAAATTAGAGAAGTTGCTACTCATGGAGGATTAGAAACAGGTATTTTTAAAGGTAAAATGCCGGCTTTAGATATTATCACTATGGGACCAAATATGGCAGATATTCATACTCCTGATGAAAGGATGGAGATAAATTCATTTATAAACTGTTATGAGATATTAAAAGATTTTATTGCTGTATTGTAAACCAAGAGAAATCTTGGTTTTCTATTTTTGAAAAGAAATAATATTGAAAAGCAGAGCTGATAGTAATAGAATGGATGCATTATAAAAGATGAAAGAGGGAAAGATTGTGTTTAAAATGAAAGTAGATTTAACAAAAGGACCAATTTTAAAATCTTTATTAATTTTTACATTTCCACTGTTTGTAGCTAATGTTTTTCAACAGCTTTATAATACGATGGATACAATGATTGTAGGGAATTTCTTAGGTGATACATCATTAGCTTCTATTGGTGCATGTGGAGCTATTTATGAATTGTTAGTAGGTTTTGCTTTAGGAGTAGGTAATGGTTTAAGTATTGTTACAGCTCGTAGTTATGGAGCTAAAGATAATAAAATATTGAAAAAAACGGTTGCTGGTTCAATAGTAATTGGAATATTTTTGATAATAGTCTTAATGTTATTTTCACTATTTTGTTTATATCCTTTATTGGAGCTATTAAATACACCAGCTAACATAATTTATGAAGCTTATAACTATATTTTTATAATTACAATTTTTGTTGGGGTGATGTTTGCATATAATTTGTGTGCAGGGTTACTTCGAGCTATTGGTAATAGTTTAATGCCTTTAGTTTTTTTATTAATTTCGTCTGTATTAAATGTGGGTTTAGACCTATTATTTATTACACAATTTGATATGGGAATTCAGGGGGCGGCAGTTGCGACAGTAATAGCTCAAGGGGTATCGGTAATATTATGTCTTTATTATATTTATAAAAAATGTCCAATTTTAATTCCTGGCAAAGAAGATTTTAAAATAAGTAAAAAATTATATCGAGAATTAGCTGGACAAGGTTTTTCAATGGGATTAATGATGTCAATTGTTTCTACTGGAACTGTTATTTTACAAACTGCAATTAATAAATTTGGTTATTTAATCATTGCAGGTCATGTTACAGCACGGAAACTAAGTAGTTTTTGTATGATGCCAGCAGCAACATTAGGATTGGCACTTTCTACTTTTGTGTCTCAAAATAAAGGTGCTGATCAAATGATGCGGATTCGTAAAGGGATTCGTTATGCTAATTTAATTGCAGTGGGATGGAGTATAATTTCAACAATAGTATTATTTTTAATTTCACCAATATTAGTACAATTGCTTTCGGGTTCTAATAATGCAAAAGTGATTGATAATGGCTCTTTATATTTGATTTTAAATGCACCGTTTTATTGTATGCTGGGGATGTTGTTGAATTTAAGAAATTCGTTACAGGGATTAGGACGTAAAGTTATTCCTTTAGTTTCTAGTGTTATTGAATTTTTTGGTAAAATTGTTTTTGTATGGCTATTTATACCAATGCTTGGTTATTTTGGAGTTATTATTTGTGAACCTGTGATTTGGTGTTGTATGTGTTTACAGTTAGCTTATTCGTTTTATCATGATTCATATATTAAAGAAATTAAGTGATAGATAATGATTAGGTAATGTTTTATATTTCTAATTATGTCTTTTAAGTTTGATGAAAAAGTAAATAGTATAAAAAGTACAGAGATGTACTTTTTATTTATGAAATATATAAATTAGTAAATAGATGTAAAAAGGGTCTTTATATAAGGTTAGTTGAATTTATGAATATTATTATTAATTTATTAATATAATGAATATGAAAAAAGTTAAATAAGAAATATATTAAAAAATAATGAGGTTGATGAAAGAGGGGATTTGACTATGATTATTGGAGTTCCTAAAGAAATTAAAAATAATGAAAATAGAGTTTCAATAACACCAGCTGGCGTATTTACATTATGTAAGGCTGGACATCAAGTATATATAGAAACTAAAGCTGGAATAGGAAGTGGTTTTAGTGATGATGAATATAAAAATGTTGGAGCAAAAGTTTGTACATGTGATGAAGTTTTTGCCCAGTCTGATTTAATTGTTAAGGTAAAAGAATATTTAGAAAGTGAGTATAAATTTTTAAGAGAGGATCAAATGGTTTTTACTTATCTGCATATTGCAAATGATTTACCATTTGCCCAGGCTTTAATAGATTCAAAGACAACAGCAATAGCTTATGAAACTGTTGAGTTTAATCATGATTTACCTTTACTTACACCAATGAGTGAAGTGGCAGGACGTATGGCAGTTCAAATTGGAGCTAATATGCTTCAAAAAGGAAATGGTGGCAGTGGTTTGTTATTAGGGGGAGTTCCAGGTGTAATGCCAGCTAAAGTTGTGATTATTGGTGGTGGTAAAGTAGGTTTAAATGCTGCCAAAATTGCTTGTGGATTAGGTGCAAGTGTAGAGGTTTTTGATATTAATGCAAAGAGAATGGCTTATATTGATGATATTAGTAATGGTAGTATTCATACTATTTATAATAATGAATACAGTTTGCAGGAAACTTTAAAAACAGCTGATTTAGTAATTGGGGCAGTACTTATTCCTGGTGCAAAAGCACCAAAACTAGTAACAGAAGATATGGTTAAAACAATGAAAGAAGGTAGTGCTATTGTTGATGTGGCTATTGATCAAGGCGGATGTATTGAAACTTGTGATCGTATTACAACCCATGATAATCCTGTTTTTGTAAAACATGGGGTACTCCATTATTCTGTTGCTAATATGCCAGGAGCAGTACCTAGAACCTCAACGGTTGCTTTATCTAATGCTACATTACCATATATATTAAAACTTGCTGATAAGGGGCTAGGAGCATTAAGAGATGATCCTGGATTTATGAAAGGTTTAAATACTTATCAAGGATATTTTACTTGTAAAGCAGTTGCAAAGGCACTTGGAGATAAATATAAAGATTTTAGTGAGTTTCTATAGAAAAGTATGAGTTATAATAATTTTTATTGTATTTAATAAATAAAATAGTTGATGTTATTTTGGTAAAGTGTTATTATTGTAGTAGATGGCTAATATTTATAGGATTGTTACTTTAATTAGGCAAGACCGTAATAAATTATACTTTTAGTATAAATTTTTACGGTCTTTTATATTTTCAATCCAAAATATTTTATGAAGGAGGGACATATTGAGTTAATTAGCCAAAAAGATAAAAGTAGGAGAGAAATGAAAGTGAAAAGTAAAGCGGGAAAAGTTTTAAAAAGCACATTAGCAGCGTCGTTTGCTTTTTCTTTGGTAACTGCAAATCCAATTCAGATTTTGGCAGCACCTAAAGAAGTTAATGATGTTAAAGTGGATGTTTATCCTAAACCACAAGAGATTTCATATATTTCTGGAGAAGGAATGAAATTAGAAGGTGAGGTCAATGTAGTATTCCATGGAGATCAAGTACCAGCTACATTAACTAAATTGGAACAATTATTAAAAGAAAACAATATTAGTTATTCTATTTCTAATGAAATAGATGACCAAAAGGCCAATATCTTAATTTCATCTAGCAGTGATCATTGTGATGAATGTACTGAAAATTTAGGTGGAAATACTGAAGCTTTAACAGAAGAACAAGGTTATATATTAAGTGCTAGCAATGATGTCAATGAAAAAGGTGAAATTAAAATTATTGGGGCAGACAGTGATGGGGCTTATTATGGTCTTATGACTTTGACACAAATGTTAGAACAACAAACTGCAGATGGGAAAATTGCAGAAACAGTTATTTCTGATTATCCAACTGTTAAACTTAGAGGGTTTGTAGAAGGATTCTATGGTTACCCTTGGAGTTTTGAAGATCGTTTATCACTAATGAGTGAATCAAGCAATTTCAAAATGAATACATATATTTATGCACCAAAAGATGATCCATATCATAAAGATAGATGGCGTGAATTATATCCAGCTGATAAAGCAGAAGAATTACGTCAATTAGCAGAAGAAGGTAAAAAAGATAACATGAGTTTTTGCTGGAGTGTGCATCCAGGTTATGGTTTTAATTATAGTAATGACGATGATTATAATGCATTGATTAATAAATTTGATCAATTGTATGACTTAGGAGTACGTCAATTTGGAATCTCATATGATGATTTAAGTGGTTATGTAAGCGGACAACAGCACGCTGATTTAATTAATCGTGTAAATCGTGAGTGGGTACAAGTTAAAGGTGATGTAAAACCATTAATCGTTGTAGGAACTCGTTATTGTAATGGTTGGGGACCAAGTATGTCATCATATTTTAGACCATTCTGGCAAACATTAGATAGTGATGTTGTAGTAATGTGGACAGGTGCTAATACGATGTCAGCAATTACTAAAGATGCATACAATTGGCCAAAAACACAAACAGGTGTAAATGATAAAAATCTTGCAGCTTGGTGGAATTATCCAGTAAATGATTATTGTGACGGTAACTTAATGATGTCACCATTAGAAAACCTAGATAATGATGTTGACAATTTAAGTGGTTTCTTCTTAAATCCGATGTCACAAGCTGAAGCTAGTAAAGTTGCTATTTTCTCAGGTGCTGATTATTCATGGAATATTGGTGGCTTTGAAAAAAATAGTAGTTGGACTAGAGCGATTGAAGAATTAGTACCAGAAGCTAGCGAAGCTTTCCAACGTTTTGCTGATAATATTTCATATATTAAAGATGGATTTGAGTTTGATGAATCAAGATACTTAGTTGATACAATCGAAGCATTTAAAACTGCACTTCAAAATAAAGAAGGAGTTATTGAAGCAGCAACTGCTTTAAAAGCAGAATTTATGACAATGAAAAATGATGTTACTGCTTTAAGAAATGTAAATGATTCAAATTTATATGATGAAATTGAACAACATTTAAATGCCTATGAAGCAGTAGCAGAAGCAGGAATTGCGAGTATGTCAGCATTTATTGATGCAGAAAATGGAGATATTAATTCTTGTTTAACAAATATTAATACTACAGAAATTAAGTTAAAAGAAGCAGAAACTTATAAGGTTGAAAGTCTTGAAACAGATGGAACAAGAATGAATGTAGTTAAAGTTTGTGAAAAACGTGTTAAACCTTTACTAGTAGATTCTGTTGATCAAATTAAATCAAATTTAATGGAAAATGTTTTCCCTGAAAGCCAGCCATATGTAATTGGAACAATGGCAGGAATTGCTGATAAAACAGTTTCAATGAATAAAGGAAATTATGAAGTAAATTCAATTAATGGAACAATGAAACCAAATGAGACTGTTGGTATTGCTTTACCAAGAGTTATGAAAGTATCAGAAATTTCATTAGAAGCTGATAATCTTGAAAATTTAGAAGTTCAATATTCTGTTAATGGAGTTGAATGGACTAGTGCTCAAAGTATAATTGAGGATGGAGTATTAAAAGCTGCTATTAATGCTACAGCAACATATGCTAGAGTTGTAAATAAAGCAGATAGTAATATTAATATTACAATTGATAAATTCAAAGTAGCTCCAGTATACAATACAGGAATTAAAACAGTAACAACTGATTTAGGAACATATGGCAACAATGTTATTGAAAATGCTATTGATGGAAATATCAGAACAAAATTCTATTCTAGTGCTGGTGCAACAGTAGGAAGTTATGTTCGTTTTGATTTAGGAAAAGAAGTTCCTTTATACGATGTAGCAATATATTTTGCTGGTAATCCAAAAGGACCAAGCTATGGTATTGATGGATTTGCAGCAACTAAATTAGAAATTTCAAGTGATGGTGTAACTTGGACACAAGTTGGTGATGTTATTAAAGATGAAAATTATCAGTCAAAAACTGTAGATGGTCAATTAGTAAGCGAAGCTGGATACAATGCAGATGGGCAAATGGCTCGTTATATTAGGTTCATGGCAACTGAAGCTAGTGATAACTGGGTACAAGTTTTTGAAATACCATTTAATCAAACTGTTAATGTATTAGGTGATGATAGTGTTAATATTGTTGATACAACAATTACTTCTGGTAATGTAGCAAATTTATATGACCGAGATTTAACTTCTGCATTTTCACCTGATAGTGTAAATGATGGAGATACATTGACTTATGCAATGAACTCAATTATTAATGTTGGATCATTAATGATCATGCAGGATCCAACTGCAATTAGTAATGCAACTGTTAGCGTAAAAGATATTGATGGAAGCTGGAGTGATATTGGTACTTTAGATAATGGTACAAATACATTTAATGTAAATAAAAATATTTTAGAAGTTAAATTAACTTTCCATGAAGGAAATCCAACTCCTGTTATTTATGAAATTATTGTAAAAGAAAGAGTAGATGCTGAAGAAACTAACAAAGATGCTTTAGAAATTGCTGTAGAATTAGCAGATGAGGTAACAGAAGAAGAGTTACAAAATGTAGTTCCTATAGTTGTTGCTGAATTTAGAGCAGCTCATAATTATGCTAAAGAAGTTTTAAATGATTCTTTGGCAAGTCAGGAAACAATTGATCTTGCTTTCACACGTTTAGCAAATGCAATGCATATGTTAGAGTTCTACAAAGGGGATAAAACAGAATTACAGGCATTAGTTACTAGAGTAGAAAAATTAGAGGAGGGTAACTATACATCAGAATCTTGGGCTCCATTTAAAGAAGCATTAGATGCAGCAATAGCAGTTATCGGGGATGATAATGCATTAGAACCAGATGTAGAATTAGCGTATAAGAATTTAAGTGAAGCATTTGCAAACTTAAAATTAGCAGCAGATAAGACAAGACTACGAAACTTTGTTAATCAAGTAAAAGACTTGGAAGAAAGCAAATATATAGAAAGTACATGGGAAGGATTTGAAAGTGTACTAAATGCAGCTCAGGAAGTATTAGCAAATGAAAAGGCAACACAGGAAGAAGTAGATAATGCATACAATGATTTAATTAGAGCATATATAGATTTAAGATTACTACCAAACAAGGATGCACTAAAAGATTTAATTAATAAAGCAAACATGTTAAGTAAAGCAAGCTATAGTGAAGCATCATGGTTAAATATGGAAAATGCATTAGAAGTAGCAAATACAGTTTTAAATAATCCAGAAGCAAGCGAAGAACAAGTAAAGGCAGCAGTGGAAGGATTACAAGCAAGTATTGAAAAATTAGAAGTAAAAGCAGTAGAGAGTACACCAGTAAAACCAGGTGATACAACTACAAAAGGAAATGCAATTAAAACTGGGGATACAACTAGTATGATTGGTGCATTTGGATTAATGTCATCATTAAGTGTAATTGCATTACTTAAGAAAAAGAAATTTAATAAAAATAAGTAATATTAGAAGTGAATAAGTAAAAGCTTAGCTCACTACTTATTAATGATGGTGAGCTGGCTTTTGATAAAGCAATAAGAAAGGGAAAGTTTATGCAAGGGAATATAAAAAAATTAAAAAAAGCACCTTTATCGTTACTATTAGTAGCATCAATAGTTCTTTCAAATGGCTCATATTTAATTCAGGCTAAAGATAATACGCCAATTGTGTATAGCCAAGAGGTTTCAAACCTTACAGATGAGCAGTTAGCTTCATTGACTAATCCTATATTACAACAATATACTGCTGATGAATCTCATAAAATTTGGAGAATGACTAGTGATACTCGTCTTGCAATTTTAGCTAATCAAGAAAATCTTGATAATGAAAGATTGGCTGAAATAGTTAAATTAGTTAATAGTGAATTTATGGAAAAAGAAATTGTATCTAGTGCACCTTTTGCTATGGTATATGCTCAAGAAAAAGATGCAGGATATGGTGATGTATTAATTACTATTGATGACGTAAGTTCAATTACAGAAGAAACAACTAGTGAAGAAGCTTATAAAATAGAAATTGATGATAATGGTGTTCGTTTAACAGGAGCATCAGAAACTGCTGTATTATATGGATTAAGAACAATTCAAAATTTAATGATAACAAATAATGGATTGGTATATGGAACTATTATAGATTATCCATATATTGCTGAAAGACGTTTACATGTTGATTGTGCAAGAAAATATATTTCTAAAGATTGGTTTATTCGTCAAATTAGAGAAATGTCATATTTAAAAATGAATGCTATTCAAATGCATTTTTCTGAGAATTTAGGATTTAGAATCGAGTGTGAAACTGATCCATCTATTGTATCTGATCAATATCTTACAAAAGATGAAGTAAGAGAAATTTTACAGGAAGCTAAAAAGTATGGGGTAAAAGTAATTCCATCATTCGACAGTCCTGGACATGTGGATCAAATTTTAAGAGCACATCCTGAATATGGTCAAGTAAATAGCTCAGGCGAACATTTTGCTTCAGGTTTAGATGTTACAAATCCAGAAGCTATTGCGTATATTAGAAGTTTATATAGTGAATATATGGATCTTTTTGAAGGATGTACTGACTTTCATATTGGTGGAGATGAATATATGGAATTTGACCGTGCACCATTCACTACCCAATATAAGAGTGTTTTAGATAATTATGCTAAGGCTAATATTGATCCAAATGCAACTTGGAAAGATGTTTTAGCTAATTATATTAATGAATTAGCTGAATTTGTCCATGATCGTGGTTTTACTCCACGTATTTGGAATGATGGTATTTATTATGGTGAAAATTCATATTATGAAAATCCACAAATGATCAAAATGCATGATTATATTGGAATTGATTTTTGGTCACAAATGTCATGGAATTCAAGTATTGCTAGATTAAATACATTTATTCAAAAAGGACATGATACAATTTATAATATTAATGCAAGTTTCTTCTACTATGTTTTAAGAAATTCTAAACCTACAGATGGAAGAGAACAACATTCTTTTGATAATTTGAACGCTGATCGTAAAATTTTTAATGAGTGGACACCAGGTAAATTCCAAGAAAATACTGTTGCAGATGATTCTGATTTCATTAAAGGTGCATCAATTGCTATTTGGTGTGATAATCCAAATTTAGTTGATGAAGATGTTATAACTGATGATGTTAGCGACGAATTAAGAGCGCTTGCAAGTAAGTCATGGAATGTTAGAAGTAATCAAATAACTACTTTTGAACAATTCCAAGATAATTATGAAAAATTAGGTAATGTTGCTGGTTTTGAAAAACAATCACAATTACCTGATTCAGGAGAATTTTTACTTGCAGAAGATTTAGGAAAAGTAACTTTAAAATATGTAAGCGAAAGTGGAAAAGTTTTAAAGAATGATGTAGTTAAATATGGAACAGTTGGTGAAGATTTTGAATTTAGTGGTGATGATATTTATGGTTATCGTTTAAAATCTGATCAAGCAGTAAGTGGTAAATACACAAAAGAAGGAGTTACATTTACATTTGTATATGAACTATATTGTGATAAAACTGAACTTGCAAATGAAATAAATAATCCATTATTAAGTGAAAATTACATCAGAGAAACAATTTCTGATTATAATTCTTTATACCAAACTGCAAAAGAAGTATATTTAGATGAAAATAGTGAGCAATTAGCAGTTGATGAAGCTTTAGCTGATTTGGTTAGTGCTAAAAATAAAGTTGTGGAATTAAAATATTATCCATTATATATTGAAGCTAATTATCCATTAAAAGATAAAGGTTATACAACAGGATATAGTCAATATCAAAGCGTAGTTGCTAATGCTAAGAATGTTTTATATAGTGAAGATTTAACAGTTGAAAAAATGAATGAAGCTTTAGCAGCAATTCAAACTGCAAAAGATGGACTAATGCTTCCAGATGGTAATGTTCCAAGTGTAAGTGCCACTGATGATTACTATTCTGTAGGAGTTTATCCAAGTAACAAATATAGTTATGATAAAATGTTAGATAATGATGAATCAACTAAATGTTGGTTTAATAAAGCCCAAGAAGTAGGTACAGAAATTGTATTTAGTTTTACAGAACCAGTTAATATGTCAAGTGTACGTGTTTTAACTCCTAGTGATGCTGGTGGCGATGCAATCGTAGCTGCAGATATTCAGATTTCAATGGATAATGAGAACTGGACAACAGTAGGATCATTTGATGATAGTAAGTTAGACAATACAGTGTCTTTTGATCAGACAATGGTAAAATATGTAAGAATTCTATTAACAGAAGCTAAGAGTAACTGGTATCAGATTGCAGAGGTTAATTTTACATTTGAACAAGTTCCAGAAGATAATACTTTAAGAGATTTGATTGCTGAAGCCAAGGAAATAGATTTAGAAGGAAAAGATATTGAAGCAGTTGCAGATTTTGTAGATGCGTTGATAGAAGCTCAAAAGGTTTATGCTGAAAATTCATTAGAAACACAAGTGGTAGAAGAAGCACTACAAAATGCGATTAATAATTTAGAAAAAGAAGTAACAGTAAGTAAAACAGCATTATCAATTGCTGTAGAAATGGCAGGTAATGTAACAGAAGCAGACTTAGAAAATGTAGTACCAGCAGTAGTAACTGAATTCAATGCAGCATTGGAAGAAGCAAGAGCTATCTTAGCTAATGATAATGCAACACAAGAAGAAGTAGATGCATCATTTGCAAGAT
>OFGA01001785.1_pt1 | contig 14295 bp, 13 predicted proteins | sample 1521471 | NCBI WGS metagenome assembly OFGA01 (sample SAMEA3504086, study PRJEB24116) | mouse gut metagenome | biome: mouse gut; feature: mouse-associated habitat; material: faeces | place: Denmark | collected 2011
GGCCGTTCTTCTTGGCTTCCTCTATCTTCTTCCTGCCGAAATCAGTCATGATCCCCCTCTCTTCAAGGTCCTTGACCAATGCCTTATTCTTCTCTGACCACTTGCTCTTCTCCCTGCGCATAGAGAAGTATTTCTTATAAGTTTTATCATCGATACTCTTCATCTGTCCGTCGATCCAACCAAAACAAAGGGCTTCTTCAAGCGCTTCTCCTGCTTTGACTGTCTTCGGCCCGCCGGCCTTGCCGAATAAGAGCCAGATGCCTTCATTTGACATACAATTACCGCGAAGCCATTCTCTGAATTCTTCTCTGTCAGCAAATTCCATTATATCACTCATTATGTGACCCTCCGCCGTTCTCTGTTTCACACCATTTGGCAATCTCTCCAATCAATTCAAGCGGCAAAGGCTTATCATAAGGAAGCTGTATAGCGCCTTTGCTTGTCTTATATTCCTTAAGCCTGTCTGCAAATGCCTCCACTGCTTCAGGACCGGGATACAGACCTATATGTTTCTTAAACGCCGCGAACTGTATCAGATTACGCTTCTGCCAATAAGTCGGCATACTCCATGATATTTTCTCCACGGTATCCGGTATTGCGGACTTTATTATTTTATTTATCTGCCTCAGATAAGGCTGCACCTGCTCTGACTGACGCTCTATATATTCTTCAATCGTCTTCGGAGCTTCGCCGCAGTAGTGATCCTGATTTGTATTCTTAAATGTACGTCCGCACTTGGGACATTTCCACATTGGAATCACCTCTTTCCCGGGGTCTTCCAGACACAATCTATCTGTCCTGCGCTCACAGGAAACGCCCCCTTTCCTTTAGTATAGCATAGAAGTTCTTAGATATCCATATGAAGACTTTCACATTCACGACAAACGCATGTGTAAATAAATTGTGAACATGCCTCTTTTCTGGTAAAATAAAAGAAAAGGGGCGTTGTTTATGGAAGAATTATTAAATTGGATGGAATATATTGAAGATGTGCGTCAAAAAAAGAAAGTCCGGCATTTGCTAAAGGATATTCTTGTGATTGTTTTGTTTGCCACACTCGCAAATGCAGATGACTGGGTAGAAATTGCGCTGTTTGCTCAGGTGTATGAAGAGTATCTTAAAAAATATATAGAGTTAAAGAATGGCCCGCCGTCTCATGATACGATACAGCGAGTAATGGGGATGATTTCGCCGGATATTCTCCAACAGCTTTATGGAAAATGGCAAGACCTGCTGAACAGGGAAGAAGGCGAAGCACTGAAAAAGATCATCTGTATAGATGGAAAAACAATGCGTTCTAACAAACAGGGAAAAGAGAAGCCGTCTCATATTGTAACCGCATGGAGCCGTGAAGACGGTTTCAGCCTAGGACAGAAAGCAGTGAGTGAAAAGAGCAATGAGATTACAGCAATTCCGGAACTAATAGAAAGGTTACAAATAAAGGGACAGATCATTACGATAGATGCAATGGGAACGCAGACAGCGATCGTAGAAAAAATCCGGGGAAAAAGGGCAGATTATGTGTTGGCATTAAAAGGAAACCAAGGGAGCTTATATGAAGAAGTAAAAGAGTATTTTGCAGATGAAGAATTAACCAGAGAGATAGAAAAATCAGGAAATTATAAGAAAACGAAAGAAAAGGCCCACGGGCAGATAGAGACACGGGAATATTACCAGACAGAAGATATCCGATGGATGATACAGAAAAAGGATTGGAAAGGGCTGAAAAGCATAGCGATGGAAAGAAAAAGCATAGAAAAGAATGGGAGAAAGAAAACGGAATACCGCTATTTTATCAGCAGCCTAAAAGGAGACATAGAAACCATAAGCCGGGCAGTAAGAGGGCATTGGAGCATAGAGAGCATGCACTGGCATCTGGATGTAACATTTCGAGAAGACGCAAACGCAACACTGGATAAAATGTCAGCGCAGAATCTGAATATAATCAGGAAATGGAGCTTAAGCATATTAAAGCTGATGGAGCTTACAAAAAAGAAATTATCAATGAAGAAAAAAAGGTTTGTAATAAGTCTGTCACCAATCAAATATTTGGAGGAAGTACTGGACTTTTAAAAAATTACAGTTGGAAAAATTTGAATGGTAGAACGTTTCATGCGTTTGTCGTGGGCAATTGAAAAGGGAGGTTGATAGCATATCGCTTTAGCGATATAATGTTAGAAGAGGATAAATGTTACATAGAAAAATTTTTGGGGAGAACCGGGATGATAGAGTGTCTGATTAAGAAAGGTGAAGTATAATGGGATTAACAGAACAACTAAAGAATGTATTATATGACTGCGGAGCGGATCTGGTTGGAATTGGAGATATCAGCAAGGTTGAAAACAGTGATTTTAACGTCGGAATAGCGGTTGCAGCCACTTTGCCTAAAAATGTGATCATTGATCTGCGGACTGCCCCGACAAAAGAGTATTATGATCTGTATTATTCTCTGAACAGGAAATTAAACGATATTGTCACAGCCGGAGAAAATTACTTGCTCAGTTTGGGATATGAAGCTTATGCACAGACCACAGACCGTGTTAAGATAAATCAGGACAGAGCCACAGCAATTCCTCATAAGACCGTTGCTACCAGAGCAGGACTTGGGTGGATCGGCAAGAATTGTTTGTTGGTAACTTCGCAGTATGGCCCTGCAGTACGGATTTCATCTCTGTTGACCAATGCTCCATTAGAATGCAATAAAGCGATTGATGATTCCCGCTGCGGGGAGTGCAGAGTTTGCGTGGAGCATTGCCCTGCGCGGGCGCTGAAAGGAACTCTGTGGAATACAGGTGTTCAGAGAGAAGATATTGTAAATGTAGAGGAATGCTATAAAAAGCAGAATGAAATTATGTATGAACATACCGGTATTGAGAAGGATCTGTGTGGGAAATGTTTTGCTATGTGTGTGTATGCTCAGAAACATTGTACACAATAGATTGGAGTACTATTATTTTTGCGATTTAAGGAGGTCATTATGAAAAACTCCGAAATTATAAAAGAGATTGAGGAGAAATATATTATTAGAACTAATGAAATCGTAACGCTTTATCATGGTTCGAAATCGGGAATACGCGGAACTATTGCCCCTAAAAGCAGGGAACGTTGCGATTTTGGAAAAGGGTTTTATATGGGAACTGACCAGACTCAGCCGCTTACTTTAATTTGCAATTATCCTAATGCAAAAATATATACGTTAAGTGTTGATTTATCAGATCTCAAAATTCTTGATATAGAAGTGGGTTTAGATTGGGCATTATTAGTTGCATATAATCGCGGAAAAATGGAATCCGTGAAACATTCGTCTATTTATAATCGTTTTGCTAATTTAAGTATTGGCTGCGACATGATTATTGGTTATATTGCTAATGATAGAATGTTCGTAGTTCTGGATCGTTTTTTCAATGGGGAAATTACTGATATGGCACTTATTAAAAGTCTTTCGGCGTTGAAGCTCGGTAAGCAATATGTAGCTTTGACAGAAAAAGCCTGCAAAAAAATAAAAATCCTTAATGAGCACGATCTTACCGGAGATGATCGGGATAAACAAAAACAAGAAAGTATAGATAACCGTTCTAAGGGTATTGCACTGGCAGATGAAATTTGCCGGAAATATCGACGTGAAGGTCGGTTTTTTGATGAAATATTAAAGGCAGGTGAATAAAATGGAAAAACTTACCCTTGAAAAACGTCAACTTTGCGATATACAAGGAAGACTATTTGAACTTGCTCTAAAAGATAGATTAGATTGTCCATTATTTATCGAATCTTTCATGAACAGTAAAACCGCGGCCGCACTTGATGATGTCTATGATCGTTTACAATGGGCGGGCGAGGAATACATTCTTGAGGAACTGAATGATGAAATGAACGGACTCAAAAAAGCCGGCACGGTTTTTTCCTCGGAAGCAATGTATTGGATAGGGTATACCTACCGCTACTGGCATTACTACACGGGTGAGTATAGTCATGAAATATATAAAACAGCAGATGCTAAAATGATGAGTGAATGCTGGCTTGGTTTCCATACTCTTGATGTTGAAATGGCCATTGATGATTTGAAAGAGATTTATGAACTAAAATCTCATGAAAGGAATGCTTGGTGATTTGTGTAGTCCGGAAAGAGACGAATATTAATTTTTAGATAAAGGATGTGACGATATGGAGAAGAGACAGGAAAAAGCGGTGGGTGAATTGCATGAGAGGTTCGAGTTCCGGAATATCCATTCCGATGAGGGCGAGCAGGCTGCAAAGATTGAAAGGCTCTGTTTTCCGCCTAACGAGGCATGCTCCAGAGAGATGATGCTTAAGCGTGTTGCTAAGGCACCGGATTTGTTCCTGGTAGCAGTCGATAGGAACACGGGTAGAATAGCCGGATTCTTAAATGGACTTGCTACGAAGGAGGATTCGTTCAGGGATGATTTTTTTACAGATGCCGAGTTACATGATCCGTCAGGCGAGAATATTATGCTGTTGGGATTGGATGTGCTTCCAGAGTATCGGATGCAGGGATTGGCGCGGGAGATTATGGATTGCTACCTTAAAAGGGAACGCAAGAAAGGCAGGCGTATGGTTTTGCTGACGTGTCTTGATTCCAAGGTGGAGATGTATCAGAAGATGGGATTTGAGGATATGGGGATTGCGGATTCTACGTGGGGCGGCAGCCAGTGGCATGAGATGAAGTGCATGATCATGGGATAGAGAGATATAGTTCGTAATGTTGACGATTAAGGATGTGTTGATAAGATAACTGGAGGTTTCATAAGAGGAAAAGTTATGGCAAGGTCAAGTATGCAAAAGAAGAAAATTCTATTAGTTATGAGAGAATTATTAGATAAGACGGATGAAACACATCCATTGTCAATATTGGATTTGATTCAGATGTTGTCTGAGAATGGCATTTCTGCAGAACGGAAAAGTATCTATCATGATATAGAGGTACTGAAAGAAATTGGTATTGACATTGAAAACCGGCGTGAGAAGCCGGCGGGATATTATGTTGCCAGCCGTGATTTTGAACTTCCGGAATTGAAGTTGTTAGTGGACGCAGTGCAGTGTGCAAGATTTATTACTAAAAAGAAATCTGAGGAACTAATTAGGAAATTAGAGAATCTTACCAGCAAATCAGAGGCAGCGCAGCTTCAAAGACAGGTTTTTGTAGTTAATCGTAATAAAACCGTAAATGAGAATATTTATTATAATGTAGATAAGATTCACACTGCAATATCACAGAATACCAAAATACGTTTTCAATATTACGAATGGACAGTTTCTAAGGAGATGCATCTTCGAAGAGATGGAATGTTTTATGAGATTAGTCCATGGGCGCTTACTTGGGATGATGAGAATTATTATATGATAGGATATGATCAGAATAGTCAAGTGATTAAGCATTATAGAGTGGACAAAATGGTGAAACTAGATATAATGAAGCGGCCAAGGGAGGGAAAAGAGTTATTTATCAGATTTGATTTGGCTAACTATTCACAGAAAGTATTTGGAATGTTTGGCGGTGAAGAGGAAGAGCTTAGAATAGTCTGTAAAAATGAGTTGGTGGGTGTTATGATAGATCGGTTTGGAAAGGATATTTGCATTCATCCTGTTGATGATGATTCTTTCGATGTTACAGTGAGGGTTAATGTAAGCCAACAATTTTTTGGATGGTTGTTTGCTTTAGGGAATAAAGTAAAGATAGAGAGCCCTGTTAGAGTTGTGGAGCAATTTGAAAATCATATAAGAGCAGTCTTAGGATGCTACAAATAAATGTTCGAAGGTTCAGGGGGGATTATTGGACAGTAAATGTGATATAATTTAAAAAAATAAAAAAGATCTGTTGCCAGATCTTTAAATTCTACACAATGTAGCAAAAGGATTTGAATAAATTTTTATTTGAACTTGTAGTGTAATCTCGTATGGTAGTGAATCATTCGAGATGTTTATACTATAAATGATAAGCAGGCATTTGTCAAGATAAAAATCTGAAAATCCGAAAAATTGAAAAATAAAATAGATGAAATGTAAAGTGAATTTCATTGGTACAAAGGAGGAGAATTAAAGGCATGAGCATAAAAAGTGATTATTTTTTAGGACTTGATATTGGTACGGATTCTATTGGATGGGCGGTAACCGACCCAGAATATCACATATTGAGACGAAAAGGTAAAGCATTATGGGGAATAAGATTATTTGATGCGGCCAATACAGCGGCAGAACGGCGAACATTTAGGACAAGCCGAAGAAGGATTCAGAGAAGACGACAGAGAATTCGGTTATTGCAAGAATTATTTGCAGAAGAAATGGTAAAATTAGACCCAGGATTTTTTCAGAGGTTGTCAGACAGCGCATTTTGGCAGGAGGATAAGCAAGAGCAGCAAATTTATTCACTTTTTACTTGTGAAAATTATACAGATGTTGATTATTACAGAGAATATCCTACTATTTATCATTTGAGAAGTGCATTGATTCAGGAAAAGAAGGAATTTGATCTTCGTCTTCTATATCTTGCTCTTCACCATTTGATGAAGCACAGGGGACATTTCCTGTTTAATGGGAGTATTAATAATGTGACGTCATTTCATACGACGTTTCAGACGTTTGCAGATTGTCTTTATGATGAGTTTGATATAGAACTGGAATGTGATTCCGAAGATAGATTTGCAGAAATTTTAAAGGATAAACATGCCAGAAAAACAGGAAAATGTTCTGAATTAGAGATAATCTGTCATATAGAAAAATCAAATAAGCAGCTAAAAGAACTTTTTAAATTAATTACAGGAATGAAAGCTAGTTTGAGTGTTGTGTTTGGTGATGATGAGTTAGCGGAAATAGAACATAATAAGATTAGTTTTTCAGAGAGTAGTTATGATGAAGTACGTCTTGCATTGGAGGATGAGATTCAGGAGAGGACTGGTATACTGGATATCTTTCATGCAGTTTATAGTTGGGCGATTCTCGCGGATATTTTAGAAGGCGGAGAATATGAGGGGAATTCTTATCTAAGCGTTGCGAAGGTAAGCACTTATAAAAAGCATGGTGATGATTTGCGGTTGCTAAGAACACTGGTTCGGGAATATTGTCCTGATCATTACAAATCTTTCTTTTCCGTATCAGGGAAGGAGAATTATTGTGCATATGCGGGTACTTTAAAAAAGAATGGAAAAAAACAGCCGATTAAACGTTGCAGCCAGGAAGATTTTTATAAAGCGTTAAAGAAATTGCTGAATCAGATGCCGACAGAACAACCAGAAGTGAAAGACATCTTCATCGAAATTGAAAATGGTACTTTTTTGCCGTTGCAGGTAAGTAAGGATAATGGAGTGATACCTTATCAGGTAAATAAGATGGAATTAGAAAAAATCCTGCAGAATGCAGAGGAATATTTGCCATTTCTAAAAAATATAGATGAAGAATGTGGAAAAACGGTTAGTAAGAAGATTATAGATCTCTTTGAGTTTAGAATACCATATTATGTAGGGCCGCTTAATACCGCTAAAGGAGAAAACTGTTGGATGGTCAGAAAAGAAGCGGGGAGAATATATCCGTGGAATTTTGATGAAAAGGTAGACAGAGATCAATCAGCAGAAAAATTTATCCGTAGAATGACGAATCAGTGTACATATTTAATACATGAGGATGTTGTACCTAAAAATTCTTTGCTTTATTCGGAGTTTATGGTGCTTAATGAATTAAATAATGTAAAGATCCGGTCTGAGAAGCTGCCGGTGGAGTTAAAACAGGCAATAGTATTGGATTTGTTTAAGAAACAAAAGCAGATAACAGGAAAAAAACTTCTTAATTACTTGAATGCAAATGGATATGATGTAAAAAAAGAAGATTTGTCAGGGTTTGACGGAAACTTTAAATCATCTCTGTCATCATATCTTACTTTGAAAAAAGTATTTGGTGAAGAATTAGATAAATATAGTGTGCAGCAGATGGCAGAGGATATTATCTTGTGGATCACTCTGTATGGAGATGATCAGAAGATGTTGCGCAGGGTAATTCGAAAACATTATGAACAGCAATTGAGTGAAGAACAGATTCTTTCCTTATCGAAATTGAAATTCCAAGGCTGGGGAAGATTATCCAGACGACTTTTGAGTGAAATGGAAGGCGTTGATTGTGAGACTGGTGAGTGTATGACGGTCATGCAAGGACTTCGTAATACTCAGAATAATCTGATGCAGCTTCTAAGTCAGCAGTTTTCATTTATGGAATTGATTGAGGAAGAAAATGGGAATTATTATGTAGATGAGATTACATACGATAATCTTGTGAAAGATATGGTTATATCTCCGTCAGTGAAGAGAGCAGTCTGGCAGACAGTTCAGATTGTGGAGGAGATTAAGGGGGTAATGGGCTGTCAGCCTAAGAAGATATTTGTCGAGATGGCGCGAAGCGATGAAGAGAAAAAGCGTACTGTATCTAGGAAAGACAGGTTATTAGAAGCATATGATGCGATCAAGGATGAGGCTCGTCAATGGCAGGAAGAGTTGCAAAAGTATTCAGATGGTGATTTTAAGGCTATTAAACTTTATCTGTATTATACGCAGATGGGGCAATGTATGTATACTGGAAGAAAGATAGATCTGTCACAATTAAATGATGCGACGGTATGGGACAGAGATCATATATATCCACAGTCCAAAACAAAAGATGATAGTCTGGATAATCTGGTATTGGTAGACCGGAGCGTGAACGCTAAGAAAAGTGATGGGATGCTATCACCTGAGATTCAGCAGAGAATGCGGGCTACTTGGAAATACTTAAAAGAGAAAAAGTTGATTTCAGAGAAGAAATATGAGCGTTTGACTAGGGTCTCACCACTTACAGATGAGGAATTGGCAGGTTTTATTAATCGACAGTTAGTTGAAACACGTCAGTCTTCGAAAGCAGTAGCAACACTTTTGAAACGAGTATATGATGAAGCGGAGATTGTCTATGTAAAAGCGGAAGCTGTTTCAAATTTTAGAAGAGATAATTTGGATTATATTAAGGTGCGTGATCTGAATGATTATCATCATGCTAAAGATGCATATCAGAATATTGTAGTGGGGAATGTTTTTCATGAGAAATTTACCAGCAATCCGCTTCGTTGGCTGAAAAACAATCCTAATACGAAATATAGTTTAAATCAGATGTTTAACTTTGATTTAGAGAAAAATGGGGTGGTAATATGGAAAAGGGGGAAGGCTGGAAGTATTAAATGTGTTGAAGAAACATTGAAAAGAAATGATATTCTTTTTACACGATATGCTTTTTGTAATAAAGGTGGTTTTTTTAACCAGATGTTAACGGCAGCTCCAGAAGATAAAACGAAAGCAAAGGGACTTGTACCAATAAAAAAAGGTATGGAAACATGGAAATACGGGGGATATACATCAGTAACTCCGTCACATTTTATGTTGGTTGCTTCGAAAGATAAGAAAGGAAAGGAGATAAGAACGATTGAGACAGTTCCGTTGTATAGGTGGAAAGAGTTCAAAGAAAATCCAGATGCATTACTCCAATATTGTAGAGAGTTCTATGGTTTGAAAGAGCCCAAGGTGTTGATACCATGCATCAAGAAGAATGCCAGATTAGTCGTTAATGGATTTCCAATGCATTTGAAAGGGAGTACAGGAAAACAATTGATTTTGCAGGGAGCGGTTCAATTATGTCTGAATAATGAAAATATAAAGTATTTGAAAAAAGTCACAAAATATTTGGAATATAATGCACAGAGAAGAGATAAAAGAACACTGCTGGAAGTAAGAGAGGTTACAGGAATTAACAAAGAGGAAAATATACAGTTATATGATGTGTTTGTTGATAAATTGAGTAACACAATATATCAGTATCGTCCGGCCAATCCAAAGGACAATCTTATAAAAGGAAGAGAGAAGTTTATAGAATTAGGGTTGGCAGAACAATGTGTTGTGTTAGGTGAAGTATTGCATTTGTTCCAATGTAAACCACTCACGTCTGATTTGACTTTGATTGGAGGTTCACCGAATACAGGGACAATAAAAATAACAAAGACAATTAGTAATTGTAATGTTGTAAAGTTGTTAAGCCAATCTATTGCAGGTGTTAAAGTGAGAGAAATTAATTTGTTAATAATATGAGTTGGAGAACAATCGTAATATCACGGAATGCGAAGTTAGATTATAAATTAGATTACCTGGTAGTGAGGCAAGAAGAGATCACTCGTATTCATTTGAGTGAAATATCAGTTCTGATGATTGAATCTACGGCAGTGTCATTGACTGCTGCATTACTAAATGAATTAACTAAGAGGAAAATTAAAGTGATTTTTTGCGATGAGAAAAGAAATCCATCCTCTGAATTGATTTCATATTATGGCAGTCATGATACGAGTGCGAAGGTTAAAAAGCAGATTGAATGGACGACAGAGATGAAAACCTTGGCTTGGACGGAAATTGTAACAGAAAAGATTCGAAAGCAGATGGAATTTTTAAGGAGTCTGAATAAAGAGGAATTTCATTTGTTGCAAGAATATATTGAAGAGGTTCAGCCAGGAGATTCAACGAACAGAGAAGGCCATGCTGCAAAAGTGTATTTTAATGCTTTATATGGTATGCAATTTACCAGAACAGCAGATGTCCCTTATAATGCGGCATTGAATTATGGCTACAGTATACTGTTATCTATGTGTAATAGAGAAATTACAGCAAATGGATATATTACACAGTTGGGATTTTTCCATGAAAATATGTTTAATCAGTTTAATTTTGGATCAGATCTTATGGAGCCATTTCGAATCTTGGTAGATGAAGAGGTCTATTGGATGAAGCCAGAGAAATTCGAGCATGATGAAAAGATGCGGATGATTAATGTGTTGAATCGAGAAATTATCATTGATGGAAAGCGGAATTATTTGAATCATGCTATTAAAATCTATTGTAAAAGTATATTTGATGCTATGAATGAACAGGATATATCATTGATTAGGTTTTATAGGAATGAGTTATAGATATATGAGGATTATGGTATTTTTTGATCTGCCTACATTAACTGCCGGAAATAGAAGAGAATATGCGAAATTCCGTAAATATTTGATAAAGAATGGTTTTATTATGCTACAAGAGTCAGTTTACTGCAAATTAGCATTAAACGCAACGGTATCGGAAGCAGTTGCGCAGGGAATTCGTAAAAATAAACCGCCAGAAGGACTTGTACAGATTTTGACCTTAACCGAGAAACAATTTTCAAAAATGGAAATGATAACAGGTGAGTACAAGTCCGAAGTTCTGCAGAGTGATAAAAGATTGGTGATTTTATGAAATTAATTCATAAAGATTTTGATTTTGTGTTCCATTTCGAAGAAAATGTGAGAAGTCTGTTGGTAGTGGAAAATCCAGTAATATTTTTGAAGCTTATAAGTGAGATGACTGGGAATGATAGTGAAGAACATTCTAGAATTGTATTATCCGGGGATGATACAGTGTTAAAGATAAAGGATAAATTAGTTTGTATCATTGATCCGTTGTCGATAACATTGAATGACCGAAAGCTATTGAATAAATTGGGTGATATGTTGTTAAAGGAAATATTATCATCAGAATTATTAATCAAGGGAAACCAGATTGTTTCTGATATAGAAAACTACGTTTTTCAGATCATACAATGTATGGACTGGAATCTGTCATATTCCGAAAAAATAGATGTTCAAAGTTTGTTGAAAATCGCAGAAGTTAGATTCGACGATGTTCAGGAGACGTTAGTTGAGAAGATTTTGGATTATGTAAAAATATCATCGGAATTGTTAGACATCAAATGCTTTGTGTTTGTAAATATGTTGTCTTATTTAACAGAATATGAAGTTGAAAAGTTCTACGAATATGTTTGTTATCAGAAAATATGTGTGTTATTGTTAGAAAGCACGGTACCGGATACAGTAAAAAAGTTTTCTGAAACAGTAATTATTGATAAAGATGCTTGCGAAATTGTGTTGAATGTGTAATGATATAGTATAGTACGGAATTACGATGTTGTAGTGGCATTTTGTTACTCGCCCAGTCGAAGATTTCGAATTTGAGGTTTGAGAGTAGTGTAATTTCGTATGGTAGTGAAGCAACCTCCATACGTGCCAGACTGGGCTTTTTGTTTGAGAGTAGTGTAATTTCGTATGGTAGTGAAGCAGGGATGCAACGTTCGGATGGCAGTATGCTGTTTGAGAGTAGTGTAATTTCGTATGGTAGTGAAGCTATTCTATCACTTTATCCCGATAGCGTCAAGTTTGAGAGTAGTGTAATTTCGTATGGTAGTGAAGCTATTTTGTTCAATAATTGAACATTTTTAGAGTTTGAGAGTAGTGTAATTTCGTATGGTAGTGAAGCTCTCGATTGCATTTAAGAACGCTTCCCCTTGTTTGAGAGTAGTGTAATTTCGTATGGTAGTGAAGCATATATATCCATTAGTCTATTCTAGTGTTAGTTTGAGAGTAGTGTAATTTCGTATGGTAGTGAAGCAGGATGTAAAAATGATAAGGATATTAGACAGTTTGAGAGTAGTGTAATTTCGTATGGTAGTGAAGCCTGTTCTGTCAGATCATAGCTAACAGAACCGTTTGAGAGTAGTGTAATTTCGTATGGTAGTGAAGCGATTACTTTCCTTTCTCCAATCTCCATCCTGTTTGAGAGTAGTGTAATTTCGTATGGTAGTGAAGCAGATTCTTTCCTGTCTCTTCTCCGATCTTCGTTTGAGAGTAGTGTAATTTCGTATGGTAGTGAAGCTAATGACTGTTCGGGATCAATCACCGGCTCGTTTGAGAGTAGTGTAATTTCGTATGGTAGTGAAGCCTCTTTCGGCAATTGCGACGATGCGTGGTAGTTTGAGAGTAGTGTAATTTCGTATGGTAGTGAAGCGCGGAAAATGAAGCCTGGCACGAAATTCTCGTTTGAGAGTAGTGTAATTTCGTATGGTAGTGAAGCTGACGTTGTAGATGTCGTAACGGCGCAATGGTTTGAGAGTAGTGTAATTTCGTATGGTAGTGAAGCTGACATTGATAGACCTCTCACACTGTGATAGTTTGAGAGTAGTGTAATTTCGTATGGTAGTGAAGCTCATTTTTGCATGTGTATGTAAACCCTTTAGTTTGAGAGTAGTGTAATTTCGTATGGTAGTGAAGCCCTGCCACATCCGGGGCAACGTTTCTGCTTGTTTGAGAGTAGTGTAATTTCGTATGGTAGTGAAGCGGTCTTCGTACTTCTTTTTATACTTTTCGTGTTTGAGAGTAGTGTAATTTCGTATGGTAGTGAAGCATGTGGCGCGTAGAGAGTGGATAAAGATACGTTTGAGAGTAGTGTAATTTCGTATGGTAGTGAAGCAAAAGGATTGTGTTTTGTCCGATCAACCCCGTTTGAGAGTAGTGTAATTTCGTATGGTAGTGAAGCCCTTGATCTTCCTTACATGCTTTTCCGCAAGTTTGAGAGTAGTGTAATTTCGTATGGTAGTGAAGCATTTTCTGAGATTTTCAACCCGATCTATTTGTTTGAGAGTAGTGTAATTTCGTATGGTAGTGAAGCTTACTGGATAAATTTTATTCTTCCTCCTCCGTTTGAGAGTAGTGTAATTTCGTATGGTAGTGAAGCAACATCACCCATTTGAATCCCGGCAGACTCGTTTGAGAGTAGTGTAATTTCGTATGGTAGTGAAGCGCATGAAGCTTACACTTGTTGATGCATTTTGTTTGAGAGTAGTGTAATTTCGTATGGTAGTGAAGCACTATTCACAGGAGGGCGTGAACGTCCTCAGTTTGAGAGTAGTGTAATTTCGTATGGTAGTGAAGCAACCTTATATTTATGAAGAGGATTGTTTTCGTTTGAGAGTAGTGTAATTTCGTATGGTAGTGAAGCTCATTAGCTCGTGGAAGTTTTTTTGTTTCTGTTTGAGAGTAGTGTAATTTCGTATGGTAGTGAAGCTCCTAATCCTCCGCATCATAAATCCGAATCGTTTGAGAGTAGTGTAATTTCGTATGGTAGTGAAGATGAATGTTGCAAGGTAAAGAAAGAATGCGAGTTTGAGAGTAGTGTAATTTCGTATGGTAGTGAAGCGATATAACAATGGGAACTGTGAATTTTGTAATATTCGTTTCGGCTAGAGTGAGTAATCTGCGGAGATTGAAAGGATCTGTTTTCCGCTTAAGATTTGTTTCTGGCAGCAGTCGATAGGAATACAGGTAGAATAGCCGAGTTCTTAAATGGACTTTCATGTTGTTATGACTGGACGTGCTTCCAGAGTATCGGATGCAGGGGTTGGCGCGGGAAATTATGGATTGCTACCTTAAGAGGG
>OFGA01001789.1_pt1 | contig 14262 bp, 4 predicted proteins | sample 1521471 | NCBI WGS metagenome assembly OFGA01 (sample SAMEA3504086, study PRJEB24116) | mouse gut metagenome | biome: mouse gut; feature: mouse-associated habitat; material: faeces | place: Denmark | collected 2011
TTCATTCGAAAGGGCACTCATGAAAGTTTCTCTCGTGCGCCTTTGCGACTTTACCGTTTAAATCGCTGCGCGACGGCACTAAAGGGTAAAAGTTTTATAATTTTTGTTCCCGGTATTCTTGTTCGCGTTTGAAACGGCCCCATTTTTCTACGTTTAGTACCATGCCCAGCTCTATCAGCAGGAATACGGCTGCGGTTCCGCCGGCGCTGAAGAAGGGCAGGGTGACGCCTGTGGTGGGGAAGAGCCTGGTTACGACCATCAGGTTCAGTACTGCCTGCAGAGCCACGTGGGAAAAGACGCCTATTACCAGCAGACGTCCGAACAGGTCCTCGGCTGTCTGGGCTATGATGTACAGACGGAACAGGAGATAGATGAATAGGAGTATTACAAGTCCTGCCCCGAAGATTCCCAGTTCTTCGCAGATGATGGCGAATATCATATCGTTGTATGGCTCCGGTATCCGAAGCTTCTGTATGCTGTTTCCCAGGCCCTTTCCCATCAGTCCTCCGGAACCGATGGCGTAGATGCCCTGCAAGGACTGGTAGGCCGTGTCGGATTCGTATTCATAGGGCTTCAGCCAGGCCACGATTCGGGCGATTCGGAAGGGGGAGTCGGAGTCTGTCTCCGGCATATGTAAGGTGTAGTAGATGACGCCTGCTGCCACTACCGCCACAGCCAGTCCCATGATTAAAAATGGGTAGTACTTTGGATGTACCATGAATACCATCAAAAAGCTGATGCCAAAGACGATTACGGCCGTGCTCATATTGTTGCTGATTTTCAGTATCATCAGGGAGATCACGGCTGTGGGAGCCATGACTCGGAACAGTATCTTCCAGCTGTCCAGGCTGTGGGCGTATTTGCAGATCAAGGCTGCGGAAAATACGATCATGCCTACTTTTACCGGCTCCGCTACCTGGAACTGACCGAGGCCCGGCACCTTAATCCAGCGGGTCGCTCCTTTTACGGTAACACCCAGGCCCGGCACTAAAAGGAGCAGGATCAGGATTGCGGAGCCTATCAGACCTATCATGGCAAAATAGCGCCATTTGTGGTAGTCGATGTTGGCTACGAAAAGCATGATTCCCACACCCGCGACGCTGTATTTGGCCTGGCTTTTCAACAGGAATGTGGGATCGTAATTATATGCCTGGCTTAAGCTTGCCGTGTAGTAGCTGGAGCTGTATATCATGATCAGACCGAATACAATCAGGAATATGACTGCTACGATCAGATTCATATCATAACTTAACAGATAGGAACGGAGCCTCCACCGTTTCCTTTTATTTGCCATACGGTTCCTCCCGGTTTATTTCTGACATTGCTTGTCCTTTCGTAACTCTGCGGATGCGTACTGCACCGAATTGTATGACTGCGGCGCACCCTTTGGGTATACAGTATAACATAAAATAGGAGTTTGTGTGTGAATTTTTAGTCTTTTGGACGGCGTATCTATTTTTTCAATTCTTTTGCCGCCTGCTTCGCCGCAGTGAAAGGGCTGCCGTATAGTAGCATCTTCCCTCTACGGCAGCCCTTCATCTTTTGTCAGTAAGCAAGCAAATCTTATTTTACCTCTACGGTCCAGCCGAAGGTATCCTCAATCTTACCGAGCTGAATCCCTGTCACAGTGTCGTAAAGCTTCTGGCTAAGTTCTCCGATACCGCCGTCGCCAATCCGGAACACCTCATCCTCATAGCGCAGATGGCCTACGGGCGAGATGACGGCCGCTGTTCCGGAACCCCATACCTCTTCCAAGGTTCCTGTTCTGGCCGCCTCTTCCAGCTCTTCCACGGAAACCTTCCGCTCCTCCACGGGAAGTCCCCAGGCTTTGCACAGCTCCACGCAGGTCCTTCTGGTTACGCCGGGAAGGATGCTGCCGTTCAGCTGGGGGGTAACTACGGTTCCGCTGATCTTGAAGAAGATGTTCATAGCTCCCACCTCTTCAATGTACCTGCGCTCCACGCCGTCAAGCCAAAGTACCTGAGAATAGCCTTCCTCATGGGCCTTCATCTGGGCTGCCAGAGACGCCACATAGTTTCCGCCTGTCTTGGCCTCACCGATGCCGCCCCGGACTGCGCGCACATATTCGTCCTCGATCCAAATCTTTACCGGATCAAGCCCCTCGGGATAGTAGGCTCCTACCGGGGAAAGAATAATAATAAACTTATAGGTATGGGAAGGCCGCACGCCCAGAAAGGGATCTGTGGCAATCACAAAGGGACGTATGTAAAGCGAAGTACCCTCCTTGGTGGGAATCCATGCCTGATCCGTCCGCACCAGCTCTTTCATTGCCTGAAGGAAATCCTCTGCCGGAATCTCCACGCCGTACTCATCCTGAAATGCGTCCACAAGCTCAAACAAATCAAGTGAGTCTGCGTCCAAATCCTCCTTGAAGCGTGTCTCTTCCGTGATCTCTACGCCCTCGATATTTAACTGCTCCTCGATGATTTCTTTTACTCTTTCTAACATGTTTGTTTCCATCCTTTCATTTTTCATTTCATTGCATGTTTTTTCATTTTGCTCTCTTTTTATTTTGCTTCAATACTCTGCGCCCACATTCAGGTCTGCCGTCAATTTATTTTGATGCTCAAATGTTTTGATTTTCAAATATTTTGACTTTCAAAGTATTTGCTGGTAACAGCATATACCTAACATAGTCTATTGTCAACAGGTTTTTTCCAGAATTTTCTTGATTTGGGTGCATTTAATACTTTGTTAAGAAACAGTTAGGGGGGACTGATTGAAAAAGCGGCTCAATGAAATGAACCGCTTTTTTCAATCCTGTTAATCCGTAATCTTGAACTTGAGTGTCTTTGTCCCATAATATCGCCCTATGCCCTGAACCGTTACCTGTGCGGTTCCTGTTTTGGTGTTATTTTTATAGGAAATAATCTTGATTTCTTCGTCTGTAAAGGATACTGCTTCCCTGTCACCATATACGATTTCTTCCGGCACAAGCGTCACGGGATGTCTGCCGTCAAAAACCTTGGCTTGGACAATCCTTATCTTTTTTAATTTTGTCAGATTCTTTTCGGCAACCCTGTATGGCAAACTCCGTTCACCTATATAACTGGATTGCTGTGTCGGCTTGATGGTGAGTGTCAGCTCGGTTCCTTTCGGTGCTGTCGTCTCTCTGCTATCCCATTCAAGACGGTAATCCCTGCCATTTTTCATCTTCACACCTGCATAATCTGTTACCTTGAGCGCTGTTCTGCCCTTTTCCAGTTTTGCTGCGTCCAGCACAAACTCGTCTGGCACATTGATACAGTCTGAAAAATCTGCTTTGACGATAGGAATATCCTTCAATGTAACAGTTCCCTTGCAGGCATTTTTGCCCGTAAGCACCATTGTGACCGTTGAACCAGCCAGCTTTTTCCGCCTGTCACTGTAGGTATATTTTACTTTGTAATCTGTCCCTTCTGTCAAAATCATACCATTCTCTAGCACAAGCTTATTGAGCCTAGCCCCCTTTGGCGAATATGACACATGTGTCACCGCGCTGCGCAGATCTTCTTCCTTGAACGTATATGGATGGATAGTGAATTTATATTGTGTGGTGCCTGCAAAATTCCCGATTCCCTTTACAACTGCCACCGCTGTTCCTGTAGTGTTGTTCTTTTTATAAGAAATGGTATAGTCAGTTCCCAGTTTTAACACATAGTCTGGCACGTCCTGTTTTCCTTGGAGTGTTAATTGTAAATCGTTTAAGCGCACCGGGGTTCCCTGATAGTCATAGTTATTTGTATATTGATTGACTGTAATGTTTTTAATACTGGGTTTTTTGATTGTAAAGCTGAGCGTTTTGGTGCCGATGTAAGTACTGCTGTTCTCTGCATTACTTCCCAAACCAATAATTGTCACTGCTGCCTTTCCAGCGTTGTAGTTATTTTTGTAAACAACTTTATAGCTGATTTCCTCTCTTGCGTCTGTACCTGTCACTTCCACCCTTGGCATCACCGCGCTGCCTGTGTAGAATGCATCTCTGACATCGGACGCATTCAGTCTAAATTTCAGCCTTCCTATGTCTATTGTATTCTCTTTGAGTGCATTCCGCTTGTCATAAATAACATACGACTGCGTGACAATACCTTGATAATTTCCTCTCAAATGGATTCTCAAAGTGTGGTTTCCTACGGATTTATGGTCATCGGTGTTCCCCTCAGAATCCCTGTCAGGGTATTCTGTACTGTAATCTATACCCTGAATTAATTTCTCCGTTCCATAAAAGACTTCTGGTCTGGGAAACTGTGCCTTTTTGCTAAAATACAGTGAAGGAACGTAAATCTTCAAATCTTTTCCCATATTTTCTGCTGTCTGGGCATGAATGGCATAGCGCTGTACCACTGTGCCAGTATAATTTCCACAAAAGCTCAGAACCACCTCATGTTCCCCGACAGAAGTGTAGTCGTCCCCGTTTTCAGAATATGCCAATGTATAATCTATGTTCTCTGCCAGCTTCCAGTTGTCATAAACCAGCTCAGGTTTTGCCTTCTGTGCAGTTCCATTATAATACAATACCGGAAAGGAAGCAGCAAACTTTAGATTTCCTTCCTCAATCTCCAGCGGAAGAATGGAATAGCCTTGTAACACTTCGCCACTGTAGTATCCTTTAAAGCGTACTTCAATAATATGGTTCCCTACCGATTTGTAGTCATCTCCCCCAGCAGTGTAAAGCAAATCATAGTCACTGCCTTCTACAAGCACTTTCCCGTCATAAGAGAAAACAGGTTTTGCCTCCTGCCTTATATTATTAAAAATCAGCTCAGGTATTGTCACTACAAGTTTTTCATCGTCTGGTCTGATTTCATATTGCGGCTGGTCATTTCCCTTATTTTGAGTAGAAAATGTGCCTGTCTCTGATTCACCAAAATATTCCCACAATCCTGTATCTTGGTTTGCATAATATTTTATTTCATATTCATAGACTGTGTCCGGCGTTAATTTTGTAATATCAATCGTTTTTCTGTATATGCCGTCACTGCACAGCTCGAATGTATCAAATTTGACGGTGCGCAGGTACCGCTTCGTATCCTGACCATCCTTCACCCCATAATATATATCTGCGCTTACTGTCTGGTCTGGAAAAACAGCTTCTAACGTCAGGCTTGCACGGTCATGCCAAGAAATTATTTCCGTCTGTCCCGCGAAAACCTCCTTGGCCGATCTTGTGCAGAAGCTTTTGTAGCAGTCCTGTTCCCCGCCTGTCAAAACACCTTCCGAAAATTTCTTTCCGAAAACCTCGATATAATATTCGTACTCTGTTGCCGCTTTCAGCAGATTCAAATGTATCACTGCATTGCCCTTCTCATCAATAATACACCGCTCATCCCAGCTATTTTCATTATGAAGCCATTCCTTCTGCCCTTTCTCTCTATAATAAAGTGTCAGCATGCTGGCACTCTCAATCTTTTCGCTCATGGCTGCAAAAAGGTCTGCGGCGCCTGCATACCGTTCTGTAACAGAGAGTTCTTTTAATTCAAGGCTGTCAGCAGAGCCTGTTGTAAAGGTATACCTGCTGCCCTTCTCCAGATTCACTGTATAGGCATCATCCTCTGTCTCAAACTCTTTGTATAGATAAATACTGTACTGGTAAGTGGTATCACCTGTCAGGGTATCAAACACAAGATCCCCGGTGTAGTTGTTCTGGCTGTCCAGCCTCACATCCTCTGTATAACGGCCTGCACTCTCTTCCTGCGCGGACGGCCAGTACTTTGCATATGCATAGAGCTGCTCCCCTTCCAGCACGTTGCCTGCTGTAATATTTGCCCGGACAGTCACTGCATTTGTCACTGTATCATTCAGCGTGATTGTGCGTCTTGAATTAGGTATCGTACAACTCTCCGTAACGGTTATTTCCGCAAAGATATTGCTCTGGTTACGCATCATATAGTCGTCTTTCTGAGAGGGGATTCCCATGCCAAGGAACATATTTTCTCTCAGGCAGACTGCCAATTTCCCATTCCAGCCCGCACTAATGCCCGTAATTTTTGTGTCGATATGGGTGTCTGATTCCGCACGGTAGTTCTTTCCATACTGATAATATATCTCTGTTCCGTTCACGAATCCCCTTGCAGGTGTCACAATCAGATGCAGGTCCTCCGGCATTGTTCCAAGCGTTACAGGAATGGTCATCGAAGGCTCCTTGTCCGAATCCATCTCATACGTGACAGACTCCGCACTGGCAGAAATCTGTGCTGCCAACATCTTTGCGTCCGGTCTTTGTGTCAAGATCTGATTCTTGAACACCAGCCATCCAGACCCATAGCGTTCATTCATTTTAATTTTTATATCAAATATTTGTTCTGATTGAAAATCCTTATATTCTGCCGCCCACTCATCATATAGAGGAACGTACCACGCAGACAGGATTCCTTCACTGGTTGTCTGTTCGCTACAGCGCTGCAACTCATACTCCCTGCCCTCCTGCACTGCCACAGCTTCCCAGAAACGAAGCGCTTTGGGCATTTGAAACACAATATACTGGCAGCCTGTATGTACTGTAACCGGCTTCAATTCCTCTGGCAGCTCCACCGTGACCGTTCTCCCGTTCAGCGCAGTCACCTCCTCGTTTTCCGGCAGCGCTGTTTCGGCGGACGGGGCTTTGATACTGACACCTATCGTATACTCTCCCTCAAAATCCAGCCCTGAGATCAACCATGTCTTAAAACTGCCAAGTGCCACCTCTTTATCTTCCTGCTCTGTTCGTCTGATCCAATCCTCCTCTCCCTGCTTCGTGTAAAAATACACTTCGGCCTTGTCGCCGGCTGTATCATTTTGTCCTGCATCTGTAATCTGTGCAGACAGCGAAAAACCGCCATAAAATGATTCCGCCTGCCATCTGATCTGATATCCGCCTGCCTGCTGTTCATAACTGTCTTCCATAGACTTTGTGCGGACTTCTTCTTTATAAAGTACAACTTCCTCCTCCCCATAATATCCAAACCGCGCCTCCACAGTATATGCTGTATCCGGCTCCAGCCCGTTGATATCCATGCTTTTTTTGCCTGATGCATCCACTGCACTCTCATGACGCTTGGATTCCCAAGTGGTGTCTCCATCTTTCCGATAATATATCGTTGGAAAAATTCCGCCGAGAGAATCCGTCTCCATGCCAATTGTCAGTTTACTCATTCCCGCTGTCGTGTCAAAGGAAATTCCTGATAACTTTGTCACCGTGACCTGATAACTGCCTTTGACATGGCTGTTTTCATAATCGTCCATTGTCCGCGCTTTGATATAGCGTGTCTGCCCTTCCTTTGCATAAAAGGCCATATTGGTGCCGCCCTCATCATCTCCCCAGTAACTCCCTGAAATCTGGACATACATATCAAAATACGGTTCCCATTCTATCTCTGTATCTGCCTGCGGGTTGCTTGAACGGATTTCATAAAAGCCGCTGTCAGGCGCTTGAAAAATCAGCCATTGTGCACTGTCATCATTCACATCTGTTATTTGATATGTATTATCGACGGATATATCCATTGCCGCCCGCACGGTTTCTGCATATACTGAAATTGTCTGAAGAACATCGCTGTTCTGAAGTTTTACAAACAAGTATATGGTTTCATCTTTGGACAATTGATATTCAATCCTGAAGCCATAACCGTAATCATACGATAAGAGCGGATCTTTGATCTCCTCCTTCCACGGTTCCTCGGGAATCTCAGCCAGATCATCCAATATCTCAGAATACAGATACCCTATTACAGCTCCTGCGGTATCCTCCTCATGATAATCCCAGCCAAACCGATAAATACCTTTCTCCGGGGCAGTAAATGCAATCCATTGCCCTCTATCTCTTGTGATACCCTCAACTGTCACCGCAGACCCGTTTTCAAGCGTGAGCGTAGTGCCTGTATCAACAATTCTGCTGTCCGCTTCTGGTGCTTTTTCTGCCAGTTCAGTTTCGGCTGCTTCGGTTTCTTTCTCTTCACTCTCCTCTGTTTCAATCCCTTCTGTTACAATTTCCTCTGTTTCGATTGGTTCGGTTCTGATTGGTTCGGTTCCGGTCCAATCTGCCGGCTCTGTTTGAGTCTGCTCCGCCTCTGCTGACTCTGTTTCAACCAGTTCTGTTTGAATTGGTTCTGTCTCAATAAATTCTGTCTCAATAAATTCTGTTTCACTAAATTCTGTCTCAGTAAATGCGATCTCAGCACATTCTGTTTCAACTGTTTCTTTTTTGGTATCTTCCTCCCCAGCCGCTTCGTCTGATGGTTTCTCCACCAAATTTTCCTCTGTCTGTATCTCCCGGCTCGTCTCGGATACACTTTGGGCAGACACAGAAGCAGGCAGACTCTGGACTGCTATGCCAAGACACAGGACTGTTGACAAAATACGCCGTTTCCATTTCGTCTTCCACGCTTTTTTCTCTTTTACCATTTTTCTCTCCTTTCCAATCCAACAACTGATAAATTCCTGTAATCCGTTACAATACTATAGTAATTATCAGTTAATAACTATAGTATTGTGTATTATAGCATTTTTCTTTTTTCTTTTCAATATCTATAGTAATTAATATATTAAAATCTATAGTAATTTGCATGCATCAATTCTGCAACCTATAGTTATACTAATATCTATCAATAAAGTTACTCAACGATACTATGATTGTAAAGGCTGGCACAGAACTATGTACATGGATAACATACAAATCGGAGAACAAATCCGATACTACCGAACCAAAATTGGAATCAGTCAGGAGGCACTCGCCCTTATGGCAGATATTAATCCTGCCTATATTGGACAAATTGAACGCGGCATCAAAAGTCCTACTGTCAATACGATAAAAAAGATTGCAAATGCCATGGGCATAAACCTTCATACGCTGTTTACCCCCGTTTCTGAATTTACCGAAACAGAATCTGAACTGCGCAAACGCGAGATGGAAAAAATCATGCTGTCGTTGAACAGGCTGAATGACCATGAACTGCTTCTGCTTTCCCAGATCATAACAGACATTGTTAATTTCAGAAAACTTCCTTAAAATCATCTCAAAAGACGCTCGAAAACATAGTTCCTCTATATGGGACTATGCATCCAAACAAGGAGTGGTGCAGTTCTTCTCCTGCACCACTCCTTCTATATTACAGACATCTGTGTAATCAACGATATCCCGCTGCCTGTATGTACTTTGCTTCTGATTATAACTTTACAGTTGTTCCATCATAGCTGACATGATTTTTGCTACTGCGTCCTTAAAATTCGCTTTCATGTCTCTTGGCTTGATGGTAAACGTTACCTTCTTGGTTCCGCTAAATGAATTATTTCCTTTAATTACCAGTGTCGCCTTGCCCTTCTGGTCATTCTTTTCATAGGAAATAATCGTGTAGTCCTCATCTGCCACCGGCGTATTCTTGTAGGTAACAGTCAAATCTTCTTTGCCGGGTCTGGTTCCGCCCTGGCTAAAATACTGGATTTTGTCAGGTTTAACCGCAACCTTTGCCTCGCTAATCAGCTTCTCTGTAATCCTGAACTCAACGGTCTTTTTGCTGCTCTGCGCATCTTCTGATTTCACTGTATAATCCGGGCCTGTCAAGGTGATAATCACCTTTGCCACATGTCCATTTGCGGGCAATGTGCCAGTTTCTGTAAGTGTAATATCTTCCTTTTTATTGAGTTCATACTCGATTGTGTAGTCTTTGTTTTTCACAAGCTTTGCACCGTTATCGTACACTACCGCATTGGGCTTGTACTCCCTCGTGTTTGCCTTGTACTTTAGGTCAGGCACCTCCACCGTGAGTTCTTGGCTGTCCCATGATTTCGGCTCGATGGTCAGTGTCACGGCATTCTTTAAGCTGCCCTTGAAGTTTCCTATGCCAGCAATGTTGATATACGCTTTCTTTACATCTGTGGTCGTATTCTTGTTGTTGGTGTAGGTCAGCTTGTAATCCGCCCCGTTGACCAGCGTTCTGCCCTCATAAACAAGTTCTACATCGGGCGTCACGCCTGCACGGTTTTGTTTTACCGTTAGCGCATTCTGCTGAAGCAGCTCTGCCGTCAGCGTTACTTTGTCGATTGTGAAGGTCTGCTTGATCTCACCGCTGTATTTGTTGATACCTGTGAGCAGCATTGTCGCCTTGCCCGCATTGCGGTTATTTGTGTATGTAATTTTATAATCGACATTCTTTTCCAGTGTGCTGCCAGATTGTTTGTCCTTCAATACAGGATTTTGATACAAGGCTTTTCCTGTATATGGAAGTTTTGTCTGCAATCCGCTGATTTCAATTGTTTTCTTTGAGAAAGGTGTTCCCTTGATGGCAAACGTCTTTGTGCAGCTTCCCACATACTTGCCTGTCTCTATGCCTTGAATGATGACACTTGCAGTTCCTACTTCTGTATTATTTCTATAGGAAATTGTATAGTTGTCCGTGGTGCCATCTTCTGCTTTCTGCGGAACTACCTTGCTGCCTAATTTCACAAGAATCTGCGACGGGTCAAATGTGACCGCTTCACCGTCCTTGTAATCTAATGCGCTTGACGGAAGCGTTATCTTTGCCTTGGTCAGAAGCTCTTTATCCGTCACCACCTTGCAGGGAATTGTCACTTCGCCGTCATAATTTCCCTTCATGGCAATCTTGATGTTATAGAGACCGGCTTCTTTTGCTTTTTGCACCTCTGTCCCCTGCGCTGCCGCATCAGGTACATAAGTGATTGTCTGCGTGTAATCCTTCTTGGCACTGAGTTTTTTCCTGCCGTCTTTTACAGTCACGGAAATATTCTGTTCTTTTCCGTTGTAAATCAAATAATCGGTCGCTGTGATTTCAAGCTCACTGATCTGTTTTGGCTGTATCGTAAACTTGCCAGTGATTGTCTGTGCATAATTGCCCTTGCCTTTGATGAGAACCTGTGCTTCGCCTTTATTGGTGTTGTTCCTGTAGCTGACTGTATAGTCCTTCTTTAAGGTCAGCGGCTTCGCGTAGTCATATACTTGTACTTCTGGTTTGATTGCCTTGCCGGTGTAGGTCTGTGCAGGAATCTCCTTAATCCAGATGCCTTCCTTTGCCAGCGCCTCGATTGTCACCTCGGTCTTGTCCGTTGAAACGACTTTTAATTCATCATAATAAAGTGTTGTGCTCAGCGGGAATGTCAGATCTTCTCTGGAAATTGCATTGCACCAGAGTCCGATGCTTTCTATTTTGGCGGGGTCAAATTTTGCCTCCTTGTTATCTCTTCCAACAAATGCGGTAAAAGGAATTGTCACCTTTACTGGGAAGCCCGTCTTTGCATTGGCAGTGTAGCTCTCATATTCCTGCAAATAGGTTTCAAAAATGGTATTTCCGCCTGCTGTGACCTGTACCACAACCTTCTGTCCGTATTGCTCGGGAATCGTGTAAAATTCCAGTGCGTTACCTGCACTCCAGTCGGCATTCATGCCTTTTGTCACACCTGCCCACGCATCGCCAGCGGCAAACGTAATGTCCATCTTCAAACCATATTTTCCGCCAAATACCTTCTCTGGGTCGTCTGTCAGCGCAAATGAGATCTCACTGCTGGAAGCCTTATTGGTTGCCCATGCAAGCCCTAACTGCTGGCTGTCGCCATTATAATTCTCAAAATCTTCGGGAATCATATCATTCTGCACTTGCACTTCCATGTTAAATTTTGCTGTTATGGCTGCAACTTCTTCCTCACCGACAAACAGCGTAATTGTTCCGAGTGCCTCTCCAAGACTTAACAGTGCGCTGTCTTTGAGAATGGCCTCCCACACGCCCTGTTCCTCATGATACTTTGCCGTCAATGTCACCTTGTCAAATTCTGTTTCAACTACAAACTTAACATTTGTTGCTGTCGCAGCCACACCTGAAATCTTTGCTGCAATTCTTGTTGTTGGATTTTCCTTGTCGGGCAGAAGCCGGTCGCCGGACTGTGGTGCGACGATGTAACCGGACAACACATTCTCTTCTGTTGTGTTGGTCACACCCGTAATCTGCTGGTAGCCGCTGTTCATGTCTGTCGCGAAAACACTTCTGTTATCATTGTAGAACTTGATAAACTCATCGAGCATCTCGTGTCCGTAGAGCACGCCGTTGTCTTTCTTCTCGATTACATAAGGAAGATAGAAACTGCCGTTCTCACTAAAGTTTGCCCATACGAGGAAGTAACTGATTCCGCCGTCTTTGCTGATCTGGTCTAACAACTGCATATACCAGTCCATAACCTCGTTTCCAGTACGTTTCAATGCAATATCTCCGTCTGCTACGCCTGTCTCTGTGATCGCATACAATTTATTGTGCTTCTCAGCAAAGTCACGTAGTATCTGGTTCTGCTTGCTGATGCTTTGCAGATAGCCCGGCTCACTCGCCTGTGTCGGACCAGAATGATATAAGTCATATCCGATCATATCCACGTAGTTGTCTCCCGGATATCTTGCGCTGTACTCTGTCACATTCGCCGCTTCACTGCCCGGCCCATACACATAGAGCATATTGTGTACGCCCTTTGTCTCCTTCATGTAATCTACTGTGTAGCGGAACAGGTTGATGTACGCCTGCTCATCACAGAAGGCTGCGCCCCACCAGAACCAGCTTCCTGTATTCTCATGAAATGGACGGAACAAAATGGTAATGCCGTCTCCCTCTACAGCTTTTGCATAATCTGCGATTAAATCCAGATAATCTGTGTAAAGATAGTTCAAGTCCTGACCGGGCATAATCCGCTGTACGATATTTCCTGTCGTTGTTCCCGGTGTGTAGCCTGAAAAATTGTACTGCTTCTCACCGCTTGGTGTTGTCCAGTAACCAACTTTTTCACTATCGCTTAAATCCACAGCGCCATTTGCTGCATCAAATTCTTTCACGCGCTGATCAATCACCTCAAAGTTCGGCATATGCGCCGACAGTGTGATCAGTGCGCCCTCTGCTGCCGCTTTTTTCGTGAGTTCCGCCACATGGGCAATCCTGTCCTGCTCTGGAGTGTTCCATGTTGATGCTTCATTTCCTGTGAGTGACAGAACATCAATACCAATCACACCTGCAATACTGCCTGTCACGTCCTTGGTATCGGATTCCGAAAAGTTCTCGCCTATGCTGCCTGCCTTGTGATGCGTGTCGTTCTGATGCCCAAAAATCACGCTGTCAGACTCACCGACTGCTTTTAAGTATGCATAAAGGTTCTTTGTTGCATCAACTGCCTTGGCATCCACCAACGCTACATTTTCAGAAATCTGGATTTTCTGGCCGCTCGCTGTCTGAAGCGTTCTTCCGTTATCAACAATCTGAAGTCCTGCCCCTTTTTCTGGAAGAATGGTCGAATCTACGTAGACTTCCGGTGCGGTAATCTTTGTAAACCGCATGTTGTCAAAATAAATCTCGCCTGCATAGTCTGTGTTTTTGCCTACAATACCAAAAGTCAGATTCTGGAAAGCACCGTCATATTTCTTTTCCAGTACAAACTGTGACTTATAATAGCCTTCCAGCCCTGCAATCTCCACTGCTTCCCCTTCTGGCAAAGCGGCATCATCATTGATTGTATCCTTATCTGTAACTGGTGATTTTGCAAACAGTTTCATCGCAAAACTGCCTGCGGTTTTATTGGCTGGTTTATAGTATACATCTGCCACAAAAGCATTATATCCCTTTAAACTTGGCACTTGTTCGGGGTGCGCATAATTGAATTTGGCTTCACTCCAGCCTGTAGCAGCATCTTGAGCGTAATCCACTGTGACTGCCAAGAATTTCTTGTCACCGATGGTCTTGTTTTCAATTTTGCTCTCACCATTATACTGATACTTGTCCCCAACTGTCCATGCAGATGCATCCAGCGTCAAAACAACGTCCTCTGTCGGGTCGGGCGTCTCCGTGGTTTCGTTTACTGCCCAGACTTTGAGGTTGTCCAGATATAGCTCTCCACTGTACTTGCTGCCTGAACCTGCAAGGCAGGGAATCACTGCCTGAATCGGGGTAATTTTGTCAAATGGATATGGTTTGTTATCATTTAATTCACCATCCCAAACCTGAAGATTATCCATGTCAATTTCAATATGGGCTTTCTTGAAATCTGGCACGTTCGCATCATCTTCCAGTGTATCTATTTTAATCTCAGGCCATGTTTTCTGCGTAGCCCAGTCCCATGCACTGCCGCTTGCAACTGTTGCCTGTGCTTTCATCATATCAAAGCTCTCTGCTGCTACGCTTGCAGACGGAAAATAGATATCATAGCTCATCACTACTTTCTTGGTAATCTGTTTGTCATATGGTGCTGGCAAATTAAACTGCGCCTTAAAAATATCGGCATCGGACAAAGGCTTACCGCGATCATTTAGTG
>OFGA01001790.1_pt1 | contig 14256 bp, 18 predicted proteins | sample 1521471 | NCBI WGS metagenome assembly OFGA01 (sample SAMEA3504086, study PRJEB24116) | mouse gut metagenome | biome: mouse gut; feature: mouse-associated habitat; material: faeces | place: Denmark | collected 2011
CCCTCTACTGGAGCCCGGAGGGCCTGCCGCCGCTCGTTCAGCAGTTCTACCTCCAGGCGATACTGTCCCTGACGGATCACCGCGCCAGTGGAGGACCACGCCTCGATTTTGACGCCCCGATAGGTGGCCAGGCGGTATTCCCGGCCACGGTACAAAACGGAGCAGATGCAGCCAGTGAAGCTGCCCACAGGCAGGGGGATCGTCGCAATTGCAAGCATCAGACTGCCGCGCTCCGGCCCGTCCCAGACGCACTGCGTCCAGAGGTACTTGTCGGGAAAGGAGCGGCCCCGGTCCGTCTCAATGTATCCGATTCCATCGGAAAAATCCAAATGCTCACCATTCAGTTCCAGCGCGCCGCTCAGAGAATGCCCCATGCTGATGACGCCGTGGGCGCACTGCATCCCTGCGAAAAATCGAAACAGCCCCATAATGTCAGACCGCAGAGCGGTAAAAGGACCGTAGCGCAGTGAGCCGCAGAGGGAAAGATTGTCTTGCCGGATATGGAGGTCGGTTCCCTGACTGCCAAAGCTGGACTGTCCAATCTGTACCTGGAAAGGCTGCCGGGAGACTTGCAGCTGTGCCTCCGGGTATTCCAGCCACCACGCCTGATCCTTTGAAATGACTTGGAGGGAGGCGGTGCGGCATCCATCTCTATCGATATGGAATGCAGGAATCAGCGCGAGAGTCTGCCCCTGCGGGTTTTGGTGCTTGAAGTACCAGCCCTCAAAATAGGGGCCTATCCTATTTGTACCGCGGAAAAATCCCATAATTTATCACCCTGGATTCAGTTTTCCCTGAATCTGGGGATTTTATATGGAGTTTCTTTTGACTGGAAAGTTGCCTACACCAATCCAAAATATTTGTAATATATCTCATTGACCGTTTCGATGTAAATGATAAGTGAAGGATGATCTTTATCCAACCAACGAGATAAATACGTATTTTTTCGGTCAACGTATCGATCTCTTACTGTAAGCCACAGTCCTTCTGCTTTGAGTCTCTTTACTTTTTGTGCAACATTGTGAGAATCAGGAATCCCATTCCAAACATATTGATCCATCCCAAGACCCCAGGCATTTTTATTGTGAATCAACCGGCGCAGTTTTCCTTTAGAATTTCTGGAGACAATTGCAACGTCAAATTTGAATTTAATTGCAGGCTCATCTTTAAAGTGTAACAGAGCCGTCAGGCAGGAAGTTGAGTCTTGTGATTCGGAAAAGCATTTCAGGCCCGCCGCTTTATCCAGCAAAATGCGGATGGTATCTTTCAAACCGCGCAAATTATTCCAATACTCTTCCGGTGCTTTAATGATTTCGAGATTATAGTCAAGGTCGAATGGCCCATCGCCATTTCTCGTCACCATATTCCTCGCACCACTGCCCACAAGTGTAAATTGAGCAGAAATTCCCTTTTCTTTTAGCATTAGGCACACTTTTTTCAGTACAGAGGAACAATCTAAACGATATCTTTTGCACTCTGCCTCATCAACAATTCTGAACATTTGTCTTCTTCCTTTCTGCCCATGCCTCCCATTTAACATTTCAATGTTAAATCGTTACATTGTAGCAGAAAAATCTGCTTTGTCAATACATTATGAGAAGTGTTAAAGATGGTTGCAATAAAAGGGAAGCAAAACTCAGGTTCACTTCTTAAAATCAGGGGGCTGCAATGACTGTATCAAAAGTTTTGCGGGTATAAACCGCAAAACTTTTGATATTAAGTGAGTATTACGGTTATAGCCATATACTTTAGCGATATAAAAATACCCCCGCATCAACAAACAGACCAGCGGAAATTACCAGGGAATCAAGACGATGCACGTTTCGGATTTCCTGTTGAGCACGGAATATTGAGCCGCTTCCGGTCGGGAAACAGCTCAATCCTTGGGGGACTGTATCCAAAGAAGTACCGTGTGGTTCCACACCGATGTGGAACGGCAGAATCGATAGCCCAACTGGTCAAAGGCCCGGATATCCTCCGGGCTTTTGATTTGGTTCTCCGCCAGCCAGCGCACCATCTGCCCCCGGGCCATTTTGCATTTGGTACCCTTCTCGACGACCTTGCCGTCTTTCAGTTCTCCAAAGGCACAGGTGACAAATCGGACGGTTTTGGGCAGATGGACCTCCACCGCTCTGCTGTACTCCCTGGAGGCTAGATTCAGCACAAAATCCGTCTCCAAGGCCAACTGTCGAGCCAGGCGGTTCCCCCAAAATTGATACAGATCCCGGCAGCCGTCCACCTCCAGTTTCGCCTGCATCTCCAGCCGATAGGGGGTCACGCCGTCGAAGGGACGCAGCAGGCCGTAGAAGCCGGAAAGAATGCGCAGGTGCTCCCGGAGATAGTCCAAGTGAGTTGTCTCCATCACGCCGGGGGCCATGTAGCGGTACTGAATGCCCTCGTAGGAAAGAATGGCGGGGGTAAGATTACGGCGCAGATCCATCTGTTCCAGCCGCTCTATGTTCAGTTTGGCGATGGAGTCATTACACTTCCAGAGGGTCTGTAAGTCCTTGGAGGACATACCCTGGAGGACAGCCTTCAGCTGCTCTGTCTGCTCCAGAAACTGAGGCAGGCCGTCCACGGCAAAGCTGTCCGTATCCACCACCATTTTCTTCGCCGGGGCGATGATGATGCGCATAGAGCCTCCTCCTTTCAGATTTGGGAAAGCATCTCCGTCAGCCGCCCAGCCGCTGTGTCCAGGCCTTCCATTCCCGCGCAGCGGCTGAGTTTGGCGTTGACCAGCTGATCCAGCAGGGGCTGACTTTGGCTGCTTTCGTCCAGAGCCAGCTCCGCAGCCATCACGTCCTCCCAGGCGCGGTTTAAAAAGGCCACCTCCCGGCGGCCATGGGTTCTGGTGAATAGAGACTGCCCTGATCCGTACAGTCTCTTTGCTGTTTCTGAGGAAAACCCGACGGCAAACAGGCTGCGGCGCAGACCGTCCAGGAAAATGTCCGGCAGGCGCTCCCATTCCGGATGGCTGAGATCGTACAGCACAAATGTGTATCGCGTATGGCAGTGGACTGCCAGCAGACTGGGCCTGCCCCGCAACGGGATGATGTGGAGGTCCCAGCAGAACCGGCGGTCCGGCTCCTGGCTGTAGGGGAGCGCTTTGATGTGCAAGTGTCGTTGGAGGGGAATGGTCAGGCCCAGTTCTACTGCATTACTTCTTTTCATGAGGAATGATCACTTTCTCAACCTGAAAATGCCCTCCGTCAACGGCCATAACGGCAAAGGTAATCTCCTGGTCAAAGCGCCGACGTCCACAACTGCCGGGGTTCAGCCACAGAACGCCATTCCGCTCCTCACAGGCGTACTTGTGGGAGTGACCGTAAACCACCACATGCGTATCAGATAAATCCGACGGTACGTCTTTTTTGTTGTGAACCAGGAAAAAATGGACACCTTCAATGGTGAAAGTGAGACGTTGCGGCAACCCCTCCGCCCACACCTTGTCGTTGTTCCCCCGGACAATATAGAGCGAGGCGTACTCCCGAAGTTTGTCCACAATAGACTGGGTGTTGATATCGCCGCCGTGGATGATGATGTCAGCCTGGGACAGGTATTCCAGCACCTCCGACCGCAGCAGGCCGTGGGTATCGGATAAGACGATGACACGTTTCATGTATAGGCCTCCCGGTTCAAATCAGAATTCCCTCGCAGTGGTCGATCTCGTGCTGGATGATTTGGGCCGTCCAGCCGGTGAAGGTCTTGAAGCGGGTCTGAAACTGCTCGTTCTGATACTGCACTTTGATAGACTGCCAGCGTTTGGTCTTCCGGATGCCGGTAAGGGAGAGGCAGCCCTCCTCAGCCTCGTAGGGGCTGGATTTTTTGATGATTTCCAGGTTGAACATTACAATATATTTGCCCTCGTTGTCAGAGATGATGATCCGCTTGCAGACACCGATCATATTGGCCGCTATGCCCACACAGCTGTCCTTGTGGGCGGTCAGGGTGTCCAGCAGGTCCTGGGCGATGGGCAAGTCCTCCAGGGTGGCTGGTTCGGCCTTTTGGGAGAGGAAGGCTTCGTCTCGCATGATCTCTCGTATCATATACTGCGCCTCCATTACGTACTTCCCCCAGGGGGAAATTTGTGGTATACTTAATAAAATAGCACAAATAAGGGGAAAAGGCAAATTGAGGGCGGTGAATGGTATGGAGAAAAAAGCGACAGAGGTTGTGGCGGCACTGATTTGGGATGGGGGCAGGTTTCTGATCTGCCAGCGTCCGCCCCACAAGGCACGGGGATTGCTGTGGGAGTTTGTGGGCGGAAAGGTGGAACCGGGGGAAACCAAGGTACAGGCCCTGGTGCGGGAGTGCCGGGAGGAGCTGGCTGTCGTTATCTCAGTGGGCGAAGTGTTCATGGAGGTAGACCATGATTACCCAGATTTGAATGTACATCTGACACTGTTCAATGCGGCAATCATTGAGGGAACGCCCCAGATGCTTGAGCATAACGACATCCGCTGGATTACTCCAGAGGAGATATCACAGTATGAATTTTGCCCGGCGGATGAGGAGATTTTGAGAAGACTGTGATAATCTTTTCGAGCATAATTCCATATTTTCAGTGAACAAAACTGTTATTGTGTATCAGATAACATATTTATGAGATGATTTACTGTTGAATGTGCTCTAAATTATATATTTTGGAGGTTGTTTAATGAAACTGCTTTATTCAAATATTCTTCCGCTTGGAACTGAGGACGGCCAGGAAACTGTAAATGGCCGCCTTCTTGAAGAAATCTCTTCGGCTGATGCCCTTGAAATCGCTGTGGGATATGTTTCCAAAGCGGCTCTGCAAGAATTGGAGCAGATTGTGGACAAATATGAGATTCGGCATATTGTGCTGACCATCGGCATGTACTATTTCGAAGGAATGCCTGAAAGTATCTATCACACAGCAGTTGCTTTAAATCATAAATGGGTTGATAAAGGTATCGGTGAAATTCGAATAGTCAGAGCATTCAAATACCATGGTAAAATCTATGCCTTTTACAAAAATGAACGGGCAAAATCTGCTGTTATCGGTTCTGCAAATCTTGGTGTTATCAAAATGGAGGCCAATAATCGCAGACAGTATGAAGTGTCAGCAGTGACCGAGGATAGTGCCGAATGCAATGAAATAGCGAATCTGATTCGGAAAATAGCTGGCCCAGTATCTTCGGTCAGAATTGATGAAGCTACTAATATGCCTCTTATCCGCGAAGTCAATACTTCCTTGACCGGCATTGACACTGTTGAGCAGATTCCTCAAACAGAGGTGGAAATATTTAACCGGCATAAGACTGATTTTTCTTTTGTCCTGCCTATTAAAGTACCTGCCTATGCAGAACGTCATATGGATGACGGCAGGCACTATACAAAGTCTAATCTGAACGTCAGTTATGCAGCACCAAGAAGTGCCAGAAAGTCTCGTGATTGGTATGAGACTCAGTTTACTGTCAGCAAGCAAATCACTTGTCTTGAGGGATATCCCGAAAAAAACGCAGTTTTTGTTGTTGTAACTGATGACGGCTATACATTTAAGGCTCATACCACGAGTGATGGGAATAAACAGTTCAGTGCTGTTGGCGATGAATTGATCTTGGGACGCTGGATTAAAGGCCGTCTTGCCGCTGCTGGCCTGGTCACCCCTGTAAACGATACGCAAGCCGATAAGGACCGAATGGGCATGATAACAAAGGAAATGCTGGCCGCCTATGGATGCGACAGGCTTGTGCTTACGAAAACTGACCAAAAAACAGAGGATAAAGATGGCAATATGCTGGATGTCTGGATTTTGTCTTTCGAAGCGGCATCAGAGGCCGAAGACGGAGGTGGAGAATGATGCATTATCTGAAAACATACCTCAAAACAATTACAGATCGTGGAAATCCTAAATTGGCAGAATCTATTTTCAAGACGGCAGAGGAAGTTGGTAATCAATATATTAAGAATTTTTCTTTCTGCTCTCACGAAATAGGCCTGTTGTTTGGAAATGTCCAATCCGGAAAAACCGGCCAGATGTTTGGTATCATATGCAAATCTGCAGATCTAGGGTTTTCTGTTTTTGTCCTGCTTACTACTGACAATGTAGTATTGCAGCAACAAACCCTTGACCGTGTCAAAGATGACTTAGCTGGATTCTGTATCTGCGGTGAAAATGACTCTGGTTTATTTATCCAGAGCAGCTTAAAGGAACCTGTCATCATTGTGCTAAAGAAAAACTACCGTGTTCTTCGACTCTGGGCCAATGTGTTCGCTTCTACAGGCTTTATGAAAGGAAATCCTTTGTTTATTATTGATGATGAGGCTGATGCAGCTTCCTTGAATACGCTGGTAAACAAAGGACAGCAGTCCTCCATCAACAAATATCTGGATGCTATTAAAAATGGTGCCCCCAGCAGCATTTATTTACAGGTGACCGGCACCCCTCAGGCTATTTTTCTGCAGACGATGGCCTCTGGCTGGCATCCTTATTTTTCCTATTATTTTGAACCTGGTAATGCCTATTTAGGGGGCGACTTCTTTTTTCCGAAGAATAAAACCGCTGATTGTATCAATTTCTTAGAAAAGACTTCCAGACCGGAACGTCAGGTCGTTCTGCATCATCTTGCCGTTTCTGGTCAGATTCTTGCTTCCGGCGGAAAGGTCTGTAACTGTCTGCTCCACCCCAGTGTTAGACAAGCTGTTCATAGCAAATATGCCAAGTCCATATCTACCGAACTTGCGTGGTGCCTGAAACATCTGAACGAGGAATTTAGAGATGCATTGAAGGAAGAATACGATACATTGAATCCACAGAAATCTTCAAAAGTTACCTTCGATATTCTTTTTGCTGTTGTCAAAAACCTCCTCAAAATTAATGGGGTAAATATCATCATAATGAATGGCAGGAATGATGTTAACAGCGGTGAATATTCCTCGGGGTCAAATATTGTTATTGGTGGAAATACTTTGGGGCGTGGAGTCACCTTTCCTGGACTGCATACCATCTACTATACCAGAACCAGCAAAAAACCCCAGGCTGACACTATGTGGCAGCACAGCCGCATGTTTGGATATGATCGTGATCCCGGCATGATGAGAGTGTTCATCGGCGAAACGCTCTATAAATTGTTTGCTGATATCAATGCAACTAACAACTCTATCATTGCACAGCTTGAAAAAGACACTAAAGATATCAAAATCTATTATCATAGGGGATTGAATCCTACCCGTCCAAATGTGCTGGACAATCACAATGTTTTTATGCTTTCTGGTGGTACAAACTACTATCCTTTTGATCCTGATAATAATTCCATTGAAGACTTGGATAAGCTGCTGGCTCCTTTTGATGACAAAGAAGCATACTATCAGATTAGTCTTCGACTCATGAAAGAAATTTTCGGTCATATCATATCTGCAGATGATTTTGCTGTGTCCAGTTTTACATCTATTCTGGATACCATGCTTTCCGAGAAGCCTGCTGCCCAAGGCGTTCTGATTGTTCGAAGAAATAGAGATGTTGCCAAGGGTACTGGTGCCTTGCTTTCTCCCAATGATTGGAGTTTAGGAAGTTCGTTCTCTGACCACATTGTGCTTACTATGTACAAGGTGACAGGTCGTAAAGGCTGGAGCGGCAGAGAATTATGGGTGCCTAACATTAAGCTTCCTAACAATATGGTTTATTATGATGTGAGAGAAATCAATAAAAACGATGCCGAGTGATAGGAAGTGCAATATGGATGATTTAACTCCTGAGCAGCGCAGAAAAAACATGCAGGCAATTAAGAGCAAAGATACGTCTATTGAGCTTGCCCTTAGACACGCTTTGTGGCATTGCGGAATCCGGTATCGAAAGAATTTTAAAGGCCTGCCGGGCAAACCTGATATTGTCATTATTAAGTACCGTATAGCAATATTTTGTGATTCAGATTATTGGCATGGCTATGATTGGGAAAATCGTCATAGGAGGATCAAGTCAAATCGAGAATATTGGATACCAAAAATCGAACGTAATATGCAGAGAGATAAAGAGGTAACAGCACAACTCCAAGAAGCTGGTTGGACGGTTCTTCGTTTCTGGGAGTGGCAGATCAAAAAACATCTGGACGAGTGTGTTGATGTAGTGATCAAAACAATCAATACAGCCTCTGAACAAAACAAGAATAGGGAGAAAAAGCTGTGATAATTAAAGATATTGCAAGAGCGGTGCTGTTTGACCCATTGCTGCTTGACGCAAATGAGCTGTATATTGTATCTGGTTACGCTACTCCTACAATGCTTTCCTGGTATATCAAGAATCTGTATCACAAAACGAAGACGCCGATAAAGATATTTTTACTGGTTGGCATGGTGCCTTTTGATGGCATCAGCGTGTCTGTGCACGAAGGCTTCATCCAGATCATTCGAAGTGAACATCCGCAAGAAATTGCAAAGCTGGAATGCAGCTACATATATGATGCCCCAGCTGTTCATGGCAACCTTTTTATCTGGGCTAAAGATGGCTCTCCAGTGTGTGCATTTTCAGGATCTTCCAATTTTGTGCAGAGCTCTTTTGTCGGCAGACACCGCCAAGAAATCATGAATGAGTGTAATCCACAGGAATCCCTGGAGTATTATCAATCACTGATTGACCGAAGCATCTATGTTCACCACGCCGAGGTGGAGGAATACGTGATTATCCATCCTACACACGCTGTTTTGGATTTGGAAAATACGCTCATTGATGGGTTTGACTTTATGGCTCAGGACAGATATCAGATGGTTACACTCAGCCTAATCACCAGAAACGGAGAGCCCGGAAAACGATCCGGCCTTAACTGGGGACATAGGCCGGGGCGCAATCCCAATGAAGCATATATCCCATTGCCAAGTAAGATTGCTAAGAGTGGCTTTTTCCCGTTGGAAAAGCGGCATTTTACTGCGATAACAGACGACCGCCATCAGCTTATTCTTCGTGTTGAACAGCAAAATGACAAGGCAATTACTACTCCAGCGAGAAACAGTGACTTGGGGGAGTATTTTAGAAACAGGCTCGGCCTTGCCAACGGCGCACTTGTTACCAGATCCGACCTTGACAAATATGGCAGAACTGATATAATCTTTTTGAAGTTAGATGAGGAGACCTACTATTTGGATTTTTCAAGCCTAAAATGAAGACCCTCAGACATAAGAAGCGATAATCTAAAAAGCCAAAGTATGCTGATATATTTTTTGGGGGTTTGAAAGGAGATGTGACATATGGCAAATGCAGGTGACACTTATACAATTACGTTAAAAGCTCCACATTTAGCTTGGGGCGAAATAAGGTACACAAATAGCCGAGGGACAGTATATGGAGAGGGGTATATACCAATTCCGGCAGGGGATGCATATAGATTGGGATTATTTAATCAAAACGGAACAGGATATAGAGATATTTTTGGAAAGAATTTATTTAACTGTGCTTCTGTAGACGGAGAATTTAGAGGTATTGTACGAGCACAGGGAAATCAAGCAGATGATCGCTATGCAAAACAATTTGCTGGAGACAAGAATCTTAAAGCGCTTGGTGACTGGTTCTATAGCCTTGGTGCGGATATAGGAGATCAAGTAAGAGTAACTTGGTTGAATTCTACAGATATAGTCATTGAACTTGTATAATAAATTAATGGAGCGTTGTAGAACTTATGCTACGACGCTCCATTTGTCGTGATTAATTTTATTCTTCAATATTTGCAGTCATAAATTCATATGGAATACCCGCAAATGTTTTCAAAATAGCTTCAAAAATAATCTTGGCACCTTCGCAAGGCACTGCCATGCCAATCTGCTTGCGAACGCTTTCTTTGCTTCCCTCAAACACAAAATCATCCCGAAAAGTTTGTAGTCTGGCCCTCTCTCGGTTGGTCAATGCACGGGGTTCAGACCAGTGATAGATATGAGTTCCGCCGCCGCCGCTTCCAGTAACAGTATATGCAGGTTTATCTGGATCAAGGCGTTTATAAATCTGACTAATCTTTGCACCAGAAACATTCAGCTTTAAGCGCTCAGGAAGTTCAGCTGTAAAGGCATTTTGGCCAGGTTTAATGTATCCAAGGCGCTCAATCACTGTTGCCGATTGTTTGGTAAGATCGTTATTGGGAGCATCAGGGGCAATAGGAGGAACTTCAATTGCTGTCTTACAAGTGTTATCCACTTTTGCATAAGGAGCGCTGGAAGGAATCTTAAATTCAACATTAATATCATCTCGAATGCCAACAATAATAATTCTGTGCCGCGCTTGGGGGATTCCATAAGTCTCAAATTTATATAGATTGGGATAAAGTTTATACCCTGCCGCTTTCATTTCGTCAAGTATCTTAGTAAAAGCCTTGCCATCGTTTGCATTTCTCAAACCACCAACATTTTCTGCTAAAAACCACTGGGGTCTGTATAGTTTGAGTACCTTGATGCCATAAGAATACAAAGGCCCGTAAACACCATCCATGCCTTTTTGTTCACCAACGACACTGTAGTCGTTGCACGGAAAACCAAATGCAAAGGCATCAATTGGACTCAGCTGGGTTAAATCTAATTTCCGTACATCAGCATGGTATACAGTGCCAGGCTGATCAGGACAGATATTGCGCCGATATGTTTGACATGTATTTTCATCATAGTCATTTGCCCAAGCGTGGATAATTTTGAAATTCGGATCTCCAATATCCGCATGAGTTGCTCCCCATGCCAGGCCACCTGGGCCGCAAAAGAGTTCTCCAAGCCTAAAAATCATGTTTCGTTCTTCCTTTCGTGAACAAATCAATCTGCGCTTGAATGAGGTTCCTTTCATCTTCGGTGAGCAGATCTGCATTTTGAAAGACCTGCTCATAGGAAGAGAGCGCCTCTTTATCCAGGTAACCTGCAATACAGTACAGCTCAATGAGATTAATATGATACAATTTAGACAGAACCAGCAGAATATCTGGTGCTGGGTTTGAAGCATTTGTACCATTTTCAATTCGGCTGAGTTTTGAATCGCTGATGCCGGTTTCTTTGTAGACATCTTTCAGGCTGAGTTTTTGGTGGATCCGATTTCTTTTCAAATATTCGCCTAAAGTGACCATATTACCACCTCTGTTTTACTATAACACAAATGCTGCGAAATTGCAACGATTATTATTTACTGCTGCAATTTCGCAGCAGTAAGCACGTAGCAACCCAGAAGCTAAAATACCATGATTCTGCCATTAAATTTCTCTACTTCTGATTATGCTTTCTACTAGACTTCCTTCCCTTCATTCGGTATTGTGTTGGTTGCCAAGAGCACCAAGAAATACTGAATACAGGAGGAAAAAGTATGACCAGCATGAAAAAGCACATTGCCGCCATATTGACGGCGACCATCCTTGCAACCGCACTCACCGTCCCTGCCGCAACAGTGGAGATTCCGGCCATCCGTGTAAGCAGCTACAAGGGCAGCACCTTGGAAGTGGGAGAGCGAAGCGGCCTGATCATCGGCCCCAGTGATACACAGTATACTGTCACCTCCAGCAACCCGGAATCGGTAGGGTCGAGCAGGTGTTGACCTTCTGGGTTGCCGTTGCCAAGGCTGAGGGGAGCGTGGAGATCACCGCCTCCAACAGCGCTGGGGAGTGTGGAAGTATGACGCTGACGGTCAGTTCCACTACTCCCATCATTCCAGAAACACCGTCCGATGGAGACAGTACCAGCCTGACAGACAACTTGGAGATACGCCAGGAGATGATCCGCCTGATTAACCAGACCCGCAAGGCCAACGGAGTTCTGGAACTGCCTGTCAACGAGGCTCTGATGAACGCCGCCCAAGTCTGCTCCAGCCGGCGCTACACCTGGCATCACTCTCCGGAGGAGAGCAAGGCCGTTGCAGATGCCGGTTACCCCTATGGCTTCGGTGATAACCTCACTGTGTTCACCGGTACAGCCGACGCCGCTCAACGTGCCGTCAACAACCGGGTCAACTCTCCCGGTCACTTCCAGACCATGATTGACTCATGATGCAACTGTATCGGCGTGGGCGTAACCCAGTACGACGGGATCACATACTGCTACATGTTTGTCGGGATACCCAACAGCGTCAACTTCTATGCGTGACAGGGCAGCCAGACAAAGGAACAGAACCAAAATCAAGAGCAGGCCAAAAACGGTCTGCTCTTGGCTTTCAGATCCTGCGTCTCCATATCCAAAGATAAAAAGGCGGCTACGAAAAACACACGGCGATCCCCTTGTGGTCAGATAGCAGCTTATTCTGATTCCAGTTCGACGCACAGCGCAGTATACTCGTCGCAGGTCTTATGCTGCCGGATACAAGGGTAATTTGTGTAGATGGATACTCTGTTCTCGGTGAGGTTATAGAATACAGGCTGAATATCTGTCAGCGGCGGCGTGTGGAAGCTGTACGGATAATCCAGTCTCACACGATGGTCTGTCTCGGTAAGCACGAGGATATCCGCCTGAGTCTGTTCACAGGCAAACAGAATCTGCTCCAGGAATTTTTTGTGCCTCAGCCGTTCGATGTTCCAAGTGGCAATCCTCAAGTCGCATCTCCTTCCGTGCCCAGTTGAACGATATGGTTCGTCTGTCAATATTTTATACGATTCCAAATGGATAATCAAGGCCGCCCATATCGTCGGACACAAAGAGTACACCCCAACAGCCATGGGAAACTTTATAGTATTCCCGATTCCAAAAATTTTTATACGCACCCTCTTGACAAAAGCTGCCTGATCGAGTATCCTATACACAGAACATATATTCGAGTACAACAACTGAACAAACTGCCTCGCTCTACTTCCGACTTACATATCCGAGGCTGTGCAAGACCTCGCGGTACGATATTCTGTACCGCTGGTTGTTTTGCCAGCAGGGATGTGTAGGTTTTTTATTTTCTCTGGTATGGCAAGGACAGCGTGGACGGCTATCACACTCTGTCCTGACTCCAACGCAGAGAGAAAAATCATCACAACTGATAAGGAGAGCAAGTACAGTATGAAAGAATCCATCTACAAGACCTATGACGAACTGCCGCTGTTTCTGAATGCGGAGACAGTAGCAAAGGTGCTGGGCGTCTCGCCGTCCAGCGGGTACGAGCTGATGCACGAGCAGGGCTTCCCGGCACTGCGCATCGGCAGCCGCATCGTGATCCCCAAGGAGGCGTTCATCCGTTGGGTGGAAGAGCACACAGGAGGTACGGCGTGAAGAAATACGATCTCTATTCCAGGCGCGACCCAGCCAAGAATTTTTCTCCTCTGCCCAATGAGGTGTTCTATCTGGACCTGTCCTACGGCGCCATCGCAATCTACGGTTACCTGATGCACATCGAGGACAGGAAGACCTTCCAGTCCTACGCCAGCTACAACACCATCGGCAGAGCGGTGAAGATGAGCGCCAACACCGTCCGCAAGTATGTGCTGGAGTTGGAGGACAAGTGCCTCATCCGCACGGAGCCCACCACCGTCGTCACCCGAGACGGACGCAAGCGCAACGGCACACTGCGCTACTACATCCGCCCCATTCGGGAGGCAGTGGATCACTACCACGAGCGGCAGCTCGGTCAGCTGGAGCTGGCCGTAGAACGGCAGAAAGCACAGGCACGATTGTCGCAGCTCTGCGCGGCTCAGGAGCCGCCCCTGCCGGCTGGGCATCCTACAACGCCCCCAACAGTGGAACGCGGTGTGTCGGGGCTGTGCGGCCCGGTGTGCAGAGTGGGTGGCCTCAGCGATTTTCAAAACGGTCAGGTGAACCGGGGGGTCGAAAAAAGTGCAGGATAAAGGCGTGGCGCCTTGCGCCGCCACGCCGGGTCACACCGGCCCGCAATGCGGGCCGGGAGAGGGGAAACGCCGAAGCTTGGAACCGTTTGCGGTACATTTTAAGAAAAACTGTGCAAATCGCAGAATGGCATCAAATTCCCCGGCGTGGCATTGGATATGGCATTGATAAGGGCGCAAACTCTACTGCCGCAAGGAAAATTCAGGCATTACAGGTGGCGAAAGCCCCGAAAAACACAGTTTTGGAGGATAACATCATGGCAGAAGAAAAAGTGAGATTTCAGATGAGAATTGATCCGGATACCGACCGGAAGATCAAAGCGGCGATGCCGCTAGCACACTGTCGCAGTCAAAATGAGTTCGTGGAAACTGCTCTGCGGTTCTACTGCGACTACCTGACAGCGGGAGACTGCACAGCCGTAGCGCCTATGTACATGTCCGCTATTCGCGGTACAGTGCAAGACTCGGAGAACCGCGTCTGCCGACTGCTCTTCAAGCTGGCGGTGGAGCAGGACATGGTGATGAATGTGCT
>OFGA01001797.1_pt1 | contig 14229 bp, 12 predicted proteins | sample 1521471 | NCBI WGS metagenome assembly OFGA01 (sample SAMEA3504086, study PRJEB24116) | mouse gut metagenome | biome: mouse gut; feature: mouse-associated habitat; material: faeces | place: Denmark | collected 2011
GGCGGAAGGCCGCAAGGGCAGCATTGCGGCAAGCATGTCTTTGTCTTTGCGCTACAGCCTTTACATGGGGATTCTGTGTATCGGCATCTTTACCTTGTTTGGAGAAGAACTGGGAACCAGTGTGTTTCATGATCCGGATGCCGGAAGATTTATCCGAATCCTGGCATGGCTCTGTCCCTTTTTATACCTGGCCACTACCATGGGAAGCATTTTAAACGGACTGGGAAAAACCCGCACAACCTTTTTCCAAAACACGGTTTCCCTGCTGCTTCGCATTGGCTTTGTGCTTTTTGGCATCCCCTGGTTTGGGATCATAGCCTATCTGTGGGGAATGTTAATCAGCGAGATCCTGCTGGCCCTTCTCCATTTATGGTCTCTCAAGAAAATGATTTCCTTTACCTGGAATGCCTGGGATATGATCGTCAAGCCTTCCCTGCTGTTGGTGATCTCCATTGGAATCTTTTATTTTACTGACAGCCTTTATCCGTTTGCCGGCTTTCTTCCTCTGTTTTTTGAGACAGCAATGCAAATACTGTTTTTATGCTTCTGCTATGGAGGACTTTTGCTTGTTTTCCATTTTGCCCGGCGAGGAAAGGATCAGGCAGCCCGCTGTCTAAAGCGTTCCATAGAAAAATCCAGTACGGCATTCCACTAATCCGGACAAAACACCAGAGCGTGTCTGAGACGAGTATAAGCCACACAAAATACCTTGATTTGTTTCGATGAGAATTCTTTCCCGAAAGTGCAGATAAAAGACTGAGGCGTAATAAATGCTCTGGGTATTTTTATCTGAATCTAAAGGAAAAGAATACAATGAAACCTAAGGTTATTTTGTGTGGCTTATATTGGCGTGATAACCACATTCTATTTCATCTAACTGTCCTGCCGTGTTTTTTCTGTTTCCGGCTTATCATTTAATTTTGATCCTGGTATCTTTTCATGTAAATGGATGGAATCAGAGGAAGCCTTTTTTAGCCCCAAGAACGCAGCAGTCTCCTGATCATAGGTCTTTACAAACAGATCAACAGCAGCCTGTCCATTCCATTTCTTTCGCAGGTACAAACGGATATGATTCATTAATCTCACGGTTCTTCCTCCGCATACTTTTAATGTACTCCCGGAATCTCTCTTTGCCTGATTTGCGAGATGACCCTTTGTCATATGCGCACAAATTTATAAGGTGTAAGCAAAACTTACGTTTATTGACTCTGAGAGTACATTTTAATTAAGAATCCTTTTACAAACGCATATACTTTTCCACAACTGACCTATATTCTTCTTTCCAATCCGCAAATTCAAGCTGCAAAGGCTTTGACAAATCAAGGCTGAAAATACCCATAATGGATTTCGCGTCAATGATATACTTTCCTGTAGAGATAAACACGTCCCCCTCAATCTGTCTCATTTCACTGACAAAATCCTTCACCCTGTCTACAGAACGCAGCATCAAGGGAAACGTTTTTGTCTGCTCTGATTCTCCCTCATTCTGCCTGTAAGATGAAATAAAACCATGGATTTCTTCCCTGTCCGGCATGGAGAGAAGCGCCCCTCTGCGGGTTGTGACAATGGATGCTGCCCCGTTGGCAAACAACAGCATATCTTCCATATCCATTTCCCCCAAGCAGTCCAGGCCATGCTCCAAAACAAAACTTAGCACACATGCGCAAAAGGTATCTCCGGCACCGGTTGTATCAACCGTGTGATCATTTAAAAACGGTTTTCCGAAAATCTTTTTGTCCGAATAATAGGCCATGCTTCCATGGTTTCCCATAGTCACATTGATAAGCTTTGCTCTTGACCGTCTTCTAATTGCCTGAACTCCTTCATCATAGTTTTCTGTTCCTGTCAGCCATATAATTTCATTATCAGCAATCTTTAAAATATCACATTCACTGATTCCATACCAAATGGCAGCTCTGGACTGTTCTTCACTTTCCCACAAAGGCTCCCTTAAATTAGGGTCAAAAGAAATCATTTTTCCCAAACTCTTTGCATAGTCAACAGCAGCCTTCGTTGCCCCTGCCGCCGGCTCACTAGTAAGAGAAAGAGAGCCAAAATGAAAGATTCTGCACGATTCTATCAGTCTTTTATTTACTTCATTTTCCGTCAGCATAATGTCCGCCCCAGGCTTTCTGTAAAATGAGAAATCCCGATCCCCGTCTTTTAAGGTATGGACAAGAGCCAAGGTGGTATTTACATTTGGATCATAGAGCAGACCTTCATCCCCAATCCCTGTTTTTTTGATGGTTTCTCCAAGCATCCGTCCAAAATAGTCATCTCCCACCTTACCAATAAATGCAGTCTGATATCCAAGACGCGCCAGCATTGCCAATACATTACAAGGCGCTCCCCCTGGATTCGCTTCAAATACCATATTGCCCTCTGTATTGCCTTTTTGGATAAAATCAATCAGCAGTTCTCCAATCGCTGTAACGTCATATACCTTTTCCATTTCCCTCATCCTTTCCCCTTTTTTTCGCTGCCGTCTGTTTCGCAACAGCAGCCCTTTACTTTCTGGCCAAAAGTCTCTATAATCAGATCAATTGCAACTATTATTATATGTAAAATAAAAGCAAAAAGCAATTCTTTTTGTGAAAAGTGCAGCGTATTGGAATGTATATTACGGAACCGGAATAGGAGAACGAATATGAAATTGATATCCTGGAATGTGAACGGCCTGCGGGCCTGTGTGAACAAAAATTTTATGGAGGATTTTAAGAAGCTGGACGCGGACATCTTCTGTCTGCAGGAAACCAAGCTGCAGGAGGGACAAATTGATCTTGATCTCCCCGGCTATCATCAATATTGGAATTATGCGGAGAAAAAGGGGTACAGCGGAACAGCTATATTTACCAAAACAGAGCCGTTGTCCGCCGCCTGCGGAATCGGTGTGGAAGAGCATGACCATGAGGGCCGGGTCATCACCCTGGAATTTGCCGGCTTCTATCTGGTGACCGTCTACACCCCCAATTCCCAGGACGGCCTTGCAAGGCTTGACTACCGAATGAGATGGGAGGATGATTTTCTCCATTATATAAAAGGTTTGGACGAAAAGAAGCCTGTCATCTACTGCGGAGATCTGAATGTGGCCCACAGGGAAATCGATCTAAAAAATCCAAAAACCAACCGGAAAAATGCCGGCTTCACCGACGAAGAGCGGGCAAAAATGACCCATTTGCTGGAATCCGGCTTTGTGGACACCTTCCGGCATTTTTATCCGGATACGGAGGGCGTCTACTCCTGGTGGTCCTACCGGTTCCGCGCCCGTGAAAAAAATGCCGGATGGCGAATCGACTACTTTATTGTATCCGAGCGGCTTTTGCCGCAGCTGGAGGATGCGAAGATTCACACGGATATTTTCGGCTCTGATCACTGTCCGGTGGAGCTTTTGCTGAAATAATCCGCATACAAAGCAAAACTGTCCGGCTTTTTCATTCCGCCGGACAGTTCCTGTTTTTCCGCATCTGTTTTTACTGCCTGCAGCGCTGCCTTCCCTTTGCGCCGCAGGCAATCTCTATCCCGGATTCCGAATACGTATCCTACTCCGCGTCCTCTTCCTCCGCAATTTCTTTCTCCGAATCATCCGCATCCGGGAACACTTCAGCCTCCTCCGCCGTCGCTTCCGGTTCCATGTCCGTTATCTCCGGATTCTCATCCTCCTCGGAAACAATCTTTACTTGTCCGCTCTGCAGCTCCTGAATGGCCATGGAAAGCGGCTTCTTCCCATCGCCGGGCACCAGAGGCTGTTCTCCCGCGATAATCTGACGGGCACGCTTGGAGGTGGCCAGCACAATGGAATAACGGCTGTTCACCACCGGAGTTTCTCCTTCCTCCACGCCGCTGTTTACTACTTTCATTAAATCTGTGTATGACGGATGTAACATACAATCACCCTAACCTTTCTATGATTTTGAATATTCCTGTAACATTATTTTGAAAATGCTTTCAGTTCCCCGCGAATAGCACGAATCCGCTCTCCCCCCCGACATGTCCGGCTGCGCTCGCACTCTATGATCCGGTGTACATGCTCCACGCAGACATTCAGATCGTCGTTGATGACAAAATAATCGTAATCTTCAATTCCTTCCGCTTCCTCCGCTGCTCTGGCAAGACGGCTCTCGATAACCTCCGGCTTTTCCGTTCCCCTGTCCGTCAGACGCCGGCGAAGCTCCTGCGCGCTGGGAGGCGATACAAACAAAAGAACCGTATCCGGGAACCGCTCCTTCACCTTTCTGGCTCCCTGGATCTCAATCTCCAGAACCACGTCGCGTCCCTGCTCCAATTGCTCCTCCACGTAGGCTCTGGGGGTTCCGTAGTAGTTGCCCACATAGCAGGCATACTCAATCAGCTCTTCCCGGGCTATCATTTCTTCAAATTCCTCCCGGGTCTTGAAAAAGTATTCTCTTCCTTCCTCTTCGCCCTCTCTGGGGGCCCGAGTGGTAGCGGAGATGGAGAGCGCGTAATTCTCATGCTGTCGAAGCAGCTCCCGCATCAGCGTTCCTTTCCCGGCTCCGGAAAAACCGGATACCACCAGTAAGATTCCCTTTTTTTCCATATATCTCCCTCTATTCGATGTTCTGAATCTGCTCCCGTACCTTCTCAATGCCCGTCTTCAGCTCAATGGCCCGGTTGGAAACCTCCAAATCATTTGCTTTGGAGAGGATGGTATTGGCCTCGCGGTTCATTTCCTGTGCAATGAAATCAAGCTTGCGGCCTACGCTGTCCTTCTCGTCCAGTACGGCTCTTGTATGCTCCATATGGCTTCTTAGGCGCACCAGTTCCTCGTCCACGCAGATCTTGTCTGCAAAGATCGTAACCTCCGTGGCCAGACGGCTTTCCTCTATCTGTGCATCCTGCAGAAGCTCCTGTACTCTGTCCTTAAGCCTGCCGCGGTACTCCGCTACGATCTGAGGGGCGCGCTCCTCGATAAAGGCCACATGCTCCAGCATCTCGTCAAGCTTGGCCGTGAGATCACGCTTCAGATTTTCCCCTTCCTTGGCACGGGTTTCCACCATCTGTCCGCAGGCGCCCTTCAATGCCTGTTCGAGAAGCTTCCACAGCTCTTCTTCATCATCACCTGTCTCTTCCATTACCAGAACCTCCGGATAACGGGAAAGTACGGAAGTGCTCACATCATTTTCCAGGCCAAATTCCTCCGACATCTGCTTCAGATATCTCAGATACTCCGCCGCAAGCTCTCTGTTATAGCGCAATGCTCCCTTTGTCTCGGAAAGAGCCTCATAGGTGATAAAGAGGTCTACCTTTCCCCGCCGGAGGTAGGTTTTCAGGAGGCTGCGGACAGCCGATTCGAAGAAGTTCAGCTTTTTGGGCATCTTGATATTTACATCCAGATACCTGTGGTTTACGGATTTCATCTCTACCGTCATTTTCCGGTCGCCCTCGGATACCTCGCAGCGGCCGAAGCCTGTCATGCTTTTTACCATGGTGGTTTCTCTCCTGTATGATGGTCATTTGGAATTTATTATAGAGGAAATGGGCATTAGCGTCAAGGGTGTTGGGAATTTTTGTTGGAGATTTGGTGAGACGACCGGAAAAGCCGGACTCGGATATCACCGCAGCCCGGCTGATTTCTTCAATATGTAAAATGCCCAGACAAAAAATGAGGTGGAGAAGGAGATGCCACAAGACTTTTTCAAAATTGGATGGGGTCTATTTCTTCGGATAGAGGCTCCATTTGGTATTCCGGAAATTGATCCAGGATTTCTTCCAGGCATTGGTTGGTTTCGCTTATTACGTCATGGGCAAGCATGATTACTTTTTTTCGGTCCAGGGTGCTGGTGACGGCATTTTGGATGAGGGTCTCAGGTTTTGGGTTGGATACTGCGTCTTCCAGGCTTGCATTCCAGTCGTAATAGATGTAACCGCGGTCTGTCATTTCCCGGGCTATCTGCTGATAGACTTTTTTGTTGTGGGCGTTGATACTGCCGCCGGGAAAACGGAACAGCTTTGCTTCTACGCCGGTTGCGGCTTTCACGGCTTCCCGGGCTTTTTCAAAATCAGCCAGGTAGCTGTCCGTGCTGGCGTACAGAGCTTTGTAGTCATGGCTGTAACAGTGGATTCCGATGGTATGACCCTCCTGCACGATTCTTCTTGCCATTTCAGGGTGCTTTTCCACATTTTCGCCTACCAAAAAGAAGGTTGCTTTGATGTTTCTGGCCTTCAGAATATCCAGGATTCTGGCCGTATTTTCCTCGGAGGGCCCGTCATCGAAGGTTAAATACATGGTTTTGGGATGAAGATAGGCGTTTATGCCTTCCGCTATGCCCTTTGCCAGCTGCTCCTGGTATTCGGAGCTTTCCAGTTTTTTACGCTCGGCATTGTTAGTCAGAAAGCCTGTTTCAATAAGGCAGGAAGGCATGGTGCACTCACGGATTACATAGAGCTCCTCGCTTTCCACCAGCTCCCGGGAAACGGCTCCCGTGCTTTGAACAGCGTATTTTTGGATAATTCGGGAAAGACGCTCGCTCTCTTCCTTCTGATTCTGAGTGCTGTACCAGATCTCGATCCCTTCCGCGCCTGCCTCCTCGCTTGCGTTCTGGTGGAGGCTAATGCAGAGATCGGCTCCCGTCTCATTGGCTTCCTTTGCCCGCTCCTCCAGGGTAAGCTCCCGGTCGCCGTTCCGGGTAAGACGCACACGATAGCCCATTTCCAAAAGCTTCTTTTGGAGCTGATAAGCAATACGGAGGTTGATTTCTTTTTCCTCCGCGCCCTCCCTTGAGCAGCCCTCATCCTCTCCTCCATGTCCCGGATCAAGAAGAATCAGTGCTTCTCCCGGCTCCTTTTTCGGATTTTCTGCGGGAACGCCGGGCATGGTTTCCTGCTGTCCCCCCGGAATTAAGAAAAACTGTTCTTTATCAGCGCCTTCCGCCACAGACACCTGAGATGCCTGACCAGAAGCCGCTTTTATCTGATTCCGGTATTCCGCTATGGGATTGACGGAAACAACCGCCATAACGGCAGCCAGTAAAAAGATAATAATATTTTTCCCTGTCCTGCTTATGGACTTCTCCCTCCACTCAATATAATCACCGTATTCTCCTGTGTATTGTCCATACGGGCCCGACAGGTACAGACCTGATTTCCGCATTTGTATGCCCCCTTTTTATCCTGCTTTTACTTTCTACCTACATCATATTCGGGAGCAACATCAAAACTTCATATTTTTGGCATCTTTTTTGCATCTTTTTTCCATACCCTCATCGGGCAAAGGAACGCTGAGGGGAACTGTTATAAAGGTGCGGAACAAAACAGCTGTCAGACCGTTCCCATATCCGGTGTGCGTAAACCGCCTAAACACAGGATATGAAAATGACTGACAGCTGATTGTACTGCTGCATACGGGAATCAAGTCAATTTGATAAACAGCTCGTTAATCCCCTCATAAAATCCAATGGTAACAATTGTACTGCGCTCCTCCATGCCCGGAAAGCGATATTTTACGAAATCCGGTGTCGTCTCCATCAGAGGATTATCCGAATCGTAAGCCTCCCTTCCCGTAAGTCCCAAGTATCCGCCCCAGGCATCCATCATCTCCTCCGGGTCCATCTGGGACCAGAGGCTGTCCGTCCGGGCATAAAAGCTGTAAATCTTCCCGGAATCCGCATCAATATAGGCATCAATAAGCCGGTTGGCCTTGTCCGCATTCTGATGGCTGGTGGAAAGGCTTACTCTCCACACGGCCATATTATTCTGCGGCTCCAGCACGTCAATGGCTGAATACAGCACGGCGCTGTAGGAGGACGGATCTACCTCCTTTACGCTTTCCGAGAGTATCCCCAGCTCCTTTAATGCCGCAAGTTCCTGGTTGCATATGGAAAAAATCTCTTCATCCGCAATTTCCTTTCCGGAAGGTCCCTGCCGGTTCGTCACAAAAGCGTAGGAGCCCATAAGCCCCTCGTAGCCCATGTCCCCATCGCCTGTCTCAGCCCGGGTTACGGCACTCAGCTCGCTCTCAGGAAGCACCTGCCGGCTCAGACACTCCGACAGGAGATACAGCTTTTCATTGCTGCTCAGAATATAGCGGTAACCTTGATTCAGATTTTCCGTTTCCTCAAAAGTAATCTCATTTAAAGCCGAGCGGTCCTTGTAGCGGGCCATCTGCTCCGGTCCCAAAACTGCCGCAAGCAGAATCAACACGGTCAGCGCGATTGCCGCCAGACCTCCTGCTTTCTTTTGTTCTATCATCTTTTTGTCTCCTCACAAGTATAGCACCCATCCCTTACCGGATATCTTCTGTCTGCCTCACATGGCTCTCCGCTGCACCGCCGTCCGCTTCCGCTGGATAAGGAATCACAAATGCAAAGGTGCTTCCCTTCCCCAGGGTACTTCTTATCTCCAGCCTGCTCCCGTGAAGCTTCAAAATCTCCGAACAGAGCGCCAGACCCAGACCGGCGCCGTTGTGGCTTCTGGAACGGGATTTGTCCACCATGTAAAATGCCTCCGTTATCCGCCGGCAGTCCTCCTCCGAGATGCCCACACCCTCATCCTTCACCGCAAAGAAATATCCCTCCCTGCGTTTTTCCCCCAGAACCTCAATGGTCTTCCCCTCTTCTGAAGCTTTGCAGGCATTATCCGCCAAATTCAAAAGGACGGATTTCAGAAGATCCACCTCTCCGTAAATGCGGCCCGACTCATACCGGAAGGTGAAGGGATGCTTCTGCTGCTCTCCGTACATATCCTTCAGATAGGCAAACAGTACCTCCGCATCCATCTCCTGGGGCTCCAGTACTCCGCGCTTGGTCACAATAATGTCCAGAAGCCGCAGGGACATGGCCTCCAGGCGCTTCCCCTCCGTATAAATATAATTGGCTGAGAGAAAATGCTTCTCCTCGTCGAGCTTTCGGGAGCGCAGCAGATCCGCATATCCGATCACCGCCGTAAGGGGTGTCTTTAATTCATGGGAAAAGGCCGCAATGAAATCCTCCCTGGCCTGTACTTCCGCCTCCAGCTCATGAATATTTTCCTCCAGCACCCCGGCCATATGGTTGAAGTCATGGGTGAGCTGCCCCATTTCGTCCGTGCTTACCTGCTCCGCACGGTAGCTGTAATCTCCATCCGTCATTTTCTTGGTGGCTTTTGTCAGAAGACGTATGGGCCTTGTCAGCCAGGTGGAAATGAAAAACATAATCACTGAGCTCACTACAAGAATCAGCAGCGTCAAATTCCGGTAAACGGAAAATCCTCTTGTACGCTCCTCATAAACCGCCGTCACATCCCGCATGGTTTCCAAATACAGGGTGCGGTCAAGCGCCGTAATCTCCGCACCCGTCTGTATGTAGTAATGATCGTCCGGGTGGATCACCTGATAGGCTCTTGTCTGCTTCTCAATACTGGCAAGAAGCTGTGTATCCTCCACAAATCCCTCACTGGCATAGAGGACCTCACGGTTTTCATCGGAAAGGCGCAGAAGGCGCCCCGTGCCCTCTCCCCGTTTCTCCAGATTTGCCCCAATCTCCTTTACTGCGGAGTTCTGAAGCAAATCATACTTAGCCGGAATATTGAGGGCCGCTGTTTCAAATGCAAACTGCAGAATATTATTCTCGTCCGCCGCCTGCCCCATTTCCCGCTCCATGGATGCCTCAAACACGTTATTCACAAAGAAATATCCGCCGATTCCCAATGCCGCCGCCATGGTAATAATACAGCTCAGCAAGATTTTATAAGAGAATTTCACTACTAGACCTCCATTCCGGTTCCGTAATATCCCTTCCAATGCACTTTAACCCAAATCAATCTCCAGCCTCAGAAATATGTATCCATTAATCCATTTTGGCACCGGTAAGATACTGCTGTCAGATCTCCAGCCGATATCCCACTTTATAAACCGCCACCAGATTCTTTTCCCAGCCCATCTTCCGCCGAAGTCTCTGGACATGGAGCTCCAATGTCCGGCTGTCCGCCAGGTACTCGTCTCCCCAGACCTTCTCATAGAGAGTTTCCTTGAAAAGAGCCACATTTTTATTGCGGATAAAAAGTACCAGAAGGCCGTACTCCTTGTTGGTCAGCACCACAGGCTTCCCCGCCCTGGTCACTTTCCGGGCCTCCGTATCCACCACCACGTCCCCTGCGGTGAGAATGGTCTCCGTCTTGTTATAGCGCCGCAGAACCACCTCCACCCGGGCTATCAGCTCCACCACGTCAAAAGGCTTCACAAGATAATCCTCGGCCCCCAGCTTCAGCCCCTTCACCCGGTCCTTCACCTCATGTCTGGCCGTGATGAAAATCACCGGCACCTTCAGGGGCCTGATATATTCCATTATGTCAAATCCATCTGCCCCCGGAAGCATAATGTCCAGCAAAATCAGGTCAAAATTCTCCGACTCGATCAGATCCAGCGCCTCCAGTCCATCCTGCACAGTCTTACACTGGTATCCCGCCGCCGACAAGTTGATATCAATCAGGTCGCAGATCGGTTTTTCGTCATCCACAATCAGTATCTTGATCATTCCTCTTTTGTCCACCCCCAGTAATCCCTGATACTCCACACCAGTTCTCCCACCGTATCCAGTTCCGTGCACTGATAGCTCCCGGAAAAATCCGTGTCCTCCGCGAATCCATCCGTGCGCTGGTAATAAATATGGCACTTTGTGTCGATGGCAAGCTCACCCTCCGGCCCGGAATAACTGTATCTGGCCAGCACCAGAATGTCCTTCATGCCATCCCCGTCCAGATCCCTGCAGGTCATTCCCTTCAGGGCATAGAGATTGTCATAATCCTCCATGGGCTGAAAACTCCACACAATATATCCCTGTTCATTCACCAGGTAAATCATAAACACATCATATTCCGCCATGCTTAAAACACCCGGCACCACCCGGAGTTTTCCCTGCTTCTCAAAAGTGCGCAGATAATTCTGCTCCTCAATAATCCGGAATCCGTTGTCCAGCAGTTCCTCCAGTGTGGTTGCCGTGTACAGCACTTCCGTGGAATTCCCATCCCTCACATAAGAAGCAATAAAATCCGCGCTCTTGTTCATGCTGAAGCGGTTTATTTTATCGGAGATTCTCCAGTCACGGTAAAACTGTCCCTCCCTCTGGAAAAGCACATCCCCCACCTTAAAAGTCTGTCCCGCATATTCTCCCTCACCGTTCTCACAGTTGGTAATCAGCACAATATCCGTCAGTCCGTCATGGTTCAGATCCTGAAAAGACACCGCGGCAATATCCTTTGTAGGCTGTTCCAGCTGCTCCAGATATTTGTAATTTGTCTCCAGCTGGTCCGTCTTGTAAAGAACCTTTCCCTCACTGTCTGCAATCAGCACTGCCAGCCTGTGGTACTCCCGGTGCATAATGGGCAGAAAAGTCAGTTCCTCCTCCCCGAAGCTCTCCAGCACCACCGGAAAACTCTGGGATTCCATCTTTTCATACCCGTTTGCCTCCACGTCCTCCACACTTTCTATGGCCGAAAAACATGCCTGATATGCCTGGTACTTCTGTGCCAGTACCTTCACCGCCTCGCCCTGGGCCGAAACCCTTCCCAACGGCAGCAGACATATGCAGACACAGGCCATTGCCGGCATTGACATCCACCTCTTCCTCACTGACATCTCCTTTCCCGCCTCGCCAGGCGCCAGTGCCCTGCCCTGAAAGTCTTCTTGTTGTCAGTATAACCCCACATTGCATCATTTTTGCAACGATTCGTCCCGCTTCCGGCAGCAAATCCATTTTTCGTAAAATCCCTGCCTCCATTGCATGATTCCTCTCTTAATGCTATACTGGAAATACGGCGGCAGCCCCGGTTCATTTCATCCGGGGAAGCCGGAAAGGAAACCCCCGCCCCGGCCCTGACCCCGGAGACATCACGCACAAACGGAGACAATGAACGCATATGAAAAAAGATCTGACCCAGGGAAACGTAACCAGAAACATGCTTCTTTTCGCAGGCCCCATGATACTGGGCAATCTCCTCCAGCAATTTTACAATATCGCCGATTCCCTTATCGTAGGCCGGTTCCTGGGCCCGGATGCCCTGGCGGCAGTGGGCTCCGCCTACACCCTGATGACCTTTCTCACATCCATTCTGATCGGTATGTGCATGGGAAGCGGCGCCCTTTTTTCCTATTATTTCGGGAAAAAAGAGGAGACAAAAATGAAAGACTGCATGCGGCTGTCCTTCCTTCTCACCGGAGGGGCCACCCTGCTGCTCAATGTGCTGGTGATGCTGTTCTGTGATCCCATCCTGCGCCTTCTGCAGGTTCCGGCAGAACTTCTGGAAATGATGCATACTTATGTCTGGATTATTTTCATGGGACTTATTTTTGTATTTTTCTATAATTACTTCACCTATCTCCTGCGGGCCGTGGGTAACTCGGTGGTTCCTCTTTATTTTCTGGGCGCCACGGCCCTGCTGAATGTGGTGCTGGACATTGTCTTTGTAGTGGCATGCAAGTGGGGCATCGCAGGGGCAGCGGCCGCAACCGTGATTGCCCAGGCGCTGTCGGGCATGGGTCTTATGGCATATACCTGGATGAAGGAGCCGAATCTGCGCTTTGACCTCCGGCGCTTTTCTTTTTCCAAAGATACGGCGGTGGAAATTCTCCGCTTTGCATTTTCCTCCTCCATCCAGCAGTCCGTGATGAATTTCGGAATTCTGATGATCCAGGGACTGGTAAACAGCTTCGGCGCGCAGGTGATGGCCGCATTTGCCGCCGTGAAAATCGATTCCTTTGCCTACATGCCCGCCCAGGAATTCGGCAATGCCTTTTCCCTGTTCATTTCCCAGAACCACGGAGCCGGTGAGAATGCAAGGGTACGGCAGGGCATGAAAAGCGCCGTCAGGGTATCCATGGCATTCTGCGTGGCCATATCCCTTCTGGTCTTTGTCCTGGCCCCTTATCTGATGCTGCTGTTCATCGATCCCGCAAAAACCGCCATTATCGCCATCGGCGCAGGATATCTGCGGGTGGAAGGCGCTTTCTACTGCGGGATCGGGGTGCTGTTCCTGCTGTACGGCTACTACCGCGGCATCAACCGGCCGGAAATGTCCCTGGTGCTCACCATCATTTCCCTGGGCACAAGGGTTATTCTGGCCTATGTGCTGGCTCCCATCCCGCAAATCGGCGTGACCGGTATCTGGAGCGCCATTCCCATCGGCTGGGTTCTTGCGGATATCACGGGAATCCTTTATCTGAAACATCTGGAAAAAAGCAGATAATCCATGTCGTTGAAAAAATGCGCGCGGGGTGCATGTTGCGCCAGCAACAATTTTCCTTATGCACCCCTGCAAAATCGAGTAGAGAAGATTCATCTTCCTCTACTCGCTGCGCACCCCGTACGCCGCTTCAGCGGCATAATTCCAAGTGCGGGGAGCCGCACTTTGTGTACGGGCCTGTAAAATCGAGTAGGGGAATGCCCTTCTCCTCTACTCGCCGCGCGGGGTGCATGTTGCGCCAGCAACAATTTTCCTTATGCACCCCTGCGCATAAAAAGGACAGTCATGGGGTGACTGTCCTTTTTAGAGAAGGTATTTCTTATGGGGTATAGCAAAAACTATATAATGTATTGGGGGTTACGAGTAATATCATACCATTAAGCCACCTTTTTGCCAATTCCCAAAACTAACAAAATAAACAAAAAATTCTTTTCACTTTTGTGTATTTTGTCCATTACAAATCTCACATTTCATCCAGAATACCGCTTGACACAGAATTTACCGGATTTTCCGCAAACAATCCCTCAAATTCTTCCCTGCCGATCTTCTCCTTCTCCAAAAGCAGCTTCGCGCAGGCATGCAGTACGTTTTCCTTTTCCAGGATAATGCCTTTGGCCCTGGAGTAGCATCCGTCGATAATGGATTTGACTTCCCTGTCAATCTCCCCGGAAACCGACTCGCTGTGCCCCTTCGCATGCGCAAGGTCCCGGCCGATAAACACTTCGTCATCATCATCATCATAGCAGATTACGCCGATATTCTCCGACATGCCGTAGCGCGTCACCATCCTGCGCGCCACTTTGGTTGCCTTCTTGATGTCGCTGGAAGCCCCCGTGGTAATGTCCCCGAATATGATTTCCTCCGCAATCCGTCCCCCCAGGGAGACCATGATCTGCTGCAGCATCTGGTTTTTGGTCAGGAACATTTCGTCTTTCTCCGGAAGCGGCATGGTATAGCCCGCAGCCCCTGCCCCGGTGGGAATAATGGACACCGTGTACACCGGCCCCACATCCGGCAGCACATGGAACAGAATCGCATGGCCTGCTTCATGATAGGCTG